>OHAS01002364.1_pt1 | contig 13638 bp, 18 predicted proteins | sample 1577131 | NCBI WGS metagenome assembly OHAS01 (sample SAMEA3541566, study PRJEB24748) | human gut metagenome | biome: human gut; feature: human-associated habitat; material: faeces | place: China | collected 2012 | reverse complement strand
ATGCCGTACAGGCTGGCCGCGAAATCCGCATTATGGTTAAGCCGGATGTTATCGATGATGCTTCCGCTGTGCTTCTGGCACGCGATATCTCCAAGAAGATTGAAGCTGAAATGGAATATCCCGGTCAGATCAAGGTTGTTATCATCCGCGAAACCCGTGCTGTTGATTACGCAAAATAACGAAATTCCTGAAAGAGCTGCTTAGGCAGCTCTTTTTTTGTGCCTTAGCAGGATTATAGGAATTGCTGTCGAATATATATACTTGGAATTTTTTTGACAGGTGCGCCGGTTGAGGCCGGTGCTGAAAAGGGAATGCCGGTGAGAATCCGGAGCAGTCCCGCTACTGTAAGCGGAGCCCAGGCAATTATGTCACTGACGCAAGTTGGGAAGGCGCTGAGGGCGATGAAGCTAAGCCAGGAGACCTGCCTGTTACGAAGCTCGGAGCCTACGGGAGATAGGCTGGCTTTGGTATGCGTAAATATAGAATTTTTGGCTGCAGCTGCATTTTGTGAATCTCCCGCAAGGGAGCTTTTTTCATATATGCATAAAATGAAAAGCATGTAGCTTACAAAAACGAAGGGAGGTTGAAATATGCCTGGAAAAATTATTATGGTTACCGGCGGAGCCCGCAGCGGCAAAAGCGAATTTGCCGAAAATATGGCCTTGAATTTGTCTAAGCAAAATCTGATTTATTTGGCAACTATGATTCCATACGGCAGAGAAGGCACTGAAAGAGTTGAGAAGCATAAAAAAATGAGACGAAACAAGGGCTTTAAAACTATTGAAAAATATACCGGTTTAAAAAAACTAACGCTGAAGCAGGAAAGTACAGTTCTTTTGGAGTGTATGTCAAATCTTCTGGCAAATGAAATGTTCGAAAATGATGGGGCAGGAGACAAAGCGGTGGAGGAAATAATAATCGGTATAGACAGCCTTATAAATTGTACAGAAAATACAGTTATAGTCTCTAATGATATATTTGGTGATGGTATTAACTACGATGGAAAAACCCGTGAATATATAAATAATTTAGGTTTAATTAACAGATACATTTCATTAAAAGCAGATATGATATATGAAATTGTATGCGGAATACCTATTGTAATAAAGGAGAATTACATATGCTAAAGCCTATGATCATTGCGTTCTCTATGTACAGTCGTATACCTATGCAAAAGACAGATTGGGATGAAAAGTCCATGAAGTATGCTATATGTTATTTCCCGTTAATAGGGCTGGTTATTGGTGCCGCAGTATATACTGTCTCTTTTCTGCTTTCCCAAATTGGTGCCGGAAGTACTCTAGTGGGTTGTGTATTAACGGTTCTTCCGATTATTATTACCGGAGGAATACATATGGATGGATTTATTGATACATCGGACGCTCTCTCCTCTAATCAGGACAAACAAAAGCGCCTTGAAATAATGAAGGATCCTCATATAGGAGCGTTTGCAGTAATCAGGGCAGCTGTGTATTTTATAATGTCGGTTGGATTATATAGTGAGCTGGACGCGGGTACTTTAAAGATTTTTTGTATTGGATTCATTTTATCCCGAGCATTAAGCGGAATATCTGTAATTACATTTCCAAAAGCAAAAAATACCGGACTAGCTGTATTATGGAGTGGGATGACAGATAAAAAAATTGCTTTTGCGGTTCTTGCTGCGGAGGCGGCGTTATGCTGTGCTACTATGATTTTATTGGATTTTTGCACAGGAGTTATAATTTTGATATTTACCGCAATAATTTATTTTTATCATTATAGAAACTGCACTAAAAATTTCGGTGGGATAACCGGGGATTTAGCAGGATACTTTCTTCAATTGGCGGAACTTTTTATGCTGGCGGCGGCTGTGATAGGAGGAAAGATATGATACTTTTAATAGGCGGAAGCTATCAGGGCAAAACAGAATATGCCAGAGAAAATTTTAAAGAAAAGCGTATTCTCAACGGGTTTCATATGATTATAAAAGAAATGCTTGAAAATGGAAGCAAGATAGATTTAAGCAAAATTTTAGAAAACTATGATGTTGTAATAAGTGATGAAATAGGAAACGGAATAGTTCCTCTAGATAAATTTGAAAGAATATGGAGGGAAGAAACGGGAAGAGCTCTGTGTGAAATAGCAAAAGCTTCTGACGAAGTGTATAGAATTTATGCAGGGATTTCAGTGAGGATAAAATAATGTATTCTTTATATGCAGTTTTAATTGGATTTGCTCTTGATATGCTGTTTGGAGACCCAAACTTTAAATATCATCCTGTTAGGTTAATAGGAAGACTTATATCATTTTCTGAAAAAATCATAAGAGGAATATTGCCTAAAAGCAAAAATGGGGAGATTGCGGGAGGGGCTATCCTTGTAATTTTTATATGCTTGTTTTGCAGTATAATTGTTTATATTGTTTTACGGATTATTTATGGATTGAATTTATATTTGGGATTAATTGCAGAAAGCCTTTTATGCTGGATGCTTATAGCGGCAAAGTCACTTAAAACTGAAAGCATGAAAGTCTATAATGAATTGAAAAACGGAGATATATCCAGTGCAAGAAGGGCAGTATCAATGATAGTGGGAAGAGATACTGATAACTTGAGCTTTGAGGGAGTAACAAAGGCTACTATTGAAACCGTTGCTGAAAATACATCGGACGGAATAACAGCACCTATTATTTATATGCTTATAGGCGGTGCGCCGCTCGGCGTTTTTTATAAAGCTGTAAATACAATGGATTCAATGATTGGATATAAAAATGATAAGTATATATACTTTGGGAAGGCAGCCGCCAGACTTGATGACGCAGCTAATTTTCTGCCGTCAAGAATTACAGCTGTAATGATGATTGCTGCCTCAGGCTTACAAGGACTAAATATCAGGAATGCGGTATATATTTTCAGAAGGGACAGGCTTAAACACAAAAGCCCTAATTCAGCCCAAACTGAATCAGTATGCGCAGGAGCGCTTGGCATAAAGCTTGCGGGGGATGCGTGGTATTTTGGAAAGCTGTATAAAAAAGATTACATAGGTGACGAAATCAATAAAATAGATGAGGAACAAATAAAGCTGGCCAATAGGCTGATGTATATTACAGCATGTCTGACGTTAGCAGTTTTTAGTATTATTAAGTTCATTATTCTTGGAGGTCTGTAAATGGAAATAGTACATGGCGGTGACATATATTCTTTTAATAGAGAAATGCTGGACTTTTCAGCCAATATTAGTCCGCTTGGTATACCGGAAGAAATAAGGACGGCTATACAAAACTCATATCAATATGCAGATATTTACCCGGATACGCAGTACAGAGAGTTAAGAAGCGAAATTGCTGAAATAGAACATGTACACGAAGAAAACATTATTTGCGGAAATGGAGCGGCAGAAATTATATTTAATATTGTTTTAGCAATGAAACCTAAAAAGGTACTGCTGATTTGCCCATCATTTGCTGAGTATGAAAAAGCAGTTGATACAATAAATTGTGAAAAAGTTTATTACATGCTTGAAGAAAAAAATGATTTTAAAATGACAAGTGATTATATGGACATGATAAATGACGATATAGATATGCTTTTTATTTGCCAGCCAAATAATCCTACAGGGAACCTAACAGATGTCATATTACTGGAGAAAATAATTAAAAGATGTGCTCAAACAAACACATTTATTGTAATAGACGAATGTTTTACCGATTTTATAAAAAATGGCAAAAGCCTTTCAACCGTTAAATTAATAGCGGAGTATAATAACATACTAATTCTGAAGGCGTTTACAAAAATGTTTGCTATTCCTGGGATAAGACTTGGATATGGAATATGTTCAAATCAAGATGCACTTGAAAAAATCTATTCGATACGGCAGCCATGGAATGTATCTCACACGGCTGATATGGCAGGACGAGCCGCGTGCAGAATTTATAATTTAACCGTTGATGAGACAGTTAAATATATAGAACAAGAGAAAAAATACTTATTGTCTGCCTTTGACAGACTAAAAATAAAATATTTTAAGCCGGATGCTAATTATATTTTTTTTAAAGCAAAATGCGGGCTTAAAGAAGAAATGTCCAATAAAGGAATACTTATAAGAGACTGCTCAAATTATAAAGGACTTAATAAAGGCTATTATAGGATTGCTGTAAAAAAACACTGCGAAAATATTAGGCTTATAAAGGCGTTGGAGGAATGTATATGGCAAGGCCAATAATGATACAAGGAACAATGTCAAATGCTGGAAAAAGCCTTTTAACAGCCGCACTTTGCAGGATATTTACTCAAGACGGATATAAAACAGCTCCGTTCAAATCACAGAATATGGCTCTTAATTCTTATATAACAATTGACGGTAAGGAAATGGGCAGAGCTCAGGTAATGCAGGCTGAAGCTGCAGGGATTGAGCCGGAGATATATATGAACCCAATACTATTAAAGCCTACGGATAATATTGGTTCACAAATAATTGTAATGGGCAAGTCCATAGGAAATATGAGCGCAGGGGATTATTACAAAAACAAAAAGAGTTTTATTCCGTATATTATTGAATCCTATAATAAATTATCTGAAAAACATGATATTATAGTAATAGAAGGCGCAGGAAGTCCTGCTGAGATAAATTTGAGAGAAAACGACATAGTGAATATGGGATTAGCCAAAATGGTGTCAGCTCCTGTTATTCTCGCAGGCGATATTGACCGTGGAGGGGTATTTGCACAATTGGTCGGAACAATGGAACTGCTTGAGAAAGTTGAGAGGGACATGGTTAAAGGCCTGATTATAAATAAATTCCGCGGTGATAAAAAAATACTTGAGCCGGGGCTTGATATGCTGGAAAAGCGTTGTTCCAAGCCGGTTATAGGAGTAATACCTTATATAAACTGTGATATAGATGACGAAGACAGCTTGTCAGCAAGATTTGATAAAAATGGAACAACCGGTGTAATAGATATTGCGGTTATAAAGCTTGGAAGGATATCTAATTTTACAGATTTTATGGCTCTTGAATGTATTGACGGTGTAAATGTAAGATACGTTGAAACTGTCAGAGAATTAAATGAACCTGATATGATAATAATACCGGGAACAAAAAATACGGTTGGGGATCTTCTTATTCTTCGTGAAAACGGACTGGAAACGAGAATAAAACAGCTTGCTGACAGAGGTGTTATTGTATTTGGAATATGCGGCGGATACCAGATGTTAGGCCGGAAAATCACTGACATATCGGGAGCTGAGACAACCGGTGAATATAACGGGATGGGTCTGATTCCAATAGAGACTTTCTTTGACAAGGAAAAAAAAGCAGCAAGAACCTCTGGAGTAATCAATAACGTTAAGGGAATACTAAACGGCCTTTCAGGTCAAACATTTAGTGGATATGAAATACATATGGGCAAAACAGAAAATGGACAAATAATTGTAAACGGAAATAAGAATGTATATGGAACATATATACATGGTATTTTTGACAGCAAAAATGTCACAGATTCCATATTAAAGGCAATAAAAAATGAGAAGGGTATAGCTGATAATGAAATAAAAGCGATAGACATGACGGAGTATAAAAATTGTCAGTATGATATTCTTGCCGACTGTGTCAGAAAAAATATTGATATGGAAGCTGTATATAAAATACTTGAAAAGGGCGTGGGCGAATGAAAGGCTTGGTTCATATTTATTGCGGAGACGGAAAGGGTAAGTCAACGGCAGCCATTGGTCTGGCGATACGATGCGCCGGATGCGGGGGACATGTACTTTACGCCAGCTTTTTGAAGGATAATAGCAGCGGAGAAAGAGCCGTTCTGAGCTGTATTGAAAATATTGAGCTAATGGAAAATCCAGACGAAGTAAAATTTTATAAATTTATGAATGAACATGAAAAGAATGCTTATAAAGATTTTTGTAAAAATAGATTTAAAATGATATGTGAAAAGGTTCAAAGCCGTATTTACGATATGCTTATACTTGATGAGATTATTCCGACTGTCAACAATGAAATATTGACTGAGATTGAGCTTGCTGAGCTTATTAATAATAGGCCGGAAAATTTGGAAATAGTTTTGACAGGAAGAAATCCATCTGACTTACTTTGCAGCAAAGCTGATTACATCACAGAGATGAAAAAAATAAAACATCCCTATGACTTAGGAGTACAAGCCAGAAAATTTATTGAAATGTAGGCGGTAAAATGAATTTAGAAGAAGCGCTAAAAAATATAAAACAAATAGACAATAATGCTAGGTCAGCATCTGAAAGCCGCTGGCTTTCTGTTGTTAAACCACTATTTTCTTTAGGAAGTTTAGAAAAAGCAGTTACCCAAATTGCAGGAATAAAAGGAGAACCTTTTTTTGCCCTCAACAATAAGACTCTTGTAATAATGTGTGCTGATAATGGTGTCGTTAAGGAAGGCATATCACAATGTGGAAGTGAGATAACTTGTACAGTTGCAAAAAGCTTTATTAATAAAAAATCAAGCGTGTGCATTATGGCAGAACGTGCCGGCGTAAAAGTTCTTCCTGTTGATATTGGAATGGCTGATGATATTGAGAACATTAAAAATATAAAACTCGCATATTCTACACAAAATATAGCGGATGGTCCAGCTATGACCAGACAACAGTGTATAGCGGCTATAGAAAATAGTATTGACATTGTTGGTGAACTCAAAAAAAACGGCTGCGATATAATTTTAACCGGTGAAATGGGAATTGGAAATACAACAACGGCTTCAGCCGTTACATCGATTATGCTTGATAAAGAACCTGAGGATGTTACCGGAAAAGGTGCCGGACTGGCTGCTGAAGTCCTATTACATAAGATAGAAGTAATTAAAAAAGTAATTTTTGTGAACAGACCGGATAAAAATGACCCAATTGATGTGATTTCAAAAGTCGGAGGATTCGATATTGCAGGTATGACAGGATTATTTATAGGGGGAGCTGTATACGGAATTCCTATAGTAATTGACGGATTTATTTCCTCTGTCGCCGCCCTATCAGCTGTAAGGCTTGATAAGAGGGTTAAGAATTTTATACTTCCTTCGCATGTTTCCAACGAGCCTGCTGGTAAAATGCTGCTTGATGAGCTCGGTTTAAAAGCATTTATAAACTGTGGAATGTTTCTTGGTGAAGGAAGCGGTGCTGTTGCTTTAATGCCTCTTTTGGATATGGCTGTTGATGTATACAGTAAGCTTGGAACCTTTGATAAATGGGAACATGACTCATATAAAGTACTAAGGTGATTTATATGGAAATTATTTTAATACGCCACGGAAAAACCAAAGGAAATTTAGAAAAAAGATATATAGGTATAACGGACGAACCTTTGACAGACGAAGGAGCCCATGAGCTGAAGCAAATTAAATATCCAGATGCAGATATAATTATTTCAAGCCCAATGTTAAGGTGCGTTCAGACCGCCGAAATAATATATGGGAAATGCGATTATGTCATTGATGGCCTTAAAGAATGCGACTTTGGCTTATTTGAAAATAAAAGCTTTGAGGAATTGAAAGATAATAAGTATTATCAAAAATGGATTGACAGCGGAGGGAAATTACAATTTCCAAATGGAGAGAGTATGAACAGTTTTTCTAAACGCTGTATAAACGCATTTGACTATTTAGTCAGAAAATTTGATAAGGCAGACAGAATGGCTTTTATTGTTCATGGCGGTACAATTATGGCAATAGCAAAAAAATATCTCGGCGGGGATTTTTATGATTACCATTTAAAAAATGGAGAATATATGGTACTATCTCTTTATAAATAAAAATTAGGAGAGAATGACGTGGAAAATTTGATTATAAGAAAAGCTGTAGAGACGGATATTGATTCAGTGGAAAAAATTTATGAGGCTGTGCTTGACAATGAGGAGCAAACGGGTAAAGTATATACAAATTGGAAAAAGGGTCTCTATCCGACTAGAACTGATGCGGAGAATGCGATGGCTGCGGGGACATTATATGTAGGTGAAGCAGACGGAAAGGTTATTGCCTGTGTCAATTTAAATCATATACAGCCGCCTGAATATTCAAAGATAAACTGGTCTACTGAAGCAGAAGGAGACGAAGTTTTAGTCATCCATACTTTATGTATACCGCCGCAATACGCAGGTATGAAAATTGGACAGAAATTTGTCAGCTTTACCGACAGACTGGCTGCTGAGCTTGGCTGTAAGACAATTAGACTGGATACATATGAGGGTAATATACCGGCTGCTTCCTTATACAAAAGACAGGGATACACATATGTAGGCAGTGCGGAATTTAACTTTCAAAATGTAATAATGGAAACGCTTATTTGTTTTGATAAGATGGTCGGAGGTAACTGAATTTGCTCAAAGAAACTGCCGAAGGAATAATAAGCAGAATAGGAACGCTTGAAGCTCCAATATTTTTTAAAAATAAGTATGCAGCTTCATTTGAAATTGGCGACAGTAAAATAGAAATATATGATGAAAATATGAATGTAAGGGATGAGTATGTAAATAAAGCTCTATTCAGAGCCAATGAAATATGCTCATACTTTAATTTTGATATTTTGATAATCAGATTGTGTTATTCTGAAAAGGATATACAGCTAATACAAAATATAATAGGAAGTGCGGCAGAGGAAACTTTTTCAGAAATTGTATTGAGTGAGGATAGCGAAGAATATAGGAGAGTTTCTCTTTACTGGAACGCGAAAGAAATAAACTTGGACAGGCTGTTTAGAGAAATTATTAAGACCGACATTGGAGGGTACAGTATTTTATCGTCCTCAGTTTTTTTATTGGACAGTAAAAAGAGCTGTGTCTGTCATTTATACGATGACAGAGGAATTGATATTATAGCTTCTTCAAAGGAGACTATATATCCTATATATAAAAACTACGAAAATTGGCTTATAGACCGAGAGAAAACAGATGAACTTTTTATGGGGGATAAATAAATGTCTAAAAAAGTTATATTAGATGTGGATACAGGCTCTGACGATGCAGTTGCTATAATGGCGGCACTGTTATCGGAACAACTTGATGTCATTGGCATATGCTGTGTATGGGGTAATCTCGATGTAGATGACACTACGGAAAATACACTTCGCCTTGTTTCAGCATTGGATAAAGATATACCTGTTTATAAGGGTGCAGCAACTGCCATAGCGAAATATCTGGAAAGAGCTGTTAAAGAGGAGCTTAAACCCGTTATAAAAAATGGCAAAGAGGTAAGGATTCATTATAAAAGACTTGAGGGGCTTGAACAGGCAACGAACAAAAAGGCTGAAGAAATGGACGCAGTATCTTTTTATATAAACTGTCTTAAAAATACCGATGAAAAGATTACACTTATTACTGTTGGGCCAATGACTAATTTGGGCTTAGCCCTCTCTGCTGTGCCATCAATAGCAGAGAACATAGAAGAAATAATCATTATGGGCGGAACTGACAGACTTGGCAATGTATCTGAATGTGCTGAGGCAAATATATGGCATGACCCGGAAGCGGCCCAGATTGCTCTAAATTCAGGCGTTCCTATTACTTTTATATCCCTTGACGCCACACATTCAGCAGCTCTTACGCTGGAAGATGCAAAACAGCTTAGTGCTTTGAATACCTTTGCAGGAAAGTTTACTGCAAGAATTATAGAACAAAGAACTGAGTTTGACAGTGCAATGGAGAATAAGAAATTAGACAGAACTCCTGTTCATGATTCTCTTGCCGTTTGCGCAGCAATTGATAAAACTGTTATAACGGAATATATTGACTGTAATGTACGTATAGCCCTTTCAGGAATTGCTGAGGGCAGGACAATAATAGACCGTAGGTCTCCTGCCGCAAAGCCAAACTGCAGGTTTGCGATAAAGGCATCACACGATAAATATATGGAGATGCTGGAAAAATATTTTTCATGATATTATTCGGAGGAATTAATATGGCCGTTAGACAGCTTAGATTTAATAAGGACGAGATTTTAAGAAAAAAGTGTAAAGATGTAGCCGATGTAAACGATAAGGTGCGCCAGCTTCTAGATGATATGATGGATACGCTTCATGCAAGTGATAACGGGGCGGCCTTGGCAGCCAATCAGGTTGGACTTCTTAGGCGTTTAGTTGTTGTTGACTATGAAGGACATTATCTAAAATTAGTTAATCCGTTAATAATTGAAGAAGCCGGTGAGCAGGAATGTATTGAGGGATGTCTGAGCTTTCCTGGGATATTTGGTAAAACAAAGCGTCCAAAGAAAATAAAAGTCGAAGCTTTGAATGAGAATGGACAAAAGATAACTCTTCAATTCGAAGGAGAGATGGCAAAATGCCTATGTCATGAAATAGACCATCTTGATGGAGTTGTTTTTATTGATAAAGTTACTGATTTCTTAGATTTGGAATAAGAACAGCCGCGGATTAATCCGCGGCTGTTCTTTAATTTTTCTTTTCAGATGAATTTTCTATCTGCTTTAAATAGTCGTTATCATCATTTTTAGGGCTTGGTATAAAGTTAGGTGCAAATTTCCCTTTTCCTTTATATTTAGTATAGAAATATCCAATTATTGAAAATACAACAGCTCCAATAAAGTTAACAAATAAATCTTTCATAGTGTCTATCAACCCTATGTCAAGATATCCGTTAATACCAAGATCCTGACCGTTTACAACGGTTGAGGTTATACCCCTAATATGATATGGTGAATTAACAAAATCAGGGTTTAGCATTACGGAATTTATTGAGTGTATAACTGTATCTTTCTGCATGTCGGTTGCAAAATTCATGTCCATAAAAAACTCAAAAAACTCCCAAAGTACACCTATAGTCATTGAAAAGCAAAAAGCCACAATAGCTACAAAAAACGGTGATAGATTAAATGAAAGCCTGTTATCCTCATTTAATAGATTAACAAGAGAAAATCCAATTGCAGCGGCTAAAAAGCCGTTCATAGTATGAAGCATAGTATCCCAGTTAGGTATTTTTATATAAAATTCGTTAACCTCTCCAAGAATTTCAGCAGCAAATATAAAAATAAGTATTATAACCTCCAGAGCATTGGGCAGCTCTATTCTAAATCTTACCTGTATAAAGCTTGGCACAATGAGAAGCACCAATGTAAGAGCGCAGAAAAAAACGTTTTCATAATTGCCTATAAATGCCTGGCGGATAAGGACTGCTATTACAATGGCTCTTAAAATTATGTATACAAGAAATGAACTTCTATGCTCACGCCTCTCCATGTCCATTGCCTTTTTAAAATTTTTATTCCTGTCTTTTTTGGTGTTCATGAATACTTCTCCTTAACTGGTTCTATTGAAAAAATGCCTTTTATGTGGTAATCTAATACTTAATACGATAGCACAATAAATTGCTATAGGCAAATTAAAAAGTGATGAAAAGAGGTCACACCAGATGAAAACAGGTCTTGTACTTGAGGGCGGCGCCATGAGGGGATTATATACGGCGGGCGTCCTTGATATTTTAAATGAAAATAATATAAAGGTAGATGGAGTAATAGGAGTATCAGCCGGAGTTGTTCATGGAGTCAATTATGTTTCGGGACAAAAAGGAAGAAGCATAAGATACACCTTAAAATACCGCAGTGATAAAAGATATATGAGTGTGCATTCTTTGCTTAAGACAGGCAATATGGTTGAGACTGAGTTCTGCTACCATGAAATACCAGAAAAGCTTGATCCATTTGATAATGAGGCATTTATGAATTCCGGAATAGAATTCTATGCTGTCTGCAGCAACGTAGAAACAGGAAAGGCAGAATATATAAAATGTGAGGACTTATTTAGGCAAATAGATGTTGTCAGGGCTTCTGCTTCTATGCCATTTGTATCACAAATTGTTGAAACAGAAGGCTTCAAGCTTTTAGACGGAGGCGTATGCGACAGCGTACCAGTAAAAAAGTTTATGGAAATGGGATATGACAGGATTATTGTTGTATTGACCAAGCCTAAAGGCTATATTCCTAAGCCTAATAAACCATTTCTGTCAAAGAAGAAATACAGTGAGTATCCAAAGTTTGTAGACGCGCTGATTACAAGACATTTAAGATACAGTGAAAACCTTCGCTACGTGAATGAAATGGAACAAAATGGGGAAATTCTTGTAATAAGGCCTTCACGAACTGTTAATATTTCGAGGATGGAGAAAAATTTGGCGCGTATTTGGGAAATGTATGATTTGGGGCGCGATGATGCTAAAGAAAAGATAAACGAGGTAAGAGCATGGCTGGAAAAAAAGTAATAGGAATAATTCCTTTATATGATGATGAAAAGGAAAGCATTTGGATGCTTCCCGCTTATATGGACGCTATATCTATGGCTGGGGGAATTCCCGTTATTATGCCATTACGAGTGACTGAGGAGGACGTTGATAGAATAGACGATATGTGTGATGGGTATTTGTTTACAGGAGGCCATGATATAAACCCTGCTTTATACGGTGAAAAGGACAGGGGAAAATGCGGAATTATAAACGAGGATAGGGATTTACTTGAAAAATTAGTTTTTAACAGGGCCTATAGAAATGATAAACCTGTTTTGGGAATATGCAGAGGTATGCAGATAATAAATGTTTTAAGCGGAGGAACTTTATATCAGGATTTACCTTCAGAAACTGATTCGGATATAGAACATCATATGCAGCCGCCGTACGACACAACTGCGCATAGAGTAAAAATAAAACGAGAGTCATCTTTGTATAAGCTGTTAAAAACAGATAGCTTAGGGGTTAACAGCTATCATCACCAGGCTGTAAAAAAACTTGCTCCAGGGCTTAAAATTATGGCCCAAGCAGAGGATGGAACCATTGAGGCTGTTGAGGACATGAATAAGAAATTTATTTGGGCTGTACAGTGGCATCCTGAGTATTCATATAAAAAGGATGAAAACTCAAGAAAAATTTTAAAGGCATTTGTTGATGCATGTAAATGACGGAGGACATCATGGATATTAAGGTCAGAAAGTTTGAAGGCAATGATATAAAGTCAATGATTGATATATGGAATGAAGTAGTCGAAGAAGGCATAGCGTTTCCTCAGCTTGATTCATTGAACGAAAAAACAGGTCTGGAGTTTTTTTCTTCTCAGTCATACTGCGGAGTGGCTGTTGATGAGAACAATGAAATTTTGGGACTTTACATACTTCATCCTAATAATGTCGGCAGATGCGGTCACATATCAAATGCGAGCTATGCGGTAAAATCAACAGCAAGGAATATGAGTATTGGAGAAAAGCTCGTAAAGGACTGTATGAAAATAGGCAGGGAACTTGGCTTTAGAATTCTTCAGTTTAATGCTGTTGTAAAATCAAATTATCAAGCAAGACATCTTTATGAAAAGCTGGGGTTTAAAGCACTTGGAGAGATACCAGAAGGATTTCTTATGAAGGATGGAAGTTACGAGGATATAGTTCCGTATTTTCATGAGCTATAAAAAATAGCCCTTTCAATTTTGAAAGGGCTTAGTTTTTATTCTTTTACTTCAAATTCATCTTTTCCTACGCCGCATAAAGGACATTCAAAGTCAGCGGGAAGGTCTTCAAATTTTGTTCCGGGAGCGATTCCGTGTTCCTGATCGCCTTCAGCCTCATTATATTCGTATCCACATACTTTATGCACATTGGTCTCGAAAATGTTGACGATCTGCAGGCGGATTTAGCAGCGGGCTT
>OHAS01002357.1_pt1 | contig 13676 bp, 12 predicted proteins | sample 1577131 | NCBI WGS metagenome assembly OHAS01 (sample SAMEA3541566, study PRJEB24748) | human gut metagenome | biome: human gut; feature: human-associated habitat; material: faeces | place: China | collected 2012 | reverse complement strand
TATGAGTATTTTTGGCAAGAGCTATGGAACTAAAATTTCTGGACAGGTGTTCATGAACGGAAAAGAAGTGAAGCTGAATACAGTTCAGGAGGCTATTGACAACAAGCTCGCCTATGTTACAGAGGATCGAAAAGGAAACGGACTGATCCTTTCCAAGTCCATAAAGATGAACACTACACTTGCAAACATGTCGGGCATCAGTAATGGAAAAGTGATTGATACGGACAAAGAATATGCAGTTGCTGAGGAATACAGGGAGAAGCTGAAAACCAAGTGTCCGACAGTTGAGCAGAATGTCGGAAACCTGAGCGGTGGTAATCAGCAGAAGGTCCTTCTTGCAAAATGGATGTTTGCAGAGCCGGATATTCTGATTTTGGATGAACCTACAAGGGGTATTGACGTAGGTGCCAAATATGAGATCTACTGTATCATCAATGACCTGGTCGCAGCAGGAAAATCTGTGATCATGATCTCTTCTGAGCTTCCGGAAGTGCTTGGAATGTCAGACAGAATCTATATCATGAACGAGGGCAGATTCGTAGGCGAGGTAAGCGGTGAGGAAGCTACATCTGAGCTGATCATGTCCAGGATCGTGAAGTCAGGTAAAGGAGAGTAAGAAGATGGAGAAAAAGATTAGTTTTTCAGAAATATTAAAAAAATATACCATGGTCATTGTTCTGGTATTTGTTGTGATCATGTTTTCTGTGAACACAAAGGGCGTTATGCTTCTTCCGCAGAATGTAAATAACCTGGTAGCCCAGAATGCATATGTATTTATTCTTGCAACCGGTATGCTGTTCTGTATTTTAACAGGTGGTAACATCGATCTGTCAGTTGGTTCTGTTGTATGCTTTGTTGCTGCTGTCGGTGGTAAGATGATGGTTCTCAACAGTATGAACCCGTATCTCACTATGATCGTGATGCTTCTTGTGGGTATTGCCATTGGTGCATGGCAGGGATTCTGGATCGCTTATGTACGAATTCCTCCATTTATTGTTACTCTGGCAGGTATGCTTGCTTTTCGTGGCCTTTCCAACGTAGTTCTGGAAGGACAGACCCTGGCTCCGATGCCGGATGCTTATCTGGCTTTGTTCAATAACTATATTCCGGACTTCCTTGGTGGAGGTGAAGGATTTAACAGAACATGTTTCGTAGTTGGCATTATTGTCTGCATCGTCTATGTTGCACTTGTTATGAAAAACCGTGCAGACCGTGCAAAGAAAGGCTACAGTGTTGAGTCTTTCGGTGGTGTTGCAGTGAAGATGGTTCTGATCTGTGTAGTTGTTCTTGCATTCATGTTCAGACTTGCTCAGTATAAAGGTATCCCAAATTCCCTTCTCTGGGTTGCAGTGATCATCGCAATCTATACATATATTGCTTCCAAGACTACAACAGGTCGTTATTTTTATGCAGTTGGCGGTAATGAGAAGGCAACAAAGCTTTCCGGTATTGATACCAATAAAGTTTATTTCCTGGCTTACCTGAATATGGGTCTTCTGGCTGCGATTGCCGGTATGGTTACTATGGCGAGACTGAATTCATCCAACCCACAGGCTGGTACAAACTTCGAGATGGATGCGATCGGTGCATGTTTCATCGGTGGTGCTTCTGCTTATGGTGGTACCGGTACAGTTCCCGGTGTTATCATTGGTGCCCTCCTTATGGGTGTTCTGAACCTTGGTATGAGTATCATGGGTATTGACCAGAATATCCAGAAGGTTGTCAAAGGTATGGTTCTTCTTGCAGCCGTTATCTTTGATGTTGTAAGTAAGAGAAAATCCTTTATCGTAAAATAATAAAAATGAATGAAGTTTAGCAGCAGGCTTTCGGAAAGATCTGAAGTCTGCTGCTTTTTTGCATAGGAAATCATTCTGCAACAGGATTCTTTTTTGCTGTTGTTTTATGTGAGAGTTTTTTGTCAGATTTTGTGGTTTTATGGGGGATATGCTTGTTTTTGGGGGAGCGTTATATTATAATAAGGGAAAGTTAGTGATTTACGATTTTGTGTTGTCGGGAGGCTGTGATGGGAAATACAGTGACGATTTGTTTTGCGAATAATAAGGGCGGCAGCGGAAAGTCCACCAGCTGTTCCAATGTAGGTGCGGCACTGGCCGGTATGGGGAAGAAGGTTCTTCTCGTGGACGGCGATATGCAGCTGAATCTTTCCCTTTCGTTTTTTGATGAAGAAGAAGTTCTGAAAATGGCTGCCGGGGAAAAAAATCTCTACTATGCCATTGGTCATCAGTCGGATCTCAGCGATTTTATCGTGCATACGAAGTATGAGAATCTGGATCTGGTTCCGTCGTCTACGCTGATGAGCTCCGTGGAATATGAGCTTTTTACGAAATGGCAGAGAGAATTTATCCTGCGGAAATGTCTGCAGAAGATCAAGGATTCCGGGGTGTATGATTACATTCTCATCGATGCACCGCCGACTCTTGGCGGCTGGGTGATGAATATCCTGTGCGCATCGGATTACGTTCTGGTTCCGGTGGAGGCCAGCCCGTGGGGCATGTTTGGTCTTGCAAATATGTTTGATTTCCTGAATGAGGTCCGTGAGATCGCTCCGGCGCTTCAGGTTCTGGGAATCGTGGTGACCAAGGCAGATGCCAGAAAGAATTATTTCAAACAGACTATGGAGACTCTCAAAGAGATGGAAGGAATCTATCTTTTCGAATCCTTTATCCGTGTGGACAGCTCTATCGAATGGTCACAGGACAGCAGCGAGCCGGTTGTGGAATTCAAAAAAAGCAGCCGCAGCGCAAAAGAATACATAGCATTGGCAGAGGAGGTAATGAATCGTGTCAGTAGGTAAAGCAAGCATTGCAAGAGCAGTAAATGCAGAGAAAACAGCAAAGACAGAAGAGAAAGTTACAGAGGTAAAAGTGACAGAAAAGCCGACAGAAGTAAAGACAGAAACAGGAGAGAAAGCTGCCGAAAAGAAAACCACAGCGAAAGCTCCGGCAAAGAAGACCACAGCAAGGAAGGCAGCCACAACAAAAACAACAGCAAAGAAAACCACCACCAGAAAGACAACAACACGAAAAACTGCAGCTAAGAAAACAGCCGCCGCAGAAACCACAACAGGAACCGTAGCTCAGAATGTGATCAGTGGAGGAAACGCCGACGAACTCCAGGCCAAGTTCCTCACCCCAAAGAAAGACGAGCCGGACAACAACCAGCCGGTAGGAATCAAGGATGAGCTTCCGGTTTATTTGCTGTAATTGTAATGCAGAAGGAATATTCACAAAGTTCATTAAAAAAACTGTCGCAGACTCTGTGCCATAATCCAGACACAGCGTTTGCGGCAGTTTTTATATATTGCTACATCCAGTGGGACAGCGAAGCGCCTCCCACGTCCGTACGTCACAGTCATCATTCAACCCATTCTGTCTTGATGAATCTGGCGTGCCCAAGAGGGTGGGAGCTCGAGGGAGGGGCTTCGGGCTTCGCAACTCTGAGATGACCCTCCCTCGTATCTTATTTACATATTGTAATACGCAGCATACAATCCATTCTTCTCAAGCAGCTCAGCATGTGTACCGCGTTCAGCAATACCATCCTCTGTGATCACAATGATCTCATCCGCATCGCGAATGGTAGACAACCGGTGCGCGATCGTAATGGTAGTACGATTTTTTGAAAGCTCCTCCAGACTCTTCTGGATCCAACGTTCGCTTTCGTTATCCAGAGCGCTGGTGGCCTCATCCAGGATCAGGATCGGAGGATTCTTAAGGAATACACGTGCAATGGAGATTCGCTGCTTCTGTCCGCCGGAAAGGCGTGTGCCACGTTCTCCCACATAAGTATCGTATCCATCCGGCAGCTCCATGATAAAGTCATGGATGCTTGCACATTTGGCGGCTTTGATGATCTCCTCATCGGAAGCTCCGGGCTTTCCGTAGGCAATATTATCCTTGATGGTTCCATCAAAAAGATAGACATCCTGCTGTACCATACCGATCTGGCTTCGAAGACTCTTAAGAGTCAGCCCGCGGATATCCTTTCCGTCTACAGTAATGGAACCGCCGGTCACATCATAAAATCTGGGCAGGAGAGAGCAGATCGTGGTTTTTCCGCTTCCGGAAGGTCCCACCAGGGCAATGGATTTTCCCGCCGGGATATCAATAGAGATATCGGAAAGCACAGGAGTTTCATCATCGCTGTAATGAAAAGAAACATGGTCGTAACGCACATGTCCTTTTACGTCCGTAAGCTCTGCAGCGTTGTCTGCATCCCTGATCTCGGATTCTGTTTCCATCACATCCAGGAAACGGCGGAAACCGGAAAGACCCTTCTGCATCATTTCCACAAGTTCCACCAGGATCTGGATGGGGCTGATAAAGATTCCGATATACAGGGCATACATGGCAAGATCTGCAGTCTGCATTTCACCCTGAGCGATCAGATAGCCGCCGTAAACAAGAGTTACCAGGTACATCATGCCCTGGAAGAAAAGATTGGAACTCATGAAGCTTCCCATGCAGTGATAATTATCTCTTTTGGAAATAAGGAACGCCTCATTGCTTTTCTTAAATTTGGCACGCTCGATGTCCTCGTTTGCGAAGGACTGCACCACGCGGATTCCGGAAAGCGTATCCTGAAGACTGGCATTTACATCTCCGATCTTACGACGGTTTTCCATGAAGGTTTCCTGCATTTTTGCATTCTGGCGGAAGGAAAACACAAACATCACAATCACCAGGAGGATCAGCGGCAGTGCAAGTTTTTTGTTGATAAAGAACAGGAAGATAAAAGCACCGACGATCTTTACCAGGGAGATAAAAAGATTCTCTGGACCATGATGTGCAAACTCGGAAATGTCAAAAAGGTCACTGACCAGCTTACTCATCATCTGACCGGAATTATTCCTGCTGTAATAGGAAAAAGACAGCTCCTGGTAATGGTCAAAAAGCTCCCGGCGCATATCACGTTCCATCTTTGCACCCATCATATGTCCCTGATAGGTTACATAATATTTGCAGAGACTCTGCACAATGTACATAACAAAAAGAGAAGCTGCGATCACAGGGAGGGCATGAAGAATAATATCCTTATCCTGTGTAAAGAGAGTTTTTGTCATAGTACGAAGAATCTGGGGATAGGCAAGATCTACCAGACTGATAACGGCTGCACAGATCAGGTCAATAAAAAAGACCGCTTTGTACGGGCCGTAGTAGTGGATGAATTTCTTGATGGTATTCATCGGAAAAAGTACCTCCGTTTTTATGAAATGTATAGTGTTGTCTGAGCAAAAAACATTGCTGCCGGACATTCTATGTTCATCTTATCATAAGTAAGAATAAAGTCAAGATAAGTGAATTTCAGGTCTGTTTCGTTTCTGCATACTTTCTGAGAATAGGAACTATATGGCTGCTGTTCACAGGAAATATTCCGCGAGGGATTGCTGGCAACGGAGCGGATAGTGATATGAGGAGATATCTTTTTTGGAAAAAATCAAATTACTCCTTGACACAGAAGAACAAAACCCGTATAGTGTATTTCAGATTTGGTGTGTAACTGATAAGCAGGCATTAACCAGTCATAAATGTTATTATTTTTATTTGACGTTTATGGGGGTTGGTGTCTTTTTTTGTTGCCCACTTAAAAGACTCCCGCTCCAAAACGTCGAAAGAAAAGGAGAGAGAACATGAAAGACAAGATTTTCGGAGTTTTGCAGCGAGTGGGACGTTCCTTTATGCTTCCCATAGCAATCCTTCCTGTGGCAGGCCTGCTTCTTGGATTCGGCAGTTCCTTCACAAATGAAACAACCATTGCAACCTACGGACTTCAGAAGCTTTTGGGAGACGGAACGATTTTACATGCACTCCTGATCATTATGAACAAAGTCGGAAGCGCGGTATTTGATAACCTGCCGCTGATCTTTGCAGTAGGTGTGGCCATCGGTATGGCAAAAAAAGAGAAAGAGGTAGCAGCTCTTTCTGCACTGATTGCTTACTTCGTTATGAATGTAGCCATCAATGGTATGCTGGTAGTAAATGGTAAGATCACAGCAGACGGACAGATCGCAAAAAGCGTTCTGGAAGGTACTGTAACATCTGTCTGCGGCATTCAGTCCTTACAGATGGGTGTGTTTGGCGGTATTATCGTCGGCCTTGGTGTTGCGGCTCTGCACAACCGTTTTCATAAGATCGTGCTTCCAAACGCACTTTCCTTCTTCGGTGGTTCCAGATTTGTGCCCATCATTTCCACCATTGTGTATATGTTTGTTGGAATCCTGATGTATTTCGTATGGCCGGCAGTTCAGAACGGTATTTATGCTCTGGGCGGTCTTGTAACAGGCAGCGGTTATGTCGGAACTCTGATCTTTGGTATTATCAAACGTGCGCTGATCCCCTTCGGACTTCATCACGTATTTTATATGCCATTCTGGCAGACAGCCGTTGGAGGGACCATGGAGGTTGCAGGTCAGATGGTACAGGGCGGACAGAACATCTTTTTCGCCCAGCTTGCAGATTCCGCAAATGTAGCGCATTTCAGTGCAGATGCAACAAGGTACTTTTCCGGAGAGTTCATTTTCATGATCTTCGGTCTTCCGGGAGCTGCTCTTGCCATGTACCGCTGTGCAAAGCCTGAGAAGAAAAAAGCAGCAGGCGGACTTCTTCTTTCCGCAGCCCTTGCATGTATGCTTACAGGAATCACAGAGCCACTGGAGTTCTCCTTCCTGTTTGTAGCTCCTGCATTGTTTGCAGTACAGGTTGTTCTTGCAGGCGCGGCTTATATGATCGCACATATGCTGAACATTGCAGTAGGACTTACCTTCTCCGGCGGTTTCCTTGATCTGTTCCTGTTCGGAATCCTTCAGGGAAATGCAAAGACAAGCTGGCTCAGGATTATCCCAGTTGGTATCATTTACTTTATTCTCTACTATGTGATCTTCACCTTCCTGATCAAAAAGTTCAACTTCAAGACTCCGGGACGTGAGGATGACGACACAGAAACAAAGCTTTATACAAAAGCAGATGTAAACGCAAGAAAAGAAGCCGGAAAAGCCGGTGAAGCAGCAGGAAGTACATCCGCAGACCCGGTAAGTGAAGCCATCACAGCCGGCCTTGGAGGAAAGAAAAACATCAGTGATGTGGACTGCTGTGCAACAAGACTCCGTATCACCGTCCATGATGCAGCAAGAGTCAACGACGATATTCTGAAAACAACAGGTTCCAGAGGAATCGTGAAAAAGGGCCAGGGTGTCCAGATCATCTACGGTCCGCAGGTAACTGTGATCAAATCCAAGCTGGAGGATTATCTGGAGACAGCGCCGAATGAATATTTTGAAGGTGCAAATGAAACAGAAACAGACAATACGGAAAATCAGGCTCAGTCTGATACAGAGCGCATAGCAGAAAGTACAGGTGAGGCTGTTCAGAACACAGCTCCGACATCCGAAGCCAACACGCAGCCGGAGAAAAAGGTCCTCAGAACAGCTATCGTCTACAGCCCGGCAACCGGTATCGCAGCAGACCTTTCCACAGCGCCGGATGAAGGCTTCGCAGAAGGAATGATGGGAGAGGGTGCGGTAGTCACACCGAAGGATCCGGTGATCTGTGCTCCGGAAGACGGCGAGGTAGAGTTTATTTTTGACACAAAGCATGCTATCGGATTCCAGACAGATACAGATCTTCCAATGCTCCTTCATATCGGAATTGACACTGTAAAGCTGGAAGGTAAAGGCTTCGAGATTCTGGTAGAGCAAGGACAGCATGTGAAAAAGGGTGAGCCGCTGATGCGGATCGACATCCCGTATCTCACAGAAAACGCTCCGTCCTTATGTTCTCCGATCCTTTGCACAGAGATCGAGGATAATCAGAGAGTACGCCTTCTTGCCAATGGAGAGATCAAGGCAGGAGAGCCGCTGTTCGCAGTAGAGACTGTGGAAGAATAATAAATTTTTCAGCAATAATATAGATGATTGGTTTTGTGAAAAGCGCGCCTAATGCCCGGGCGCGCTTTTCCTGTGGCAAAGAAAACAACTGTCTGTCAGAAGGTCTTTACACAAAAGAAAGATTCTGTTACGATAAAGAAAATCAACGCTGCAGACAAAAATGCCGACTGAAAATTCGGGGCAGACGGTGGTGGAATGTGGAAAAGCAGCAGGATATATAAAAATGGTGGGGAAAAAGATGTACAGAGTGAGCAAGGTATTGAACAATAACGGCATCATTGCCATAGATATGGAAGAAAACCAGGAATATGTGCTTCTGGGAAAAGGTGTGGGATTTGGAAAGAAGGTCAGCCAGCGTTTTGAGGCTCCGGCAGACTGTACCCTTTACAGGCTGGCTCAGGAGACAGAACGTGGCTCAGCAAAAGAACTGGCAAAGAGCGTAGCACCGGAATTTCTGGAGATCGCAGATGAGATATTGAGAGAAGCTGAGAAGACCTTCGGGGATACCATAGACAGAAGGATCCTGTTTTCCCTTGCTGATCATATTTCCTTTGCAGTGGGACGTATCCGTAATCATGAGCAGATCAGCAATCCTCTGACTGATGATATCAAGGTGCTTTTTTACAGCGAATTCAAGGTGGCGGAGGTATTGAAGAAGATCCTGAAGGAGCGGATGGATATTGAGATCGACGAGCATGAGGTGGGATATGTGGCACTTCATATTCACTCAGCACTTGGAGATGAGAAGGTGTCTGTTGCCATGCAGACAGCAAGAACGGTGCGGGAATGCATCGCCATGATCGAGATGGCCACAGGAAGAAAGATCGATGTGATCTCCCTGTCCTACAACCGTATGATGAACCATATCAAATATATGGTAGCCCGTGTCTCCACAGGGGAGACACTGAAGCTGGATATGAATGAATATATAGAAGAAAAATATCCGGAATCTTACAGGATCGCAGAGGATGTCTGCGAGAGCCTGGGCAAAAGCCTTGGGAAAAAGCTGGACCCTATCGAGATCGGTTATCTTGCCATGCATATTGAGAGGACAGTGGAGCAATAAACATAAATGGCTGATCCGCCTCAGGGATTTATACAATAAATTCAATAGCTTTTTTGACAGCAGTACTCATGGCAGTACTGCTGTTTGTGACTAAGCAGACCTCTCTCTGAGGGAGCGGCTCCTTAAGCTGAAGTGCAAAAACCTTACCGTCATTGATTGCGTCCCGGGCAAGAGGCTCGGGGTAAAAGCCGATTCCCAGATTGTGGACGACCATGGGAAGGACCTGATCTGTAGTTGCGGCCTCGATGTCAGGATGAAAAGAAACACGGTTTTCCATAAAGTAATTCATATACATTTCTCTTGTGCTGGTCCCTTCCGCAAGACCTACAAAGGGCAGGTCCTGAAGCTCATGGATGCTGATGGGGGCAGTGGTCAGATCCTTATATTTGCTTCCGCATACAAGAATCTCCCGGTAACGCAGGAGACTTTTTTTCTGTAAAGGCTTGCGGATGGAGATCGGAGTGGTGACAATAGCGAAATCTACCGCATAATTCTTCAGTGCCTGTACAGCCTGTGGAGTGGAATGGTTGAAGAGGCGCAGGCGAACATGGGGATATTGCTCGCGGAACAGCTCCAGCTTTTCCAGAAGGATCAGACGCAGGGCATTTTCGCTGGCGCCGATGGAAACCAGACCATGCTCCAGCTCTCCGTTCTGGCGGATCTCCTCCTCGCCGATGGACAGCTGCTCAAAAGCCAGGGCAACGTGTTCATAAAGTTGGCGGCCTTCCGGTGTAAGTGCGATTCCCTTGTTGGAGCGGAGAAAGAGCGTACATTTCAGCTCCTGCTCCAGGTTGTTCATACAGCGGGTGATATTTGGCTGATTGTTGTGAAGAGCTCTTGCTGCCTTGGTAAAGCTCTTATACTGGGCTACATAATAAAAGATCCGGTAGTAGTCGTAAGTGATCATGTATTGTCTCCATCCTGTGATATGATTTTAATATGTTTACGATATTAATAATACTTTTTACATTTGCTTCTGAGCAAACTATAATACACCCGAGGAAAAAAATCAATGACAGGAGTGATTTAGAGTGGTTTCAGGAGGCAGAAAGCTGCAGAGCGCAGACCGGCAGATGTCAGAAGCTTTTATCACAAGTGTATTTCTGGCAATGTCCGGCGGATTTCAGGATGCCTACACATACTTTACAAGAGATGAGGTGTTTTCCAACGCCCAGACAGGCAACGTGGTTCTGATGAGCCAAAATTTTATGACAGGACAGTGGGGAGAGGGCTTAAGGTACCTGTTCCCTGTTTTAGCCTTTGCCATTGGTGTTGTAGCGGCGGAGCGGATCCAGAGTACCTTTAAATATGCAAAAAAACTTCACTGGAGGCAGATGATCCTGCTGATCGAGATCCTGATCCTTTTTGCGGTGGGATTTATGCCGGGAGAATTGGATATGCTAGCAACCGTACTGGTATCCTTTTCCTGCGCCATGCAGGTACAGACCTTCCGGAAGGTGGGCGGTTATTCCTATGCAAGCACCATGTGCATCGGAAATTTACGAAGCGGCACGGCGGCGTTGTCCGTGTATTGTCGTGAAAAACGTCCGGAACAGTTGAAGCAGGCTCTTTATTATTTCGGAATAATTTTCTTTTTTGCCATTGGAGCCGGTGGCGGAGGAAATCTGTCCATGAGGCTGGGGATTCCGGCAATCTGGGTATCGGATGTTTTGCTTCTGATCAGCTTTATTCTGATGTTTTCCAGTAAACATAGAGATTAGAAAGGGTGAGGAATTGTGGAAAACAGCACATTATTCCCAAGAGAGGAAAAGGCGGAGCTTTTATTTGAAAAGATCCTGAAGGATCCGGAGGCGTGCAGACGGCTGACGGAGACCTTCTATGAATCCATGGATGCGGATACAGACATAGAATGCGGATATCTTCCTCCGGAAAAATTCGCCTATGCATTGCTGGACGCATATAAAAACCGTGATCTGACAGCTCTCCTTATGGCGATCTGCCAGAACAGTATGTTTGATCTTCTGCGAAATTCTTTTCTGGCACCGTTCAGGTTCAATGCAGATGGACAGGAGAATCCGGTATTTCTCACAGATGAAAAAGGAAATTTTCTGCGGGAAAAGGGAATCCATGTAAGTGACAGGGATTACGACCGATTTCGCAGGATATACAGGGAGAAACCTGGTGTAAAGATGTATCTGGCGTATGGCTACCGGAAGCGACATGCCTATGATGAAGCTACCATGGAAGTAGAAGAGTACAAAATGGGCGAACATATCGGTGTGCTGCTGGTGTATGAGCTTCCGGACAGCGTAAGGGAAAAAGAAACGGAGGCACAGGCCTATGCGGCTGTATGGGATATCATGATGGCAATTCAGAAGAAGCTTCCAAGAGCTTTTGTGTATTATGGGCAGGATTCTGTGGAGGATGGTGGAAAACGTTATGACGGACTGGGCGTTTTTCTCCCCATCCATAAATTTGCGGACCGCCTGGAAAAAATGATCGGGATCGCGGATGAGATCGTAATGAAATAGAATGTACAAAAAAGGACTGCTTTTGTATTGCTCCGGTTATCAGAAGGATAGTTGATGACCGGAAGCTACAGAAAGCAGTCCTTTTTGTATGCCCATCAGGTGCAGTAGCGGAACATTTTGTCCGTAAGGATCCTGGCGAAAATAAGGCCCAGGGGAAGAGCAACGATGATCAAGATCGCAGCTGCAAACCAGGAGGCGGAAACATTCAGGGACATGATCCCCAGATTGTAGATTGCCCGGTAGAGATAAAGTCCGGGAACCATGATCACAATGGATGGTACGGTAATGGAAATTCTGGGATATCCCACTTTTGTTTTGATGAGGGAGGCCAGAAGTCCGGCTGTCAGTGCTCCGAAAAAAGCCGCGGCAGCAGGTGGGAAACCGGCAAGATCAACAAGCTCCAGACGTAAAGTGTTGGACAGTGCGCCGATGAAGGCGGCAGCTGCGGCTAGACGGACAGGGCTGTTGAACATGAACGAAAAGCCGAATACCCCGCAGAAGCTTGCCAGAAGCCGGAACAGGATCCTCTGAGCTGCCGAAAGCTCCAGAGGCAGGAAATCCACAGGCTTCAGATGAAGAAGCAGTGCCATCAGCCAGGCAGAGACAGCAGCCACCATTACAACAATAATGGCGTAGGCCAGTCGTTCCAGACCGGAACGCATATCCAGCTTGGCAAGGTCGATCCCGCTTGTGATAAACGGAAAGCCCGGAATGATAAAAAGCATGGAACAGATATATCCCGCCTCATGCTGCAGGGAAACCCCGGCAATCAGCTCTGCGATCCGAAGCAGAATGGTATAGGTAACGCACGCCGAGGCAACGGATGCCACAATCCCGAGAAACAGTGTCAGATGATGCTTTGTCAGTTTGCAGCGGAGGAAATTACCAAAACCTGCGCCGACAAAGGCACAGAACATTTCCACCGGGCCGCCTCCAAGGAGAAATGTAAATCCGCAGCATGCGATCGCTGCAGCAAGTCCCAGTGCAGGCGGGGAATATAGACCATGTGTTTTTTCAATATTGTCAAGAAATGTATGCAGCTGTTCTCCTGACATATGTTTTCCTTCTTTTTCAAAGTTTCGGATAAAGTGTTCCAGACGATTTAACTTCAAAGTATTTACGCCTGTATTAGTCAGGCACAACGACTGGGTAAAACCATTTTCTCCGTCATAACATGTATATTCAATGGACATCAGACCAATATCCGCCGTACACGTAATGCCAAGTGCTTCTGCCAGTGTATTCATGGAACTTCTCACTCTCCATGCTCCGGTACCGCATGAGAGAAACATAATCCCCACACGTCCGATAACGGATGCTTTCTCTGCGATGCTGGAATCTACAACTGGTACATTTTCCCCATTTTCATCTGTATACTCGTGCCAGGCAACATCCATATGGTTCTTTTTAATCACTTCCTGCGGCATTTTTCTCACTTCCTCATTCTATATTGTCAATCGGATAAAATCATCCGCTTTGCTACTTGCTTGATTTGTTAAAGCTGCAGACTGTCATTTCCTGCTTTCTCCATCATTTTCTCTCTGCATGCCAGTACGATTCCGTCAATCTCGTCTAAATGCTGCAGCATTTTTTTCTCAAATTCATGGATAGGAAGAAGAATTCCAATTTCATCATAGGGTTTATCCGGATTCTCTTTCTTCAGACCTGTTTCCTGTCCGTAGTATACCATGGCTCTTGGGGCTTCTTTCTGAATCTTCTGGAAAGCATCCCATACAACGGCATATGCCTGTGCTTCTGTCAGACCCAGTTTACAGGTGTCGGGAAGTGCATAAAAAGACATTCCATCCACTGGGGTAGAATGTCTTTTCTCATAACTTATATTATTCTTTTGAAGTTACGTTCTATATACACAGTGGAAACCATTTTTCGATTACACACTGATGTACTTTTTCTTTTTTATCGTAGTTGATCCCCACCAGCAAAATATCTCCTGTATACTGCTGTAATGACTCTGGATATTTTCGTTCTTTTATCTGATTCAGAGCAGTTTCTGCGTCTTTGTTCCATTTCAGTTCGACGAGTAATGCAGGATAATAGTCTCTGTACAGTGGTTTGGGGATGAAGACGAAATCTGCGAAGCCTCTTCCTGTCGGGAGTTCCCGGATTGGCTTAAAATAGTATTTTATTGCACTTAAGTAGGCAATGCTGAGTACGCTGCTCAGGAATTTCTCGTTATTGTACCGAATCACTGATG
>OHAS01002356.1_pt1 | contig 13679 bp, 9 predicted proteins | sample 1577131 | NCBI WGS metagenome assembly OHAS01 (sample SAMEA3541566, study PRJEB24748) | human gut metagenome | biome: human gut; feature: human-associated habitat; material: faeces | place: China | collected 2012 | reverse complement strand
AGGTGGCCTCGCCGAACTCCTCCTCGGAATACTCCGGCAGCAGGGAGCCGCCCTTGCGGCGCAGACCTTGCACATTGATGACCACCAGACGGCGGTGCTGCTCCGACAGCTGGAACAGCTTCAGATCCTCCGGCAGCTCCAGACCAAGATCAAAGGTCGCATTGACGATCTCCAGCAGGCGGTGCTGCTCCGGCTTGGCGGAGACGATGACGCCGTGCTCGGCAAACAGCCGCTTCAGATAGTCCACGGAGACCTCCTCACGGGTGATGGTGCCCTTGCCGATGCCGGTGAGCATGGTGTTGGAGAGATTTAGGCTGACATAGACCTCCTGGCCGGTTTTGGGATAGCTCATACAGGTACCTCCTATGTTGCATACGTCCTCGATTTTGCCGTCCGGGACGGCACTTTTTGTTCCGTCTCTACCGTACCACATTCCCACGCAAATTGCAACAAAAAGTTGTACCAAGTACATTCTATTTATACGAAAAAACCGGTGATTTGCAGAAAATCACCGGTTTCGTCATTCTAAATGTACCAAACAATTCATACGACCCGACGACACTATACCCCGGTCAGGTCGAAGGCCGGGGTATACTCCTCACGGGCGGAGGTGCGCTCCTGCACGAAGCCGTCCACGATGCCGCAGTTTTCCATGTATTCCGCCGCCGCACGGTACTCCGCCGCCGTCACATGGCGGCGCAGGGGGCCCTCTGCGCCGGGCTGGGGGGTATACTGGCTCATGAGGGAGAACAGCACCTCCCCCGGACGGAAGGTCCGGGCCACCCAGTCGATGACCCGCCGGGTGCTTTCCAGCTGTCCCGGCAGCACCAGATGCCGGATGACCACCCCCTGCCGCAGCAGGCCATCCTCCATGCGGCAGGGACCCACCTGCCGGAACATCTCCCGGATGGCCTCCGTGGCTACGGGGAAGTAGTCCGGGGCGTGGGAATAGCGCCGGGCCGGCTCCTCCAGCCCGTATTTCAGGTCCGGCAGCCAGATCTGCACTTTTCCTTCCAGCAGACGCAGCGTCTCCACCCGCTCGTAGCCGCCGCAGTTGAACACCACCGGCACCGGCAGAGGCTCCTCCAGCGCCGGCAGCAGGAAGGGGACGAAGTGGCTGGCGGTGATGAGGTCGATGTTGTGGGCGCCCTGAGCGATAAGCTCACGGAAGATCTCCCGCAGCCGCTCCGTGGTGACGGCCTTGCCCACCCCCTCGGCGGAGATGGTGTGGTTCTGGCAGTAGACGCAGCCCAGCGAGCAGCCGGAGAAGAACACCGCTCCGCTGCCCCGTGTGCCGGAGAGCACCGGCTCCTCCCACAGGTGCAGCCCGGCCCGTGCGATGACCGGCACGGCGGGCATCCGGCAGAAGCCGCCGCCGTAGGTCTCGGTGCGCTCCGCCCCGCACCGACGGGGACAGATGTTACAGATCATACCCGGTTGATGTCGAAGTCCGGCCCCAGATCCCCGGCCATCCAGTGGCGGCGGCAGAGGCCAATGTACTTGTCGTTGGCTCCCAGCACCACCTGAGCGCCCTCCTTCACCACATGGCCGTGCTGGTCGAACCGGGCGTTGAAGGCGGCCTTCTTGCCGCACCAGCAGATGGTCTTGACCTCCTCCAGCTTGTCTGCCATCACCAGCAGATGATAGCTGCCGGGGAATAGCTCCCCCTTGAAGTCCGCCCGCAGGCCGTAGCACATGACGGGGATGTTGCAGTCGTCCACCAGATGCACCAGATAGTAGATATCGGCCTTTTGCAGGAACTGGGCCTCGTCCACGATGATGCAGGCATACTGCTGCAGCTGCTCATCCGTCATCTGCTGCATCTCGTCGAAGTAGATGCAGGGGTGGGTCAGACCGATGCGGGAGGATACCATGTGGTCGCCGTCCCGTGTATCCAGCCGGGGCTTCACCAGCAGGGTGGCCTGTCCCCGCTCCTCGTAGTTGAAGCGTGCCATCAGGGCGTTGGCGGTCTTGCTGGAGCCCATCGCCCCGTATTTGAAGTATAGCTGTGCCATGTCATTCTCCCTCTTTCAGCTCTGCGGTAAATTTTTCGAAGGCGGAGGGGATGGCCAGCCGCTCCCGCTGCTGTGCCTCCGCCCAGAGCCAGTCTCCCGGTCCAAGGCCGTCCACCTCCACCACATAGCCCGTCATTTCCCAGCGAATATGGGTGAATATATGTCGGGCTGACAGCTTTTTTGTCCACTTGGTGGGGTTTACCCCCCACATTTGCAGCTGGCGGGCGGCTTCCGCCTCCGTCAGCGTACCCGGTACATGGGGGTACTCCCACAGCCCCGCCAGCAGTCCCGTATCCGGGCGCTGCCGCAGCGCCGCCGCAGCTCCCCGCCGCAGCAGGAACACAGTCAGATGCTCCGTCCGCTTCTCCCGCTTGGGGGAGCGCACCGGCAGCCGGGCCTGACAGCCCTCCTGCCGGGCCACGCAGAAATCCCCGGCGGGACAGTCCCCGCACAGAGGTACTCCCGACGGCAGGCACACCGTGGCCCCCAGATCCATCAGCGCCTGATTGTAGGCACCGGGCCGCTCCTGAGACATGGCCGCCGCCATCCAGCTGCGGAAGGTCTTGCGGTTTTTGGCATCCAGTACATCCAGACGGCTGCCGGTGATCCGTGCCGCCAGACGCAGCACGTTGCCGTCCACCGCCGGAACGGCCTGTCCGAAGGCGATGGAGAGGATAGCCCCCGCCGTATAGTCTCCGATGCCCGGAAGGGCCGTCAGCTCCCGGTATGTCTCCGGGAAGCGTCCACCGTATTGTTCCGTGAGGATGCAGGCCGCCTTTTGCAGATTTCTGGCCCGGCTGTAATAGCCCAGCCCCTCCCACAGCTTCATGAGCCGCTCCGTGTCGGCCTGGGCCAGGGCCTCCACCGTGGGGAAGGCCTCCATGAACCGCTGAAAATACGGCAGCACCGCCGCCACACGGGTCTGCTGGAGCATGATCTCCGACACCCATGTTCGGTAGGGGGATACCTCTTCCCGCCACGGCAGGATGCGCCGGTGGATATCATACCATGCCAGCAGCGGTTGGGCCAGCTGCTTTAGTATCTGTTCTTCCATATCGCTCCTATCATCCGTCCGATGCCCCTCATCGGCTGAACCGTGCAGCGTAGCCGCAGCGGCGGCACAGCTCCTCCGACGGCTGCCGCCGGGAAAAGCCCGCCGCCATGGCTGTGGCCCGTGGGGAGGCCAGTATCTCCGCCAGCTCCTGCCGGTGCAGGTTTCCCAGCGCCAGCCGCCCCTCGCTGTCCAGACAGCAGGGAACCACCGTGCCGTCGCACAGCACGGCGATCTGACTCCGCAGGCCGTGGCAGAACTCCGTGCCGCTGTCCGGAGCCGCCGGATCCGGCCAGTCAAACCGCTCCCCCGGCTCCAGAAACAGCCCCTCCCCCAGCCGCCGGTTGCCCAGACGGTCCGTAGGCAGGGCCGTTACGTCCCGGCCCAGTTTTTCCGAGAGAAAGGACAGGATCTCTCCGTTGCGCCGGTCCAGTCCGCCGCCGTTCCACAGCCGCAGGGCGCACAGGACGCCCCGGCTGCTGAGCCGCTGCGCCGCCTGCCAGACACCCTCCAGATACGGGGCGGCGGCATCCTGCCGTCCGTTTCCCTCGAAGCTGTGGAGGGAGACGCTGAGCTTGTGCAGGGCCGGGGAACCCTCCAGTGTGGGCAGCTGCCGGGGAAGCAGCGTGCCGTTGGTCACAAGGCACACCCGAAAGTCCAGCTCCCCGGCGATATCCAGCAGCTCCGCCAGTTGGGGATGCAGCAGCGGCTCCCCCATGACGTGGAGCATGAGATACGTCCCGTAGGGCCGCAGCCGGGCCGCCAGCTGTCGGAATTCCTCCGGCGTCATGAACCGCCGGGGCCGCTGGGTGCCGGGGCAGAAGGCGCACCGCAGATTGCACACGTTGGTGATCTCCAGATACATCCGCTTGAACATCCCAGCCCTCCCCTGCCGCCCGCAGCGGCCTGTTGCTCCCTGCATTATAGCAAAATCCCCGCCCCGGCGCAAGGGAAACCGGTTTCGTCCTGCCGACGGCAAAAACCGCCGGCCTTCCGCATTGACAGACCTACCCCCGGCGGGGTACAATAACGATATATCGCTCATGCCATCAAGGGTATGGACCCCTGATATTGATTTGATCGGAAAGGAGCTGCCTGCCATGCCACAGATCCTCCTTTGCTGCGTTCTGGCGCTGCTGCTGGCGGCGCTGGGGCTGCTGTTGCGCTCCCTGCGCCGCAGGTCCCGCCCCTCCGGCGGCAATGAGACCCTGAAGGTGCTGCTGGTCTGCTTTTTCACCTGCGGCATTCTGCTGCACCTGCCCATGTACGCCGCTGCCTACGCCGGAGAGCATCTGTCGTGGCTGAAGGCGCTGCTGGGAGCCGTACACCACACCCTGCGGATGTTCGTGCTGGACGGCGAGCTGGATCCTATCCATGAGTTCGCCATGACCCAGCCGGCGGTGTGGAGCGACCTCTATTTCGGCGCTGCCATTGTGGTGTATCTGGTGAGCCCGCTGCTGACCTTCAGTGTGGTGCTGTCCTTCTTCAAGAATCTGTCCGCTATGTGGCGCTATGCCTTCCGCCGCTGCACGGAGCTGTATGTCTTTTCCGAGCTCAACGAGGACTCCCTGTATCTGGCGGGCAGCATCAAGGCGGCCCACCCCAAGGGGCTTATCGTCTTTACGGACGTCTACGAAAACGAGAGTGAGGAGTTCGGGGAGCAGATGGCTGCCGCCCACCGGCTGGGGGCCGCCTGCTTCAAGACGGACATTGCCCTGCTGCGGCTGCGGCGCTCTGACCGCTCCCGCCCGGTCTACTTCTTCCTGATGGGCCGGGACAAGGCAGAGAACATCCATCAGGCGGTGCTGCTGACCCGCCGGTGGGGAAGTCGCTCCAATATGCACCTCTATCTCTTCGCCACCGGCGCCGAGAGTGAGCTGCTGTTCCAGTCCGCAGATCCCCGCGGGATGCGGATCCGCCGGGTCAACGAGGTGCGCTCACTGGTGCAGCTGCTGCTGTATCAGCAGGGGGAGAAGCTCTTCGAGACGGCGGCTCCTCTGCCGGAGGGCAGGCATCAGATCTCGGCGCTGCTGCTGGGCTTGGGCCAGTACGGCACGGAGATGCTGAAGGCGCTGGCGTGGTTTGGCCAGATGGACGGCTACGACCTGCGGCTCACCGCCGTGGACGCCCGGCCTAACGCACGGGAGCTGTTCACCTATCGCTGCCCGGAGCTGATGGACCGCCGGCACAACGGACGGCGCATCCCCGGCGAGGCCCAGTACGATATCCGCATACACGCCGGGATGCGGCTGGAGAGCCGGGAATTTCTGGAGCTGGTGCAGACGCTGCCGCAGCTGACGTATGTGTTTGTGGCGCTGGGCAGCGACACCCGGAACATCGAGGCGGCGGTGCGGCTGCGGGAGCTGTGCCAGCGCCGGGGTCTCCACCCCTATATTCTGGCGGTGGTGCAGGACCCCTTCAAGACGGTGGCTCTCACCTCCGTCACCGACTACCGGGGTACCCCATACGACCTTCATTTTCTGGGCGCACGGGATATGCTGTACTCCGAGAGCAACATCCTCCACTCCCGGCTGGAGGCGGAGGCGCTGACCCGGCACCTGAAATGGGGAGACGAGGATGTGTTCTGGCGCTATGAGTTCAACTATCGCTCCTCCATCGCCTCGGTCATCCACCATCGGCTGAAGCTGCGGCTGGGTGTACCCGGTGCAGATAAGCCTCCGGCGGAGCGGACGGAGGAGGAAAAGCAGCTGCTGCGTGTCATCGAACACCGCCGCTGGAATGCCTATATGCGGACCGAGGGCTACTGTTACAGCGGCTCCACGGACCCGGCCAGCCGCAACGATCTGGGGAAGCTCCACAACTGTCTGGTACCCTTTGACGAGCTATCCGAAAAGGAGAAGGCCAAGGACGACGATTAAGGCTGAAAAGCACAGCGCTCCACCGTCATTTATGACGGTGGAGCGCTGTTATGTTTGGAGGAAGCGATTACTCTGCCGCTCCGGCAGGGGCGGTGGCTGCAGCGACAGACTCCTGCGGTGCGGGGGTCAGCACCTTCACAAAGCAGCGGCGACGCTTATGCTGCTCCAGCGGAAAGTCCTGCCACTGGGTCTGGACCTTCTCGTTGGTCTCCAGCATGGGGCCGGTCTCCGCCTGCTTCACGCCGATCTTGAAGCAGACGTGCATGACCTTGCTGATGATGACGGCGTTGACGCCCTTTTTCTGGAGGTCGGGACGCACGGCGATCAGCAGCAGATCGATGGTGTCGTTGCGGTGGAAGGCCTTCAGCACATCCGCCCAGCCGGTGGGGAACAGGCGGCCGTCGTGCTTTTTCAGGGCGGCGGCGATGCTGGGGGCCGCCACGCCGAAGGCCACCAGATCGTCATTTTCATCCATGACGAAGCAGGTGAGCTCGGGCTTGACGAGGGGGGCAAACTTCCCGGCGTACTTGCGGATCTGGTCGTCCGACAGCTCCACGGTGCCGTACAGGGGGGCATAGGCCACGTTCACCAGCTCGAATACCTTCCGGATCAGGGGCGGGTACTCCAGACGGCTGCGTACCTGATGGATGTGCAGGCGCTGCCGCTTCAGAACATAGGCGGCGATCTTCTCCCAGCGCTGGATGACCCGCTGGTCCGTGGGGACGGAGATGAGATTCTCGGTCCAGTCCACGTCCTTGCCGTAGCCCAGAGCCGTCAGGTGGTCAATATAGTAGGGGTGGTTATAATAGGTAAAGAAGCAGCTGGTGCGGTCAAAGCCCTCCACCAGCATCCCCTCCCGGTCCATGTCGGTGAAGCCCAGAGGGCCGTGGACTTCCGTGCAGCCCAGCTGACGGGCCCAGTCCTCCACCGTCTGGAACAGGGCGGCGGATACCTCCCGGTCGTCGATGAAGTCCACCTGCGTGAAACGCAGGCGGTGGGTACCCCACTTGTCGTTGGACTTACGGCTGAGGATGGCACCGATGCGGCCCACCAGCGTGCCGTCATCCCGGCTGGCCAGCCAGCAACGGGCCTCGCAGTAGCTGAAGGCGGGGTTTTTCTCACGGTCCCAGTCTGCCAGATCGTCGCTGTATGTACCGGGGATGTACTGGGGAACGTCTCTATATAAGTCGATGGGGAAGTTCACGAACTGGCGCAGCTGTGCCTTGGTCGTGACCTCGGTGATATGGATCATGGTTCTTTCCTCCTGAGTGATACGCAGAACATACACAACCAGTTTAGACCCTTTCTCCGCAAAATGCAAGCCCTGTGTTGACTTTCTCATGAAAGGGGGCAAAATGCCCTTTGGGGAAAAGGTGACGCTGACCCTTGCCAGAAAGGGAAAAATGCGATAAAATATTCCTGTTGCCCACCGAAAAAGTTCTGTGGGCCTGTAAGGAACGATACCGGGAGCTATCCCGGCAGGAGGCATATATGACCAAGAAGAAAACCTATGACAACGACAGTATCTCCAGTCTGAAGGGGGCAGACCGGGTCCGCAAGCGGCCCGGCGTCATCTTCGGCTCCGACGGGCTGGAGGGCTGCGAGCACGCCATGTTCGAGATCCTCTCCAACGCCATCGACGAGGCCCGTGCAGGCTATGGCCGGCTCATCACCGTGACCCGCTTCGCCGACCGCTCCATTCAGGTGGAGGATCAGGGGCGCGGCTGCCCGGTGGACTGGAACGAAAAAGAGGGGCGGTACAACTGGGAGCTGGTGTTCTGCGAGCTGTACGCCGGCGGCAAATACGACAACGAGAACAGCGAGAATTACGAGTTCTCCCTGGGCCTGAACGGCCTTGGCTCCTGCGCCACCCAGTACGCCTCCCGGTACATGGACGTGACCGTGTGGCGGGACGGCAAGGAGTATCGCCTGCACTTTGAGCGGGGCGAGATCGTGGGCAAGCTGGAGGTCAGCGACCAGACGGGCAACAAAAAGCGCACCGGCACCACCATCCGCTGGCTGCCCGATCTGGACGTGTTCACGGACATCGACATCCCCGCGGACTACTACCGGGACGTGATGAAGCGGCAGGCGGTGGTCAACGCCGGCGTGACGTTCCGCCTGAAAAACGAGACATCCGCCGGGAAATTCGAGACGGAGGAGTTCGTCTACGAGCACGGCATCGAGGACTATATCCGGGAGCTGGCAGGGCTGGACGCCCTGACGGAGCCGGTGTTCTGGGAGGCGGAGCGCAAGGGACGCGACCGGGCGGACAAGCCGGAGTACAAGGTGAAGCTCAGCGTGGCGCTGTGCTTCTCCAACAAAACAGCGCTGTGCGAATACTACCACAACTCCAGCTTTCTGGAGCACGGCGGCAGCCCGGAGAAGGCCACCCGCTCCGCCATGGTGTCGGCCATCGACAAGTACCTGCGCGACAACAACAAGTACGCCAAGGGCGAGGCGAAGATCACCTTCCCCGACGTGCAGGACTGCCTGATACTGGTCAGCAGCAGCTTCTCCACCCAGACAAGCTACGAGAACCAGACGAAAAAGGCCATCACCAACAAGTTCATCCAGGAGGCCATGACGGAGTTCCTCCGCAGCCGCATGGAGATCTACTTCATCGAGAACCGGGAGGCGGCGGAGAAGATCGCCGCCCAGGTGCTTATCAACAAGCGCAGCCGCGAGACGGCGGAGCGCACCCGCATCAACCAGAAGAAAAAGCTCACCGAGAAGATCGACATCGCCAACCGGGTGCAGAAGTTCGTGGACTGCCGCACCAAGGACGTGGAGCGGCGTGAGATCTACATCGTGGAGGGCGACTCCGCTCTGGGCGCCTGTAAGCAGAGCCGCGACGCGGAGTTTCAGGGTCTGATGCCCGTCCGCGGCAAGATCTTGAACTGTCTGAAGGCGGACTATCCCCGCATTTTCAAAAGTGACGTCATCACCGACCTGATGAAGGTGCTGGGCTGCGGCGTGGAGGTCAGCGGCAAGGCCGTGAAGGAGCTGAACCAGTTCGATCTTAACAACCTGCGCTGGAGCAAGGTGGTCATCTGCACCGATGGCGACGTGGACGGCTTCCAGATCCGCACGCTGATCCTGACCATGCTCTACCGCCTGTGCCCCACCCTGATCCGCGAGGGCTATGTGTATATTGCGGAAACGCCGCTCTTTGAGATTACCTGCAAGGAAAAATCCGGCGAAAAGACGTGGTTTGCCTACTCCGAGAAGGAGAAGGCGGACATTCTGAAGAAGCTGGAGGGCAAAAAGGTCAACGTCCAGCGCTCCAAGGGACTGGGCGAGAACGACCCGGAGATGATGTGGATGACCACCATGTCGCCGGAAACGCGGCGGCTGATCCGCGTCCTGCCGGAGGACGCAGAGGAGACGGCGCGGGTATTCGACCTGCTGCTGGGCGACAACCTGGCGGGTCGAAAGGACTACATTGCGGAGAATGGGTACAAATACCTCGACATGATCGACGTCAGCTGATAAAGGCACGCCTCTTGCGCCAATACGTCGTTGCGGCGGCTCGACGTACACACGGTACGCCTTCGCCTTCGCGCCTTGTCTTGGCGCAAGGATCGCGCCTTTCTCCCACCCGTCATCGGCAGGACGAAAAATCCGTGCATTTTAGGCGCGCCCTCGCGCCTTGCCTTGGAACAAGGAGACTGTCATTGCGAACCAGTGCGCGCCGCGAAGCAAGTGCCCTTGGGGTACACACTGGTGCGGCAATCCGTGCCCCGCGCACGTAGGCGCGGAAGCCCGCCGACTGTAGCAAATACCGGTCAAAAGGTGAACATCCTCATACGAAAGCAACGAAAGGACATAGCTCCTATGGCAAAGAAGAAAACAGAAGAAAAGGAAATACGGCACGCGGGCGACCCCAACGTGATGGGGCTGCAGGGCGCGGTGGTGGAGCAGCCCATCACCGCCACGCTGGACGAGAACTACATGCCCTATGCCATGTCGGTGATCGTCAGCCGCGCCATTCCGGAGATCGACGGCTTCAAGCCCTCCCACCGGAAGCTGCTGTACACCATGTATAAAATGGGGCTGCTGACCGGCAGCCGTACCAAGAGCGCCAACATCGTGGGTCAGACCATGCGTCTCAACCCCCACGGCGATCAGGCCATCTACGAGACGATGGTGCGTCTGGCCAAGGGCAACGAGTCGCTGCTGCACCCCTTTGTGGACAGCAAGGGCAACTTCGGCAAGGTGTACTCCCGCGATATGGCCTACGCCGCCAGCCGCTATACCGAGGCCAAGCTGTCGCCCATCTGCGCGGAGCTGTTCCGGGATCTGGACTGCGACGCCGTGGACTTCGTGGACAACTACGACAACACCACCAAGGAGCCGTCTCTCCTGCCCACCACCTATCCCAACGTGCTGGTGTCCGCCAACCAGGGCATCGCCGTGGGTATGGCCAGCCAGATCTGCGGATTCAATCTGGGCGAGGTGTGCGAAACGACCATCGCCTATCTGAAGAACCCTGCCCACGACATCGCCTCCACGCTGCTGGCGCCGGACTTTCCCACCGGCGGGCAGGTGATATGCGACGGCGGCGATCTGCGCGCCATCTACGAAACGGGGCGGGGCGGCCTGAAGGTGCGCGCCCGCTGGCGGTACGACAAAAAGGAAAACGTCATCGAGGTGTACGAGATCCCCTACTCCACCACCATCGAGGCCATTCTGGACAAGGTGGCGGAGCTGGTGAAGGCCGGCAAGGTCAAGGAGATCGCCGACATGCGGGACGAGACGGATCTCAGCGGTCTGAAGCTGGCCATCGACCTGAAGCGGGGCGTGGATCCCGACAAGCTCATGGCCAAGCTGTACCGGCTGACGCCCCTGCAGGACACGGTGAGCTGCAACTTCAATATTCTCATCGGCGGCATGCCCCGCGTCATGGGCGTGGGCGGCATTCTGGAGGAGTGGACGGCGTGGCGCACGGACTGCGTGAAGCGCCGGGTATACTTCATCCTGAATAAGAAAAAGGAAAAGCTGCACCTGCTGCAGGGTCTGAAGCGCATCCTGCTGGACATCGACCGCGCCATTCAGATCATCCGGGAGACGGAGGAGGAGGCCGAGGTCATCCCCAACCTGATGATCGGCTTTGGCATCGACGAGAAGCAGGCGGAATACGTGGCGGAGATCAAGCTCCGCAACATCAATAAGGAGTACATCCTCAAGCGGGTACAGGAGACGGAGACACTGCAAGGGGAGATCCAGGATCTGGAGGACACCCTGCAAAAGCCCGCCCGCATCCGCAGGATCATGGTGGAGGAGCTGACGCAGGTACGCAAGAAGTACGCCCAGCCCCGGAAAACCGAGATCATTTACAGCCACGAGGCAGAGGAGTATCGGGAGGAAGAGCATGTGGAGGACTATCCTGTCACCGTGTTCCTGTCCCGTGAGGGATATTTCAAGAAAATCACGCCCCAGTCCCTGCGGATGAGCGGCGAGCAGAAGTACAAGGAGGGCGACGGCCCCGGCCAGCAGGCGGAGGCCACCAATGCCGCCGAGGTCATGTTCTTCACCGACCGGTGTCAGGTCTACAAGACCCGCCTCAGCGAGTTCGGGGACAGTAAGGCATCAGTGCTGGGAGACTATCTGCCGGCGAAGCTGGGCATGGACGAGGGCGAGAGTGTGGTCTATATGGTGCTGCCGGGGGATTACAGCGGGCATCTGCTGTTCTTCTTTGAAAACGGCAAGGCTGCCCGTGTGGAGATGAAGGCCTACGCCACCGTCTCCAACCGCCGCAAGCTCACCGGGGCCTACTCCGACAAGAGCAGGCTGGTGGCCATTCTGCCGCTGGCGGAGGATCGGGAGCTGGCGCTGCTGTCCACGGAGCCCAGGGCGCTGATCTTCCACACGTCCCTGCTGCTGCCCAAGGCCACCCGCTCCACACAGGGCGTGGCCGTCATGACCCTGAAGCCCAAATACCAGCTGCAACGAGTCTGCACGCCGGAGGAGTCCGGTATCGTGAATCTCCCCCGCTATCGGGCCCGCAGCATCCCCGGTACCGGCGCTCTCCTGCGGCCGGAGGACCGGGGCGAGGAGCAGCTGACCCTGCTGTAAGAAAAAAGGAGGAGCCTATGAAACGGAACGTCCTGACGCAGTATCTCATCATCACGGCGTCCTGCGCCCTGTATGCCGTGGGGTTCAACTGGATGTTTGACCCCAACCACATCAGCGTGGGCGGCTTCACCGGTCTGGGGCAGATCATCAACTACCTGCTGCCGGGCCTGCCCATCGGCACCATCGTCATTATCCTCAACGTGCCGCTGTTCGTGCTGGGCTGGCGGTTCATCGGCAAGGATTTCCTGTTCTCCTCCGTCTATGCCACGGCCGTCAGCTCTCTGATGATCGACGGTCTGGCGGCGGTGCATACCTTCAAGCCTATGGAGCCCATTCTGGCCTGTCTGTACGGCGGCGTCATCATCGGCGTCTCCTGCGGCATCATGCTGCGGGAAGGGGCCACCACCGGCGGCACGGAGCTGGCGGCCCGGCTGCTGAAGCTGAAGCTGGAGAGCCTCAGCATCGGTACCCTGTGTCTTGCCATCGACATTCTGGTGACGGTGACGTACGCCCTGATCTTCCGGGATCTGACCCGTGCGCTGTACGGCATGATCTCCCTGTCTCTGATCTCCGTGTCCATCGACAAGGTGGTCTACGGCCCCAATGCCGCCAAGGTGGCCTATATCATCAGCGACTGCCATGAGGAGCTGACCCACCGCCTGCTGGAGCTGGATCGTGGTGTGACACTTTTGCAGGGCAAGGGCGCTTACAGCGGCAAGGACAAGCAGGTGATCCTGTGCGCCTGCGCCCGGACACAGATCATCCCCGTGAAGCGGGCGGTGCAGGAGATCGACCCAGACGCCTTTGTCATCGTCTGCGACGCCCACGAGATACTGGGCGAGGGCTTCGGCGTATATGCGCCGGGCGGACTGTAAGGTGCGGCCATGAGAAAACGTGTATGGGCGCTGGCGGCGGCCCTGCTGATGCTGCCCCTTACCGGCTGCGGCTCCCTGCTGAACCGGGATTACAGCGTCACCGAGCCCCACAGCTCCAGCTACTACGAGAGCGAGGACCGATCCGTCCTCCGGGCGGAGAGCTATCAGGATCTGGTGAATGCCCTGCTGGTGCTGATCAGCGGCGGGGCCAAGGAGGGAACCATCTGGCTCTACCCCGACGACAGCGGGCTTCCCGCCCCGCAGGCGGCGGAGCGGGCGTGTCTGGAGGTGCAGAAGGAGACGCCGCTGGGAGCCTACGCCGTGGAGTACCTGACCTATACGGTGGACGAGACACCTCGGAACTATGACGCCATCCAGCTGACCGTCGGCTATCGCCGCACGGCGGCTCAGGTGGCGGGCATTGTGCATATCACCAGCACCTCCGCTCTGGGGGATCTGCTGCGGGAGGCCGCACGGAACCACGCTGCGGAGCTGGTGGTGCAGGTGGGCTACTTCGACCATCAGGCGGAGGAGGTCCGCACACAGGTGACGCAGATACAGGCCGAGGTGGAGCCGGAAAGCAAGGAGCCGTGGACGGTGAATTTCTACCCGGATTCGGGGAACGCCGGCATCATTGAGGTGCTGCTGAGCGGCGCAGGGAGCGCAGAGGGTGCAGAACAAAATACAAAAAATACAAATTAGCGCTTGACAAATCCGAAAAACGCAGGTATAATCAATCTTGCGTTTGCGGGCGTAGCTCATCTGGTAGAGCGCGACCTTG
>OHAS01002353.1_pt1 | contig 13701 bp, 11 predicted proteins | sample 1577131 | NCBI WGS metagenome assembly OHAS01 (sample SAMEA3541566, study PRJEB24748) | human gut metagenome | biome: human gut; feature: human-associated habitat; material: faeces | place: China | collected 2012 | reverse complement strand
TGAACAGAAAAGAATGGAACAAATGCAGCAACAGCAGCAAGCTGAACAACAAGCATACCGCCGCAGCGGATGCGCTCGATCCAGCTGCCGATGGGGCTGAACTCCGCCTGAAGGGTACCAGCCTGGATCTGTGCGTTGGTATCCGGGTTGGTACCCACATGGGTGGTGATGATGCGGTCGATGACCTTCGCCCGGATCAGGCGGCCAATGCCCACGCCGGGGTCGCTGGTATCGATGGAATAGACGGTCAGATGCCGGGCGCCGCTCTCCAGAATACAGTCAATGAGCCGCTCCGGCATCCAGTGGCCGGTCTGGCCGCCGATGGCGATGGTCTGGCCATCCTTGAAGCAGGAGATGATCTTCTCCCGTGTAGTGACTTTACTTTCCATGTGGGGCCTCCTTTCCGGCGGTAAGCGGGACGATACAGTTGAGAATGAGCCCCACGGCAGCCAGCACGGCCGCAGCGGCAAAGGCCCACGTATAGGCCCCGTCCGGGGTGCGCAGACGCACCGCCAGCACCGGGCCGATGAGGCTGGCCAAGCCGAACACGATGTACATGACGCCGTAGTTCTCGGTGATATATTTGCTGCCGAACACCTGCGCCGTCAGCGGCGTCAGGACGGAGGCAAAGCCGCCGTAGCAGCTGGCCGCCACACCCATGGCAATCACGGCGGGAACGGTGGCGTGGCAAAGGGTCAGCAGCAGCATGGCGAGGATGCACACCGCCGACACGGCCGTGATCACACGGCGCAGGCCCAGTCGGTCAGACAGGCTGCCCCACAGGAAGCGGCCCGCCATGTTGCAGGCGGCGAATACGCTGACAAACACCGCCGCCGTAGCGCTGGTAAAGCCGTAGGCGTTCTGAAGGATGGGGGAAGCCTGGCTGATGACGATGACGCCGGCCACCAGACCGCAGGTGAAGATGACCACCATCCCATAGAAGGCCGCCGTTTTGACCATCTGGCCCCGGCGCAGGCCCTCCGTCTGGACGGGGGCATTACCGGAGACAGGACACAGGGCCTCCCGCAGGTCCTGCGGGGGCTCCACCAGCAGGGTACTGCCCAGCAGGATCAGCACCAGAAAGGCACCACCCAGAATACAGAACGTCCCCCGCAGATTCACGCTGCGGATCAGGGCCGCTGCCACCGGCGCCCAGAGAATGGCTCCGGAGCCGTAGGCCGCCGTGCCGAGGCCGGAGGCCATGCCGGACTTCTCCGGGAACAGGCGCACCACATAGGCCATCATGGCCGGGTAGACGAAGCCGGTCCCCAGACCGGAGAGGACGCCGTAGAACAGGTAGAGCTGCCACACGCCGCCACTGATCCAGCCGGTGGTCATCAGGCCCGCCCCGAACAGAACGGCGCCCACCACCACGCAGCGCCGGGTACCCAGACGGCGGATCAGGCCGCCGAAGAACAGCGGCGCCATGGTGGAGCACAGCACCGTCACCGTATACGTCAGGGAAACCTGCTGATCCGGCCAGCCGTGGGCGGCAATGATGGGGGTCTGAAGCACGCTCCATGCGTAGCCGAAGCCGGCGCAGATGCAGATCAGGAGACTGGCGATCATGGCCGGCCAGCGGCGCTTGAGGAATCCGTTGATGTCGTTCATGGGGAGCCTCACAGCTTCTTATGGAGCTTCAGGATGTCGATGAGCATCTGATCCCGGTAGGCGATACACTCGGCATTGGTGTGGCCGATGTAGTCGGGGAAGTTGGCCATCTCCTGATTCACGCCGGGCTGGGCCACCTGCGCCCAGTTGTCCGGCTGGTGGGTCCAGCTGGCCATATCCTCCAGCCAGCGGTCGCCGGAATTGCCCAGCATCTCCACCATGCCGGTGAGGCCGCCGGGGTTGCCCATCTGCATGATCATGTTGTGGCCAAAGATGGCCCAACGGATGCCGGGGCCGTACACCAGCGCCTTGTCCACATCCTCCACGGAGCATACGCCCCGCATCACCAGATCCTGCACCTCACGATACAGGGCCAGCTGCAGACGGTTGGCAATGAAGCCGGGACACTCCTTACGCAGCAGAACGGCCTCCTTGCCAATGGACTGATAGAAATCATAGGCCAATTGGACGCAGTCATCGTCCGTCTTGTCGCAGCGGGTGAGCTCCACCAGAGGGATCAGGTGCGGGGGATTGTAGGGGTGAGCTCCGATGCAGCGCTCCGGGTGAAGCGCCTCGGCCACGATATCGGAGATCAGCAGGCCGGAGGTGCTGCTGGCGTACAGGGCGTCCGGGGCGGCATACTGCTCCACCTGCGCCAGAATGGAGCGCTTGATCTCGATGCGCTCCGGGCCGCTCTCCTGAATGAATTGGGCGTCCTGCACCGCCTCCTCCATGGAGGTGGTGGGGCGCACGCAGGCAATGATCTCGTCCTTGCGGGCGGCGGTGATGGCGTTGTGGGCCACCAGTGCGTCCAGACTGCGGAGCATCTGGTCGTGGCTCTTGGCCAGCTGCTGGTCGTTGATGTCGTAGAGGGTGACGTGCAGGCCCTTCAGGGCATACTGGATGGCCCAGCTGGAGCCGATGACGCCGCCGCCGACACAGGCGACATTCTTGATATCAGAAACGTTCATACCGTCCTCCTTCAGCGAACCAGCGGCGGGATGCCCAGAATTTCACGGGCCTCGGCGGGGGTGGCAGGCTGATTGCCGAAGAGCTTGACGGCCTCCACGGCCCGCTGCACCAGCATCTGGTTGGTGGCCATGATCTTCCTGCCGTTTTCGTCCTTGCCGAAGATGACGTTATCCTCCATCCCCACGCGGATGTGTCCGCCCAGCGCCAGAGCGGCGTACAGGATAGGCAGATGGGCGGCGCCGATGCCGAAGGCGGACCACGTGGAGCCGGCGGGGATGCGGTCCTTCAGATAGATCAGGTTCTCCACCGTAGCGGGCATACCGCCCAGCACCCCCAGACAGAACTGGTAGTGACAGGGGGTGGACAGGTGGCCCTTCTTGACGAAGTAATCGGCGATGCCCAGCATACCGGCATCAAAGATCTCGATCTCCGGCTTGATGCCCTTTTCCAGATAGGCATCACCCAGCTTCTGCAAAAACTGGGGGCTGTTGACGAACACGCCGCCGGGCATCCAGTTGAAGCTGCCTGCGTCGTAGGAGCCCATTTCAATGCCGGGAACGGTCATGTGGTGCAGAAAGCGCTCCTCGTCGGTGGCAGGATGCTCCGGGGAGGCCCCGGAGGAGGTGCAGTTGATGATAACGTCGCAGTCCTTGTGGGCACGGATGCCCTCCACGATCTCACGGAAGGCCTGCGTGTTCATAGCGCCCTTACCGTCGGCGGCACGGGTGTGGATATGCACCACGGCAGCGCCCAGCTGCCAGCACTCATAGGCGGCCTGCACGATCTGCTCCGGCGTTTCGGGAATATGATAGCCCGCAGGGGTGACAGCACCGGTGAGGGCAGCGGTAATGATGGTTTTTGCCATAGGAAACAACTCCTCGAAATAGGTTTGACCGGGGCCGGAGGCAGCGCACTGCCTCCGGTCTGCGGTACAGAGAAAGGAAAATCAGTCCTTCTTCTCCGGGCGATAGGGGGAGACCTTCTTGTTGGGGTCGAAGGGGTTGACCTCCTTACCGGCCTCCACCTCCTTGAACCACTCGAAGGGCTTGGTGCGGAAGCCCGCCCAGCTCTCACGGGTGGGAGGCTGCTGCATCCAGTCGTGGCAGTAGCGCCAGTCGTTGGTCTGGCTGATGTACTTCTCGTCCTGCTGGCCGGCATGGGTGTCGCCCATCTCACCGGCGGCGATCCGCAGCAGGGAGCCGTACTGCTCGGAGACAGTGTGCAGCTTCAGGTCGTCCACCAGCAGCTTCTTCAGAGGACGCTTGGCAAGGTTGGACATGATGGTGCGGTTCTCATAGGGCATGGTCTTCCACAGACGGGCGATCTCCCACGCACGCTCCATGACCTTGTCCTTGGGTACGACCTCGCTGACCATACCCCAGTCCAGCATCTGCTGGGCCGTCCACTGACGGGCGGTCATCATGTAGTAGTTACCACGCTTGGTGCCGAAGTAGTGCTGTGCCATGAGGCCCATGCCGTCGCCGGGAACCAGACCGCCGTGGGCGTGGGGAACCTCCATCCATGTGTCGTCGGAGCAGATGGTCACATCGCTGAGCATGGCGGAATCCCAGTGGAAGCCGGGGCCGGGAATGGCACCGATGGTGGGTACGTCCAGATCGAAGATCATGTTCTTGATGAGGTTGGTGTCATCGAAATACTGGTGCTGGAAGCGCTGGGTGGGCAGCTCGGAGTAGGTCTCCCAGCCGTTGGGATCGGACTCGGTCATCCAACTGTCGCCGATGTGGGTGAAGATGATGATCTCGTTCTTGAAGTCCAGAGACAGGACACGCACCAGCTGGCCGATGGCCCGGTGGGACATACCGCTGTGCTGCATGGGGCCGTCCAGCGTCTTCCAGGTGACCTGTAGGATGCCGTCCTCACGGTACAGGTCGGCGAAATCCTTGAACCACTCCTTGTACTCTTCCAGCTGGGGGAGCTTCACATAATCTGCCAGGGGCTTACTCATAATCATTTACCTCCAAAAAATTATTTTGTTCGTTGGTTTCGGATAGATGGGACTATATCAGGCAGGCGGCACTCAATAGAGCAGCATTGCCATGACCACTGCGATGATACCGGCCAGCAGGTTCACCACCACGGACATCATGAACTGCTGGAAATAGCCCTCCTTATAGGACAGCTTGAACACAGACAGCTGGAAGGCGATGGCGCCGTTGTGGGGCAGGGAGTCGAAGCCTGCGCCGGAAATGGCGGCAATGCGGTGCAGAGCGCCCAGATTGATGGAGGGGTTGGCAAGGATGGAATCACCAAAGTTCTTCATGAACAGGGTGACGCCGCCGGTGCCGTTGGCGCACAGGCCGGACAGCAGGTTCACCGCCACGAAGGTCAGCAGGTAGGGGTGCATATTCATGGACAGCACCTTCTCCACCAGCAGGGTGAACACAGGGGTAGCCTGTACCACGGTGCCGTAGCCCACCACGATGGAAATGAACACCACGGGGATCAGGGAGCCCTGAATACCACGGACGCAGGTCTGGAACACATGGGGCAGGTACTTGGGGCCTACCAGCACGAACACCAGCACGATGGACAGCACCTGTGCATAGGTGGTGGCCTGCAGGGCGGTGATGCCCAGCTTCTGGAACAGCAGGCTCAGGCCGATGATGGCGGCCACGCAGAGATAGCCCTTCCATGCCGGAGGCAGCTTGGACTCGTCCTCGTCGTTCTGGGGGTCATCGGTATAGGAGACGAAGCCCTCGCCCTTCTTCTTCAGGCGGTTGGTGAGCATGATGAGGTAGACCACGATGAACACCACAGAGAAGGCGGTGCAGACCAGGCTGATGCCCACACCGGCCATGGTGGTGGTGCCCAGATAGGTGGTGGGTGCGATGTTCAGGGCGTTGGGCATGCCCACCAGTGTGCCGTAGGCCACGGAGCCTGCACCGGCGGACATGGCGGCCAGCGCCACCTTACGGGACATATTCAGCTTTTTCAGCACCGGCAGGGCAATGGCCAGAATGGCGTACTGATAGGAGGCCACACCGGCCGCCATCATCAGGCAGGTGATGACAAACAGGGCCACGGCGATCCATTTCTCGCCGAACACTTTAATCAGGTGCGTCGCCATGGCGGAGCCGAGGCCGCTCTCCATCAGGCAGAAGCCGAAGGCGCCGCCGATGGTATACAGCAGCAGGAACTGCTGGAACATGGTGCCTACGGAGGGGAGGAAGGCTGTAAAAATCGAGGTGATGCCATCCGGCGTGCAGAAAGACACCAACAGGGTGCAGGCAAAGACCGTCAGAAACAGGTTGACGCCCTTGAAGCTCAGATAGAAGAACAAGGCAAAGGCAACCACGACGACGATCAGGGAAATAAGGGTGGTAGTGGACACAGATCTCTGATCTCCTTTCTTTTTAAGAAGCAGGAATGTAGGTTACTTCTCAAACACATGGGGAAAACGACGGGGCCGGGGAGGCGGGTTGCAGGGCCGCCCTCCGTAGAACCCACCCGGCGCTGCCCGGAACAGCACCGGCTCACGGCATAGCTTTTTAGCAAAGGGCGTGCCAATTTATTTGGTGATGTCGGAAAATGTCGGCATTACGGGGAAAATTTTTTTGTTGACTTCTCCACCATCCGGCTTCCAAAAAACAGATGATGCGAAAACGCATCATCCCCCCAGTGATTCGGATAATGCAAAAACGCAGCCGATGCAACATTGCATTGACTGCGCTTCTGCGCTAAAAACGGGCCATTTGACAGATCAAAGCCCGTATTTTTTACGCTTGCGGACAATGGTGGATTGATCTGTTTTCAGCAGAGCCGCTGCTTTATAGCTGCTGGGGCAGCGCTTCAGGGCGTCGGCCAGCACGTGCTTTTCGCAGAACTCCATGTAGGCCTTCAGGGAGAAATGCTCCGGGTCAAACTGATAGAATGCCTCCCAGTCGGCGGGATAGATCTCCGGTGAGGTGGAGCGGACGGCATCCTCCCCCAGCAGCGGGGCCAGATCCTGATAGATCTCCAGCGTCCCGGCGGCGCTGGTGACCAGCAGCCGCTCCACCACGTTTTTCAGCTCCCGGATGTTGCCGGGCCAGTCGTAGGCCTTCAGCTGTTCGATGACTCGGCGGGAGAGGACCTTGGTGCGGCTGTAGCGCTTGCAGTAGTAGTCCAGAAAAAAGGTGGCCAGTGGGGCGATATCCTCCCGGCGCTCCCGCAGCGGGGGCAGCTCCAGCGGAATGACGTTGAGGCGGTAGTAAAGGTCCGCCCGGAAGGTCCCGGCCAGCACGCCCTCCTTGAGGTTCTGGTTGGTGGCGGCCAGCAGGCGGAAGTCGATCTCCTGCTCCTCCACAGCTCCCAACCGCTTGCTCTTGTGACTCTCCAGCACCCGGAGGAACTTGCCCTGCAGCGCCAGCGGCAGGGAGTTGATCTCGTCGAGGAACAGCGTGCCGCCGTGGGCCGCCTCAATAAGCCCGGGCTTGCCGGTATTCAGGGCTCCGGTGAAAGCGCCCTTGGTATAGCCGAACAGCTCCGCCTCCAGCAGGTTCTCCGGCAGGGCGGCGCAGTTGATCTCGATGATGGGGGCATCGGCTCGGCTGCTGTTGCGGTGGATGTACTTGGCCAGCACCTCCTTGCCGGTGCCGGTCTCGCCGGATATGAGGACGGTGGAGTCCGTCTGGGCCACCTGAGCGGCAGTCTGGAGGATGGCCTGCATGGCGGGACTGTCTGCGATGATGGTCTCCTTAGCCCGTGTGCGTTCCGGGGAGAGGGCCGGCACCTCGATGGTGCTGTCGTCCTCATAGAGGATAGCCTGCTGATACCGCTTGGCCAGCAGATCCAGCCGAACGGTCTCCACCAACATATACTCCACCTCGCCGCCGCTGCCGAAGATGGGGGTGGCCGTGGCCAGCTGGCGGTAGTGATACCCCTTGGGGGTGAGGACGTTGTTCACCACGGAGACCTTTTTCTTCTCGGTAAAGGCTGTGACGGCCACGCTCACCGACACCTGTCCCTCCGGAATCAGCTGGAAAGCGTTGAGGCGCAGCGCCTCCTCCCGTGTGGCGCCCACCATCTTCAAAAAGGCATTGTTGCAGTAGATGTAATCTCCCTTGCGGTTGAGGATGTAGATCCCCTCATTGATGTTGTCGAAAATTTCGGCCATGAGCAGTGGATTGGCCACAGAGATCCCTCCGTTTCTGTCAGAAAGGTGTCCTGAGTGGACGCCGGTTTTTATGGGGCTACTTTTTACGGGGCTATTGTAATATAAATCCCGGCGGCTGTCTACCGGGATTTTGCCGGAGGGCCTCCCTATCTGTTCATAAAATTTTCATATTATTCCTGTTGCCATTTTGTAACTTTTTTTATATAATACCTTATGGTGACATAATACGGCGCAGCCCGACAGGGTTCGTCGTTTCAAATGCAGCGGGCCGGGTCTCCGGCAACGAGGGATATGATATGATTCGATTGAAGGACGTTGAAAAAACATACGAAAACGGGACGGAGGCCCTGCAGGGCATCTCCTTTACCATTGAGGACGGGGAATTTGTGTTTCTGGTGGGACCCTCCGGCTCCGGTAAGTCTACCATCATCAAGCTCCTGACCGGCGAGGTCATCCCCACGGCGGGGCGGGTCATGGTCAACGGCTTCTCCATGAGCCGCATCTCCGACCGGCAGATCCCCTATATGCGCCGCACCATCGGCGTGATCTTTCAGGACTTCCGGCTGATCCCCAAAAAGACGGTGTTCGACAACCTGAGCCTTGCCATGCGGGCGGTGGGGGCCACGCCCCGTGACATCCGCACCCGCATCCCCTATGTGCTGGAGCTGGTGGGGTTGAAGGGTATGGAGGACCGGTACCCCGACGAGCTGTCCGGCGGTGAGCAGCAGCGTGTGGCCATTGCACGGGCGCTGGTGAACAACCCCAGCACCATCGTAGCCGACGAGCCTACCGGCAATCTGGACCCCAACCGCTCGCTGGAGATCATGACCCTGCTGGAGCGCATCAACGCCCTTGGCACCACCGTGGTGGTGGTGACCCACGAGCGGGATCTGGTGAACCACTTCGACAAGCGGGTCATCATGATCGATCACGGGCAGGTCAACGGCGACGGCGTGGGAACGTATGAGGTATAACAGATGAAGCACGATTTTCGATATTTTTTCCGGGAGGGCATCCGCAATATGTTCTCCCACGGATTCATGTCCTTCGCCGCCATCGGCGTGACGGTGGCGTGTCTGGTGATCATGGGGACCTTTTCGCTGGTGGCCTATAACGCCAACGAGAACCTGAAGGATCTGCAGAAGGAAAACGCTGTGCTGGCCTTCGTGGATGAGAACCTCTCTGACAACGAGGCCAAGGCCCTGCAATCCACGCTGGAGAAGATCCCCGGTGCGGCGGACTGCACCTTCGTCTCCCGGCAGGAGGCACGGGACAGCTACGTGGAGCAGTACGACGAGGACGACCTGTACAGCAACCTGGACCCCTCCATTTTTCGCCATCGGTACGTTATCCATCTGACGGACGCCGCACAGATGCAGCAGGTGGTATCCAATCTGGAGGCCACCCCCGGCATCGTAAAGGTCCGGGCGGACGAGGCCATCTCCAACGGGTTTTTGACGGTGCGGAATGTGGCAAGCCTCATCAGCATCGCCCTCATTGCGGTGCTGCTGGTGATCTCGGTATTCATTATCTCCAACACCATCAAGCTCACCACCTTTGACCGGCGGGATGAGATCGCCATCATGAAGATGGTGGGCGCCACCGACGGCTTCATTCGATGGCCCTTCGTCTACGAGGGTCTGCTCATCGGTCTGATGGGCGCCGTCATCGCCTTTGGGCTGCAGTGGCTGCTATACGAGGCCATTTCCAAGGGCATCGCCGGGTCTGATACCCTGCAGCTGCTGCGGGTGGTGTCCTTCCGGAAAATTTGGGGGCCGGTGGCCGGTGTGTTCGGTCTGGTAGGGATTCTGGTGGGCGTGGGCGGCAGCCTGACCGCCATCCGGAAGTTCCTGAGAGTATAAGGAGGAGTGCAGCATGAGTAAGAAAAAATGGTGCGGCCTACTGGCCGTTCTCATGGCGGTGAGCATTGTGTTCACCAGCGGCGCTCTGCGCCCGGTGAACGTCTATGCCGAGACCATCGCAGACCTGCAGGAGCAGTCGGAGGAGCACCAGAAGAAGCTGGAGGAGATCAACCAGCAGATCGAGGAGGCCGAGGCCAACAAGGCCGATGCGCTGGAGCAGAAAAACCTGCTGGATCAGCAGGCGGATATCCTCCGCAGCCAGATCTCCAACGCCCAGCAGCAGATCGATGCGCTGGAGGCGGAGCTGGCGGACAACCAGCAGAAGGAGGAGTCCCAGTACGACCTGTTCTGCCGTCAGGTGCGGGATGAGGAGGAGCGGGGTACCGCCTCCTTCTGGTCGGTGATCTTCAAGGCCACCAGCTTCAGCGATCTTTTGGGCCGCATCGACTTCATCAACGAGGTGGCCGAGCACGACCAGAGCGTCATCAACGACCTGCGGCAGCTGCGCCAGCAGATGCAGGCTGACCGGCAGGCGCTGGAGGAGCAGCGCTCCCAGTTGGAGAGCCGCCAGACGGAGCTGAACAGCCAGCTGGAGGCAGCCACCCAGCTCATTGCCAAGTACAACGAAACGACGGACGGCCTGAACGATCTGGCCGCTCAGGAGAAGGCAGCCGCCGATGAGCTGGACGCTCAGATCCAGGCCCGGAGGGAGGAGGAAAACCGGAACAACGGCGGCGATAACAGTGGAGGCAGCGGCGGTGGCGGCAGCAGCGGCTCCGACGAGACGCCCTCCTCCGACGGGTACATCTGGCCCTCGGACTGCCGGCTCATTACCTCCGGCTACGGCGGGCGTGACCAGCCCACCCCCGGCGCCAGCACCAACCACATGGGCGTGGACATCGGCGCCTCCTACGGCAGCGCCATCTACGCTGTGAAATCCGGCACCGTAGTGGGTTCTAAGTACAGCTGGGGCGGCTACGGCAACTATGTGGAGATCGACCACGGAAACGGCAACTTCACCCTGTACGCCCACATGAGTGAGCGTCTGGTGGAGGTGGGCGAGCATGTGGAGCAGGGCGAGGTCATCGGCCTGTGCGGCTCCACGGGCATCTCTACCGGCCCCCACGTCCACTATGAGATCTGGGAGAACTACAGCCGCATCAATCCGCTGAACCGTCTGCCGGGGTACATCCCCTATTGGTGGTAAGCGGCCTTTTCCCCACCTGCACCGCTTGGTGCAGGTGGGGAATTTTTTATGCCGTCTTTCTCCCGCCGCCGGGCCATAGACTGGTGGAAAGGGGGCGCTGTGTTATGGTGGGATATGTGCGATGGGAGGAGAAGCGGAAAAAGCTCACCCTGCGGCGCTGTCCGCTGGGAGACGGGGAGGTGTGCCTGTTGGAGGGCGGCGGACGGCTGAATCGGCGGGTACAGCGCCGGGTGCGGCAGGCGGCGCAGGTCATGGCCGACGCCGGGGTGCGGTATGCGGCGGCACCGCCGGAGTGGGCGGCGCTGCTGCTTCCCCTTCGGCTCCCGGCCCCGGTGGCGCTGCGGCGGGCCATGCTGGGGCAGCTGGTGGACTGCGCCTGCAGTATACGGCTCTCCATCTGTAACATCATTTTTACTTATCACAGCTCTGGATTTTTGCGTTACACTCCGCGCATACGACCAAAGTCTTTCTGTGCATATGGAGCATTTTGCGTTCCCAGTCATTTTTACCTTTTAACTCTTTGAGAGTGCGGACATGATGCATTACCACTTCTCCGTGCTTGCCACATAGTTCGCACGTTTTTGTTGTAAGCCTTTCTATCAAACTCAACGATGGCGTTTTGAACATATACGGCAGATTGTCACTTGGGGCTGTTTCACAATCCGTTTTACGGGCGTAACCCTCATTGTAGAATACCCTGTACTTGGTTTCTCCTCCCTTGTTTACAAAAGGCACGACAAAGAGATTGTCCTTGCGGTATGTTTCAATGACTTTTCTCACTGACATATTCAGCTTTTGAGCAAGAGTTTTGTACATGGAGAACTTCATAATACAGCCGAAAGAGCGTCCCAAAGCCGATGCATTGTTTGCTATTGAGTAATAGTTATAGAACCCTCGTATTTCGGTATTAAACTGAGATACAATCTCGTGCGCTTCATTGTCAATCATATAAGTCCTGCCTTTTGACACCCATGTTTCCTTGCCGTGTTTGGTGACAACTTTCATGGCTTCGAGGCTGAGCAGTTTATTCTTGATTACTTCTCTTGAAACGTGCAATATCACATTCCCGTTGAAGTATCTGCGCACTGTTCCGTTACTGTTTCTCTTTGTGGCATAGTCTTTACGGACATATATTTCGTAACCCAAAAATTTTGCGCTGTCTTGTGCATTTGTAATCAAAGTTTTTTCCTGTGACATCTCCAGCCTTAACTTTTCCTGCATAAACCTAGTGATGTCAGCTTTGATTGTCTCACATTCATTTTTCGTTCCGATAACCCCGATTAGAAAATCATCGGCGTAGCGCACATATCTCAGTCTGCGAAAATTTCTATCCATATCGTTGCCACTTGGCATTGTTAGTATCCGCTTCTGCTTTTCGTGCAGTTCTTCTACCATTTTTGTTCTTTCGTTTGCATCCTTCACTTCGTTTATCCTACGCTTTAGGTAGTGTACTCTGTTGTTGAGTTTGCAAATGTCCTTGTTACGACTTCTGATTGTCCCTTTATTGAATTTGTTGGCATATTCTTCCATGTATTTATCGAACTTGTCAAGGTATATATTTGCCAAAATAGGACTTATAATACCACCTTGCGGTGTCCCTGAATAAGTCTTGTTGAATTGCCACTCTTCCATGTACCCTGCATTGAGGAATTTCCGTATCAGACGAAGAAATCTGTCATCTGCTATTCTACCTTTCATTATTTCTATCAGCACATCATGGTCTATGTTGTCAAAGAAGCCTTTTATATCTCCCTCAATGAACCATTTTGCACCGTTGAAATTGTTTTGTAGACTTTTCAGTGCTGTGTGACAGCTTCGGTTTGGTCTGAAACCGTGCGATGTCCACTCAAAGTGTCCCTCATATATGGCTTCAAGCACCATTCTTACTACCTCTTGAACCAATTTGTCTTCAAAAGACGGTATTCCTAACGGACGCATTTTCCCATTCTTTTTCGGAATGTAAATTCTCTTTGCAGGATTGGGGCTATAAGTCTCATCCTTTATACTCTTTATGAGTTTGTTTATCCTATCGATGCTCATTTCATCCTCTGTTTTGCCATCTGTGCCGGGTGTCATGTTTCCCGGCTTTGCATACATACGTTGGTAGGCGACAAAGAACATCTGTTCATTGAATAGAATACGGTAGAGCCTTTCGTATTTATACTCAGGCTCGTTGCTGTGTCCAGCTAAAATGTTTAATACTTGCTCTGGATTTCTCATACGTCTCTCACGTTTTCCGTTGTTTGTATTAAAATTACAGACTACTTCCCTTCGCCATGTACAAGGCTTTCCCTTGCTCGGACTACTACGGAAGTTCCGTTACCATATCGGATATTCAAAAGCTTTCTTTATAGCTGTTTATTCCAGCGTTCCGACTTAGGTAATCCCCAGTTAGTTCTCTTAATAACTATTAGCACGTCATACTGTCGGATGCGACTTTCGTTCTTGTCCGCTTATTGCGGCTGTGTCATAGTCGGTTCTTTATGCTCTGCACTAACGCACAAAATAGGCAGAGTACTATGAAACAACGTATGTATAATAGTCTTCCGTTGTTGCAAGATTTGGTACCACAGAACTATCGTTCAACCAATCAAGGCTTCATCCTTATGTATGTCTTTTCGTCTTGCCCCTCAGTCGCCACTTGACTATTAGTGGACTTGGAGCTTTAATCAGTATGCTACACTCCCCACCAGGTTTCCCCTTTGGATAAACTGATTGACGATAGGATTATATCGAACCCAATCCTAACTTCTTGCTAAAGAAGTATTTATTAAGCGACCATTCTGGGCGCACTCGCGTAAATCTGCGTCGTCTTTATGCTCTTGTGTCCGAGCATGGAGCTGACGGTTTCGATAGGTACGCCATTAGAGAGAAATACCGTCGTGGCTGCCGTGTGGCGGCTCTGATGCCACGTGATATGCTTGGTGATGCCG
>OHAS01002344.1_pt1 | contig 13741 bp, 1 predicted proteins | sample 1577131 | NCBI WGS metagenome assembly OHAS01 (sample SAMEA3541566, study PRJEB24748) | human gut metagenome | biome: human gut; feature: human-associated habitat; material: faeces | place: China | collected 2012 | reverse complement strand
AACTTATTGAATTGGGAGAACGAATCAGAAAACGCACGACTTCTCCTGTATAGCTGTTTTCAAAAGGCAATACAGCTTTTGCTATTTCATGATTTAATACACCCTTGACAGCACCCTCAAACGCAGGGTAATCCTTCAATTCTCCATGAGGAAACAAGCGCTGGGCGGCAATATGTGAAAATGCTCCCAAAACTCCCTGATAACCATAAGTTTCACTATTCATGATTGATTCCTGATAGCTTTTGGATATATCCATTATAGATTGAACATATTCACGATAAAATGGCAGTAATTTCTTATTCTGCATTTTTGAACTGTTCATTTCAATTACGGATGATTCTCTTTCAGGATCGAAAATCTTCATATTATTCGCTGTTTTATAAGCGATAACCTCTTCGACAGCTGCCATGCGTTTTTCAAATAATCCACGCATCTCGTTGTCTATCTCATTGATCTCAGCTCTTGCTTTTTCTAACTGATTCAAGCAGGCACCCTCTTTCACTATCATCTATTTTATAACAAATAAGCGCCCTTGAATAGATGAAAAAGGTGTTTTCAGAAAAGAAATGTAAATATCATGAATGATGCAAAGCAAAGCTATAACTAAAGGAACAGATGGATGCGGCGAAAGCGGCAGGTGCTGAGTATATCATTTCATTGAATCTGAATGTTGAGGGGATTCTTTATACAAAAGCAGTAGGGCTTGTATCGGTATCGGATGCGTTTACACCCTACGTCTCATGAAGCCGATTTTGTGAAGCTATTCCCGGCGAGTGCTGCGGGACAGAGTAATATTAAAGCTATAATAATGCCGCTTTCTCAAGGTATGCTGATTGCATATAAGCAGTATGATATTTTATGGAGTATGCAGCAAAATCGGCGGATATTGTGCAGAAATTTTAGATTTATAGGAGAATATTATCCCTTTTTTGTCAATTACGTTTTTAACTTAACTCTCTTGATATAAAAAAGCTATTTTAAGTTCATAAAATAGCTGCTTTTCACATATACGCCTAATTCAATATCGCAGGAAACCGGCGATTGTCTTATAAAGTATACAATATAAGACATCCCACATGTATTCATTATACGTACAAAAAGCTGATTTGTAAACGATTTCTCATTCAAAACTGCAAACAATTTTCATAATTTTTTCCAATATTTACGTGTATCACAAAGTATACATTATGAGACAGAAGTAGCATAAGTGTGGATTTATTTCGGCACTTGATATATGGGAGGTTAAAGGAATATGAAAAAATCACGTTTGTTTGCATTTTTGTTGTCACTATCAATGATTTTAGGATTGGTGCCAACACCGACGTTGGCTGAGGTCAGTAATGTCAATACTGGCGGCGGTTCAACACTGACGAGTTCAACGTCAACATGGAATGGACATTACGTTGCATCGACTACAACGATCAGCAATGTAAAAGTAACCGGGGATACGACTGTTTACATCCCGGCGGGAGTTACATTAACAGTAAAGGGTACTGATGGCAGTACGGCTTATACAGGGCTTAACGCAGCGACAGCTATGGTGAGTAAGGCTGAACCTGATTCGTGGAGCGGTAAAAATGCAATCACGATCAATCCGAATGTCACACTGACATTCAGTGGTCCGGGTGTCTTGATTGCTATCGGCGGTAACGGACATGCCGGCGCAAGCGGTGCAGTTGCATATTCTCTAACGATGAATCAGGGAGCTGCCGGCGGTCGCGGCGGTGATGGTATCTATGTTGGAAAGGATGCTGTCTTAAACTTTGATGGTACCTTCTCAGGTACTGTACAGCTTCGCGGCGGTAATGGCGGCGCAGGTGGTGTAGGTCAGCAAGCAGCAGAGTATGCAGATTCAGGATTGCATACCGGAGAGGATGCTACACGGTATACTATGCCGATTTTAACCCCTCGTCAAAAATCAGGTGATGGCGGTCAGGGTGGTCATGCCGGTTATGGTATTTCAAATAACGGTAATGTATATTTCAGCCAAGACATCGGCAATTTTGATTTACATAAAGAGGGTGGTATTACTACCGGTCAGATCAATGTAAAAGGTGGTATTGGCGGTACAGGCGGTAATGCCGGTGAGTTAGCAGCCGGGACCGGTATTTCTAATACAAATGGGATATCTTCTGGGAGCCACCCATCACGTGCACAAGCCGAGAGTACGGCAAGGCAAAATGCAGAAGATCGAGCGAAAGCAGGTCTTACAGGCGGCACAGTAGCAATAACAAGCTCAAATGTCAGTAGCACTCCAAGTAACGTATTAAGCGCCGGTTCTTATCAGGTGCGTGATTCTCAAGCGGGTAATGGTGGTTTGGCAGGTCTGTCAGGATATGGTATCAATGGCGGCAATATTTATTTTAATCGAGGTACGACAGGTATTGAAGGCGGTAATGCCGGCGGTACAAGTATGCGGAATCGGGGAGCTTCGGTCAGTCACCATTTTTATAGAAATAATAATAGTCTGACTATTGCTAACGCTTCAGCTTCATGTACCCAAACAGATGGAAACTCATGTGGTACTGGCACCGGGTCAGATAATCGAACTTGGTATGAGCCATATGAATTTGTGTTAAGTTATATTCATGAGGGTTATACATATTCAGTTGTTGAAACTTATGCAATAGGTAATGCTAAAATTTATAACAACGGCGGTACAAGCTTCGCTATTTTCGGTAATAATGGTGCGGGTACGGCTTTATATAATACAACTGTTGAATCACTGCCGGAACAGTCCGGCACATTCTTTAATGGCAACGGTACGAGTGTGACTTCAAATACAGACACAACCACAAGTTTGCGTGTAAAATTCATCGAAGGTTATGGTGATTTTGCTGCCCATGCCAAGAATCTTTATGTTTTGAATGCGGGTGATTCATGGGTTGATGCTGATGGACAAACGCATGTTTCAGAGGGCTTTAAAGTAAACGGTGAAGTTTGGAAAACATTAGATGTATATGTTAGCCCACAGGGTTATCTATACCTTTCCGGTTTAAGCACCGGTGACACAATTTCTTTTGATCTTGCAATTGGCGCATCTAAAACCGGTAACGCCGGTGATGAAGCTAAGCTCTTGACCTTTAGCAGCGGCGGTGGTGTTTATCACTATGCAGGTAATGTAAAAGAGGGTGTAACAGCGAGCTGGTCAAGTGATGCTGACAGCAGTTATACGGGATCAAATTTTGATTTAGAATGGCTTAAGAGCACTGATTTCAGTAGAACCGTAGAAATTTATACAGGCCCTCAGCTTGCTGCGGTAGCATGGGCGGTAAATAATCCGACAGCTGATGGCGGTAAATATAAAGATGCAGTTACCGCCGGTTATGTGCTTAAGAATGACATTGATTTAGGTAATTTCGATTGGACACCGATTGGTACGGAGGAAAATCCGTTCATGGGTGCATTCGATGGTAAAGGCAGGACAATTTCAAATGTGCGTTTACGTACTATTGAAGGCCGTGAAAGCTATGGCTTATTTGGTACGGCTGTAAATGCCAGAATCGGTAATCTGACAATTACTCGTAACAAATTCACGCATGCACAGCAGGATACCATTAGTCAAAATCAGCAGAATAGCAATACTACATCCGGTGGTGACTACAATATTGGAGATCTGAATATTATTTTTGTAAAACAAGATAATACAGTTCATGCAGGTGTCTTAGTCGGACATACCACAGATAGTACGATTCAGAATGTAACTGTGAGTGATGTACCAGTAGGCGCAACGACCGGAGCAACCAGTGAGAATGGTGATGTATATGTAGGAGGTTTAGTAGGTTTAGCAGAAAATACAGACTTATTAAACAATAATGTTATAAACGTCAATGATAAATCAATTGGCGATGATAAAGTTCAAGACAAATCAATTAATTTCTTAGCAACATCAACGAAAGGTCAAGCTTGGTCTGGTGGTCTGGTCGGTAAGATTACCGGTAATAAAGATACAGCAGCGGTTGTCAGCGGCAATAAAGTAACAGCAGTGAATGACACAACCGCAGTCGTGGTGAATGCAAGGGGTAAATTTAATTCTTATGCCGGCGGTATCATCGGTGAAGCCTTGGAAGTATCGGTATTCTCAAATACTTATTTAAGTACGGATAATAATGCATCGAATCAAGTAAAGGTTTATTCCAGCCATGAAAAAGCTTGGGCAGGCGGTATCATCGGTCATATCCAAAATGAAGGATATGGCAAGGTGGCTGTATCTGATATGCACATTACCAATATCGGTATTGAAGCTGACAGCTTTAGACAAGGTGCATGGGCAGGCGGTCTTATCGGTCAGGCTTATGCTTACAATGGTGTCGAATTAACTAACCTTACTATCAGCGGTAATGAAAAAAATGATATTATCGTGGAAGGTGCCGGTGATCTTTACGCAGGCCGGTTAGCGGGTGAAAGTAATAAGACTACGGTTGTTAATGGTAATCTGACCAATACAGGTAAAGTAACAATTACTGCCACAATAAAAGAGACAGGCAGTGGTGATATTTATGCTGCCGGGTTGATCGGTAAATTAAATGACCGGGGCAGTATCAATAATACAAGTGTGTGGAATACCGATATAACGGTACAAACATCTAGTCAAACACCGGGTAATGCGTGGGTTGGCGGTCTGTTAGGTTATGCCGAGGATACATCAATTACAGCATCCCATGTGAATTATAGAGAGCCAACAGCCGGAAGTGATGCTTCAGCTAATTTCAGTTCATCAGCAATCACCGCAGCTAATGCTGTTCAGACGGTTGCCGGTGGTCTTGCAGGTGAAATTATCAATCCGAAGGATACATTAAGAACCGCTAATGAAAATAGCTATAAAACGAACAATGCGGCTTCGATTACGTTCACATTACCAGCTGAAAATGTAACAGCGGGTGGTTTGTTCGGGAAAATCAATGATGCTTTAATCGCAACGAGTTATGCGAGAGATTATACGATCAAGACAGCAGCGGATGGTGTTCCTAAGGGCTTTATCGCCGGTGTGGCTGGTTCATTAACAACCAGTGAGCTGATTGCTGTTTATGGTGTTGGTGCCGGCGGCAATGTAATCACAACGTATCCCGGTATGTATGCTGATGGTGAAGGTAACCGTTTCTATGGCAGTTACGTATTCCATACAGTCTTTGCACCACATCCTGAGAAAGATGGCAATGCTTATGCGAATACATACTATGTAGATAGTGCAGATGAAGCCACCATTAACTACATCGCTGCATCAAAGGGTGTAGAGACTATTGTTCAAGCTGAACCTTATTATGTCTTAAGCAATGACCTATATGAATTGCGTACGACTTATAATGATCATATTGAAGGTTCTACAAATGCCGATCAGTATAAATACAAGGAATTAACAGCGGTAAAGGCAGAGTATTTCACTGGCAATCAGGTTAATGATTCAATGTGGAATTTACTGCATTTCTATCGTAAGAATAACTTAAATGATATTACAACTCAGTATGAGCAACGGGTAGGTTATGCGATTAACTTTAATACGATAACTGATAATTTATGGGGAAACTGGCTGAAACCGGCTGCCAGCTTGCCTAAAGTATTTACCTTAGGTATTCAGCCGGGTACTGATTACGGTCATATGAAGGTAAATGTTGAGGGTGAACCGGCTTATTCTTCTTTTATCAATCCGGGCTCTAAATCATATACACCGGAATCTAAGTTAATCTTTACAGCTGAGGAACAAGCAACACTGCCTTCTGATATTTGGTTCTATTCCTTTGATTACTGGAAAGTGTCAAGCGGTGCTGATAAGATTCAAATGTGGATACCGGGCAGAGATTCTTTAACTGATTTATCGGGATCAACAGTTACAACTTCACAGATCCGTTTAGTTATGCCAAATAGTGCTATGAACTTAACGGCTGTCTTTAAACGTAATGATAATTATTTCCGTTCACAAATGAATCTTGCATTAAGTAAAGCAATGACAGCTGCTTTAGCAAAACAGGCAACGGCAGGGGATTATGCCTCACTGGGTGAACAGCTTCAGGATATGCTTGATCGCGGGGATATTGAAGAAGCCACAGCACTATTGATCGATAATATGGATTTAGGCAGTTCATTAAACGCTAATGGCAGTGTTTATAAGGCGTTTGATCAATTCTTATCGAATCCTGTTTCAAAATCACCGAATACGGGGAATACATTCACTCAAGTTTATCCAAATGCGAACACAGATTTATATAAGCAGCTGAGTGATAAAGCAGCGGTTATCAAACAAATGACAGAGGAAGCTGTTAAGACGGTAATGAGCAGGGATACCTTCGTTGCCGGCAGCTATGAAATCGAACTTACACAAATGACACGGGAGGATGATGAAACCACCGCTACATTAGAAGGCGGCAAGGTTCAATATGTGGATATCGGTGTGGATATTTTCGGTTCCGGTAAATTTAATAAATATGTAAGCAGTCAGTATGTATTTGAACAATCGGGTACAGACGATAATGGCAATAACAGCCGCCCGGGTATCGCTTCGGCGAATGGGATGGATATTACTATTTCAACGGTATTTAATGATACCGGCAATGCTGCGGCAGATAACCCAACCGCACCTAGCAATAGTATAAGCGGTGATACTTACGGTCACGGCATTAAAGGCGGTTTGTATCTTTCATATGAAAATCCGGCTGATTTCAGCAGCAGTGGTCTTGATGTATATGGTAATTCAATTTGGGCTGATGTTGAGAAGAATGAAGCAGGTAAATATGTTTATGCTTTACAGCATGAAAAGCTTGTTGAAGATAAACACGGTAAAACTTATGTCTATATAAAGGAAGTAGATGCCAACGGTTATGAAGTAGTAACACGGTTGGAGGTTGGCGTTTCCGCTATTGCTGCCGAGAATGTTAAGGTAAATGAGCAAACAACTAATATCGCTATCGGTAACGGTGAAGAAGCTGAAAGCGGTTATAAGGACAGCTGGGCTTTATGGTGGGACACTGTACAGGCTGAACAGGCCGTCGACAGCAGTTATAAGAAGATGCTTCATGGCGGTGAAAGGGATCCGTATACTACGTACCAAACACAGGAAATCTCCGGTGCATATGCTGAGGGTATCTATGTAGAGGTTGAAGCTAAGCATTTCCCTAAGGATTTTGAAAATACTCAGGAATATACAGTGATTACTAAGACAGATGAAGCCGGTAAGGAAACTATCTATTATGAAATTCCGGTTAAGACTGATATCACCTTAGGCACAGCACAAGGATTAAGTAAAGATGATGTTTTTACAGGTGAATTGAAGAAAATTAACTTTACTAATGGTGATTTTAAATCAGGTTCATTGACGTATCAGCCGGTTGACGGTATCGTTGTGAAAACAAAATATGTCAATATGATCGGTGAATTAAACAGTGCAGAGGGTGATGATGCTCTTGCGGAAGTTGAAACATTGACACGTGACAAACATTTTGCGGAAACAATGGGTATCAGCAAGGCTGCAGAGGATGCTTTCAAAAAAATTGCCGATGATGCGGAAGCTGCAGGTGAAACTTGTCTTATCGATCAATTATTGTATGATTTAAGACCTTCAGCCGGTTATGCAAATGCGGATGAGATCAAGGATTTATATACAAATGCAGCGGCATTAAAGGAATTGACGAATATTGTTGCTCAGTATGATGCGACAATCAAGAAATTAACACCGGCCGATCAGACAATAATCTCCGGATTATCCGATCGTGCGGAAATCCTGCTGGCTGGTGATGACCCGAATACGGGGACTAAATTGAACCCTGAGAAGCTGCAGAGTAATCTGAATCAGCTTTATACGGTTGCTGAATCATTATATAAAGCATTAAACGGTATACGCTATGATACAGTGGTGCTTACGATTCAATCCAACTATCCGGATAAAGTGATACTGCCGGGCAGCTTGACTAGTACATCTCCTAATGAATTGCTAGGTGCCGTAAGGGGCAGTGTGTTTGCACAAACAGCCAGTACTGCAAGTATTAGTCTGATGAGCGATGAATCTGTATTGCCTACGCTTAAGACCAAAAATATGGTTCTGCGTAAAAATACTGAGGCAACTGTTGATATCATTGCCTTAACAGGATATACGGTAAGTTCAGTAAAATTAAACGGTGAGGAATTAGCGTTAGATTCATTAACCCGAACATCTGATGTGTTATATAAAGTCAAACTTACAAAAGAGCAGACAGTTACTAATTTACAGTTGACCGTAGTGTTTGATGTTACGCTTTATGATGTGACATATCCTTCTGAAATTAAAAATGATAAGGATGAACTTATCGCAACGATCACGACGAATGATTTGACTGATCCGACCACTGATGATGATGGCAGCGTAACAGGCAGTGCAGAATATCAGAAGAATTTGACTTTGCAAATTGGTACTGAAACCGGTTATTCAGTGATCCCGGGTACAGAAGTTACATATACCATGGGTGGTACAGAAAAGAAGGCAACCGTCAACCCGGATGGAACAATTGTCATTCCTAATGTAACAGGTGAAGTTATAGTAACGGATGTTTCAAAAGCAGTTAAATCAGATAAGGATGCTTTAACTGATTACCTTGATATTCTGAATTCTCTTGCTTTGAAGCGGGATGATTATACACCATCCACATGGGTAAATTATGCGAATGCGTTACAAGTGGCAACTGCTGCTAAGGACAATGCAGATGCAACAGATGCAGAGATAGCTCGGGCTATGGAAGTGCTGGCTAAAACGCAAAATGAATTGAATAGACAATATGAAATTACCGTGCCAGGCGGATTTACAATTCCTGATACAAGTAAGAAGGAATTGACAGATACGACCGGTTATGCGGATTCTGAAATAGAATATCTGCAAAATGGTGTGGTTGCTATTACTAATACAGAATCAAAAATTACTAAGTATTATGTTCAAGAGGGTAAGAGTGCTGCAATGAAGCAAACCAACCTGGCTGAAGGTAATACGCTTAAAGCAGTAAGTTATAAAGAGCAGGGCAAGAATAAGACTGGGGTTGTAAATGGCAATGATACATTTGTAATTCCTAATGTATATGGTCCGATTACTGATATTAAAACAACTGAAGGAGCTAGCTCATTCTATGTAGCGGCTGATACTTCGATCGTTGATAAGGCGGTTGGTGTAATCGGTACTACTTCAGCGGATGCTTATACAATACCGGATATTTCGGTAAAACCAAAGGATGATGGAGCAGCTGATAAGGTCATTCTGACGATTGGTGATTTCATTGCTGAAATCAACCTTACTGACAATGATGGCAGCGCAGTTGTCACAATTACCGATAGGATAGGCAGTACACATAAGATCAACCTGCCGGCAGATACGTTAAAGGATATTGTTGATCCGGCAGAAGATAACCAAGTGACAGTAACGTCAAAACAGCTGAAAACAATAATCGATACCTACAACAAAGAGAATAAGCCGGTTATTAATGTTCAATCAGGTACGCAGATAAGTGCAGAAGTGAAGACAAAGGAAGATGATTCTCTTGGTAAGGAAACTAAATCTGTTGAAGCTTCTCCGATTACGGTACCAACTTACACACTGACGCCTGTGTATGGCAGGCATGTTGAAAGTGTAAGTATTGATGGCACTGAAACAAAACTCCCTGTTAATCCGACTGATTCCACTGATCCAAACACCGGCGGTTCCATAGCTGTTGATAAAAACAAGGGTACTGTTACCGTTGATGATGGTATTAACAGTGATTATGTTGTGGTGTTCCATAATGATCCTGAAAAGGCATCTTATGGTAAAGCAGAAGTAATCTTTAAGTCTGCGGATGTTAGTAATCATACAGCCGGTGCAGAAATTAAGGATAATGTTTATAACTTGGGTGTGCCTGTCGGTATAACAGGCGGTACAGCAGCTTTAGTCAGCGGCAGTAATACTGATATGACCGGTAAGATTACCCATTCGAATAATGCCGTCCTTACTTTAACACCAAGCAGCGGTATGAAGGTGGATTTAGATGCAACTGTCACAATCACGGTTACACCGGTTGGCAGTAATAAAGAAGTTATCATTAAGGATACGATCCGTAATTTGGCGGATAAGAGTAAATATCCTAATCTCAGCGTTAAGAATGCGGTTGATGGTAAGGTGACAATCACGGTTAACGGCACTCAAAAGGAACCGGAGGAAGGTATTACCGGGCCGCTTGAAATTACGGTTAAGAATGGTTTCACAGCAAAGAACCAATCTACTGAAACATTGATAACAGCACTCGATGCTTTATTAGATGAATTGAAACAAGCAATTGATTTAGGCGATAATATCGTTGATAAGAAAAGTCAAACTGCCTTCCCTTATGTTACTGATGATAACAAGTGGAATGCTTTTGCGAAGGATGCTTCCGAGGGTACATTAGCGGCTGCGAAGGATGTGTACACAAAGCTGACAGATGCTGATGGTAAATTACTGCCTAGTATCACAGGAGCGGCTTCAGTCGATGTTGCTGTCGATGAAATCAATCATTTATTAGATACAGGCTTTATGGGCAGTACGGCGGTGACTGATTTTATAGCTGATAAAAAGGATGACTTGCATACTTCGATTTTAAATTTAACTCAAAAGAGTAACACAACACCTGTATTACCGGTATTTAACGAGGGTGTGAGTGCTGATGCCGGTATTGATCAGGATAAGCTGGAACAGATTACAATCAATCCGACAGCCGGTGGTGTAAGCAGTGGTAATCCTTTAGTTCTTGATCATGTATCCGTTCTTCCGGGTAATTCAATTCAAAAGGTAACTATTTCAATGATCGATCCTGATAAAGGAACGACAACGGATCAAGTCGTTTCCATTGGTGATTTAACCATTGACACAAATGCTGACGGTACGAAAAAGGTTACAATTTCAAATGAAAAGATTGCGGCAATTGCCGGCGACCGTGGTGTGATCGGTAAGCTTGTAATCAATACCGATGAGGTCAAGGCATTTGATGGCACTAAACCAACAATGGGTGAAGGCTTCCTCGAGACTGCTGCTGTAAAGGGTACGATCACGAATACTGCCGGTGATCCTAGCAATGCTGATACAACGATTACCTTAGGCGATGAGGGCATTACGATTCAGCCAATCAAGCCGGCTGACGGTTATGTCTATAAGGGTATAGAGATAACGGTATTGGATAAGAATAAGCAGACACATGTTGTTTATGTGCCGGCGGATCATACAAATACTCAGAAAAAGGATACCGATGATTATGAAGAAATCAATGAGGGTGATAAACTCGACTATCCAAATGATTTCCAAACGGCTGTCACTGCTGAACAATTAGCTGATGCAGTTAAGAAGCAGTTAGGCGATGTTGATTTATCCACCGTTGTGGTAAGCGATGTGAAGGTTATATCAGATGCTATGCCATTGTCAGATAAACTTACAAATGGCAGTGCGGGTGCCGGTATTCAAGGTGTCGGTACGATCACTAAGCCTTCAACGGGTATGAATGACAATAGTTCTGATTTAAAGGTAGAGAGCATTGTTACTAAGCCAACACATGAAATTGGCGGTATGATTGTTGATATTATCGATCCAAATACCGGAAGTACAATAAAGGTGGTTATTCCGGTAACGGATGCAGAAAATCTTCCTGATGGAAAAGTCATGATCATTCAGCCAAACGGCAATGAAAAAGAGCTGAATGTTGGAGAAATCCAAGGTGTTATTGTTAATGAAAAAGGCGATGATAAAAATGTAGCTGTATTACCGGGTGCTAGTATTGATGCTCTATTGAATGCTTTAAAAGCTGACGGTACAATCACTGCGGGTGTAATCAATGCTGTCACTATTGCCGGTAACCGTATCGGTTATGGACTGCCTGCTGTTGCAGGTACGGCCGTGGCTATGGCTAAAGATGCAGAAGCCGGTGTCGGTGTAGTAAATGGGGGCATTGTAAGAGTGAATGATGGTGAGGACGACGTGAATAAGCTCGCAATCAAGGTCACTGAAGGTGCTGAGGCATTAATCATCGATCAGAATACAGTAGAAAAGAATTTTTCGCTAAGAAATGTGGATATGACGGTTAAAAATCCGGTTACTGGCCAGCCGATCATTATCAGTGTACCGGTGCCTTCAATCAATGATGCTGATACAGCTGTAAAAGTGGATGTAGTGTATAAGGATGAACATGGCGATTCACATGCAATTCGTGTAACAGTTAAGATTGAAACTGCGGTAACAGTTGATTTTAATGCTGACACAAATCAGAATAAGATTACGATTCCGAGCGATGCACTTGATGCAATCATCAGTGAGGCTGTTCAAGGTGTACTTACGGCTGAAGAAATCGCCGATGTAATTGACATCAGTCCGGTGGATACTGACATTCAAAAGATTGTCGTAAATGCGAAATCCGACTTTGGTATAACATTGCCTGAAACAGCCGAACCAGCAGGTTCCGCAAGCAAGACAGACACACCAAAGGTTACTACATCTAACGGCGTACAAGATGTACAGCCTGATAAGGAAGGCATTTATAATGATTTAATTTTAACTGATATTCAAACGGCACCAAATTACATTCCGGATGGGACTGCAATTCGTGTGCACGTATTTGACGAAGCAAGAAATGAAAAGGTTTATGAAGTGAAGCTTCCTGCTGATTATCCGGCTACCCTGATTACTGAGCCGATCGCTGCAGTGGAAATCAATCCGGATAACGGTAAGCCTGCGGGTGAAGTAAGGGAAATAGATTTAAGTAAAGAATTAGGCGGCAGCCTACAAGGAAATAGTCCTTATTCAATCACCATTCCGGGTGATACGCTTCATGAGCTGGTGAAACAGCTTTCAGGTTTAGAAGAGCCTAAAAATATGTTTATCAGCAGTATCAAGGTTGATGATGTAAAGAATGGCCATTTATTACCTGATACAATCAAAGCCCATGAGGGATTAAGCTCTGCACCTTCAATCCGTACAGAGGAAGCAGTTAAAACGGTTATCCTTGAGGACATGAATATCGATAAGGGAATTACGATCCATGACGTACGTGCTGAGGATGAGGATCATCATGTGAAGAATGTAACCTTAATGATCGGTCAAGAAAAGGATACGATTATAACGGTTACGCCTGCGGGTGAACTCCTGGCAGTTAAAAAGGGTGAACCTGTTGATTTAACTGAAGCATTAAAGGATATTGATTTAAGTAATGTAATCAGCAATGAGGGTGAACCTTATACGATCACACTCTCACCTGAAATTCTATCCGGTATTTTGGAAGCAGCGCAAGAAAGTGATAAGACTTTGACGCATGTTGATGTAAATACTGAGGATAATGGTGGAAATGCAGGTCAGGGCATAGCGGTAACAGCGGGTATTGACTTGCATACTAAGCTGAATAAAGCACCGTTAAGTGTCAGCAAACTTGATGATTTATTAGTTGATAACATTAAGCTTGAAGAATTAACTGATTTGATCGGCATCACGATTATTACCGATGATGGTACACAGATCAGTATTCCTAAGAGCAGCAGCGATGGCAAGATTACGGTTACTGACCGTAACGGCACATCTTATGAAGTTGAATTAAGCCGGCCGGTAATGGAAGGCATGGGTACTGCCGTAGATAGCTTAAAGGTTACAATACCGGGTGCTGCTCTTGATGAGATTTTGACTGCGGTAATGGGTGCAGAAGAAGCAAAAGCTGCCGATATTAGACGTATCAGTGTAGATACTGTTTTGAATGGCTGGAAGCTGCCGACAGCATTCCCGCATGAGTCTGTACGGCGCAGTGCTGCA
>OHAS01002342.1_pt1 | contig 13759 bp, 9 predicted proteins | sample 1577131 | NCBI WGS metagenome assembly OHAS01 (sample SAMEA3541566, study PRJEB24748) | human gut metagenome | biome: human gut; feature: human-associated habitat; material: faeces | place: China | collected 2012 | reverse complement strand
GATATTTGGAGCTGAAACTCCGACAAATACATCCTTATCCTTCATTATCTCGGCACGTCCTCGTCGAGGATGAATGCCACGGAGCCGATGTTTACGTTTACAGTCTCTTTCATGGTCGTAAAAGTATTGTCGCGGTTTGATGTTTTGCGGGTTTTACTATTATTACAATGCAAATATAATACGAATTTTAGTATTATGCAATACAGAGTACCTTATTTTTTGAAAATATTTTTCATACCTATATTTAGAACGGCGGCAATTTGGGGTTCGGGGGGGGGTATGCGCCGGAGAGGAGCTTGCGGTTCAGACGGGGGTGTCCTCTCCTCCCTTTTCAAAGGGAGGCCGGGAGGGATTGTCTGTCTGAATGCGCGACGCGCATATCGCCCGGCATAAAAAGGGCCGGAGTAACGCTCCGGCCCCTTGATCTTATTGCTGTCGACAGTCGTTAGTCCTCGAACTTGGCGGAGAGGAACTCGCGGTTCAGACGGGCGATATGCGCAATGGAAATCTGCTTGGGGCACTCGGCCTGGCAGGCTCCCGTGTTGGTGCAGTTGCCAAATCCCAGTTCGTCCATCTTGGCGACCATCGCCTTGGCGCGGCGCGCACCCTCGACACGGCCCTGGGGCAGTTTGGCGAGCGACGACACGCGGGCGGCGACGAAGAGCATGGCCGAACCGTTCTTGCACGTCGCGGCGCAGGCTCCGCAGCCGATGCAGGCGGCGGCGTCCATCGACTCCTCGGCGTCGGCCTGCGAGATCGGAATGGCGTTGGCGTCGGGCACCGAGTTCGTGCGCACCGAGATGAAGCCTCCGGCCTGCAGAATCTGGTCGTAAGCCGAACGGTTCACCACGAGGTCCTTGATGACGGGGAACGCCGCCGAGCGCCACGGCTCGATGGTGATCGTCGCGCCGTCCTTGAACTTGCGCATGTAGATCTGGCAGGTCGTGGCGCCCTGGCTGGGACCGTGGGCCTGTCCGTCGATGTGCAGCGAGCACATGCCGCAGATACCCTCGCGGCAGTCGTGGTCGAAGGCCACCGGCTCCTTGCCCTCGTGGATGAGATTGTTGTTCAGGATGTCGAGCATTTCGAGGAACGAGGTGTCGGCCGAAATGTTCTCCACCTTGTAGCTCTCGAAAGCGCCTTTGGATTTAGCGTCCTTTTGACGCCATATCTTTAATGTAAAATTCATGGTTTCGATTCGATATTAAAGTTCAACGTCAAATGGCCTTAATCTTTGTAGTTGCGCTGTGCGGGGTGCACGAACTCGAAGTTCAGCGGCTCCTTGGTGAGTTCCGGAGCCTGGTCCATGCCCTTGTACTCCCATACGGCGGCGTATACGAAGTTCTCGTCGTCGCGCTTGGCTTCGCCCTCCTCGGTCTGGTGTTCCGTGCGGAAGTGGCCGCCGCACGACTCCTCGCGGTTGAGGGCGTCGCGGGCCATCAGCTCGCCCAGCTCCAGGAAGTCGGCCAGACGCAGCGCCTTTTCAAGTTCGACGTTGAAGTCGTTCTCCTTGCCTACGACCTTCACGTCCTTCCAGAACTCCTTGCGCAGGGCCTGAATCTCGGTGATGGCCTTTTCGAGGGACTCTTTCGTACGGGCCATGCCGACGTTCTCCCACATGATGTGGCCCAGCTTCTTGTGGATGTCGTCCACCGACTGCTTGCCGTTGATCGCGAGAAGTTTCGCGATCTTCTCCTTGACGCCCTTCTCGGCCTCGTCGAAGGCCTTGGTGTCGGTCTTCACCTTCGGGGCCTGGATCTTGTGCGAGAGGTAGTCGCCGATGGTGTAGGGCAGCACGAAGTAACCGTCGGCAAGACCCTGCATCAGGGCCGATGCGCCGAGGCGGTTGGCGCCGTGGTCCGAGAAGTTGGCCTCGCCGATGGCGTAGAGACCCGGGATGGTGGTCATCAGGTTGTAGTCGACCCAGATGCCGCCCATCGTGTAGTGCACGGCGGGGAAAATCTGCATCGGCTGCTCGTAGGGGCTGACGTCGGTGATCTCCTCGTACATGTCGAAGAGGTTGCCGTAACGCTGCTTGATAATGTCCTTGCCCAGACGCTCGATGGCGGTCTTGAAGTCGAGGTATACGGCCAGACCGGTCTCGTTCACGCCGTAGCCTGCGTCGCAACGCTCCTTGGCGGCGCGCGAAGCCACGTCGCGCGGCACGAGGTTGCCGAAGGCCGGGTAGCGGCGTTCCAGATAGTAGTCGCGGTCCTCCTCGGCGATCTGCGAGGGTTTGAGCTTGCCGGCGCGGATGGCCTTCACGTCCTCGAGTTTCTTGGGAACCCAGATACGGCCGTCGTTACGCAGCGACTCGGACATCAGCGTCAGCTTCGACTGCTGGTCGCCGTGTACGGGGATGCAGGTCGGGTGGATTTGCGTGAAGCAGGGGTTGGCGAAGCCGGCGCCCTTGCGGTAGCACTGGAATGCGGCCGAGCCGTTCGACGCCATGGCGTTGGTCGACAGGAAGAAGACGTTGCCGTAGCCGCCCGTGGCGATCACGACGGCGTGGGCGCCGTGGCGCTCGATCTCGCCCGTCACGAGGTTGCGGGCGATGATGCCCTTTGCCTCGCCGTCCTCGATGACGATGTCCAGCATCTCGTGACGCGGGTAGCTCTTCACCGAACCGGCCGCAATCTCCTTGTTGAGGGCCGCGTAGGCGCCCAGCAGAAGCTGCTGGCCCGTCTGGCCGCGGGCGTAGAACGTACGCGATACCTGCGCGCCGCCGAACGAACGGTTGGCCAGCAGGCCGCCGTACTCGCGGGCGAAGGGGACGCCCTGGCCCACGCACTGGTCGATGATCAGGTTCGAGACCTCGGCCAGACGGTAGACGTTGGCCTCGCGGGCGCGGTAGTCGCCGCCCTTGATCGTGTCGTAGAACAGGCGGTATACCGAGTCGTTGTCGTTCTGGTAGTTCTTCGCTGCGTTGATACCGCCCTGGGCCGCGATCGAGTGGGCGCGGCGGGGCGAATCCTGAATGCAGAATACCTTGACGTTGTAGCCCAGTTCGCCGAGCGAAGCGGCTGCGGAGGCGCCTCCCAGACCCGTACCGACGATGATGATGTCGAGCTTGCGCTTGTTGGCGGGGCTTACGACCTTGATAGCTGTCTTATGGTTGCTCCACTTTTCGGCCAGAGCACCGGCAGGAATTTTAGCATCTAATTTTAAAGCCATATCGTTTGTGTGTTTATTATTCTACAAAGGGGGTGATTAGCATGCGCCTGTGATGCAGGGGCAGAAGAAGTAGACGAGCACCACGGCGGCGAATCCGAGGAATATGATCGTGGCCACGATGTTGGCGATGCACTTCAGGCGGGGATACCACGTGTCGTTGGCCCAGCCCACGGTCTGGAACATCGACCATACGCCGTGCGTGAGGTGGAACCACAGGGCGGCGAACCATACGAGGTAGATCACCACGTAGTACCACTGCGAGAAGGTGTAGGCGATCAGCGAAGCTCCGTCCGCGGGGTCGAGTCCCAGCGAGTTCTCGTGCCCGCCCAGAATCTCCACGAGCTGCATCTTCGACCAGAAGTTGAACAGGTGGATCAGGAGTCCGCCCAGGATGATGAAGCCCAGTACGAGCATGTTTTTCGAAGCCCATGCCACGCCCGGCTCCTGCACCGTCACGGCGTAACGCTGCGAACCGCGTGCCTTGTAGTTGTTCAGCGTGAGGATGACGGCGTAGAAGAAGTGGACGAAGACGCCCAGCGCCAGAACGGCCGTTCCTGCCAGCGCGTACCAGTTTGCGCCCAGCAGTTCGCAAATCATGTTGTACGCTTCGGGCGAGATGATCGCCGTGATGTTCATCGACATGTGGAAGAGGATGAAGAGCACGAGGAACATGCCCGTCACGCTCATTACTAACTTCTTGCCAAGCGAGGAATTAGATAGAAAACAGCTCATAATGATTTTAATTTGTTATATTTGTTAATGATTTGTGTTCCGGTGCTTTTATTTTACGCACGCAAAGATAGCCATTGTTTGCGGAATAACAATAGAAACGGACGGGAATTTTATGCCTGAAAGGAGGGTTTTATGACCAAAAAAGAACTGCGCGCCGCGATGCGCCGGCGGAACCTCGGAATGGACGCTGCGGAGCGCGCCGAAGCCTCGCGCCGGATATTCGGCCGGGCCGGGCGGCTGGAGGCTTTCGGCGCGGCCCGGACGGTGGGTGTTTTCTGCTCGCTTCCCGACGAGCCGGACACGGCGGAGACGCTGGCGCGGTGGAGCGCCGTGAAACGCATCGTGGTTCCGCGCGTCGAAGGGGATGTGATGCGATTCTGCGAATACGACCCGCAGACGCTGCGTCCGGGGGCTTTCGGCATCGCCGAGCCGGGACCCGAGGCGCAGACGTGCGACCCGTCGGAGATCGACCTCGTGATCGTTCCCGGCACGGCGTTCACCGCCGCGGGCGCCCGTTGCGGCCGCGGCCGGGGTTACTACGACAAATACCTCTCCCGGCCGGACGTGCACGCCGTGAAAGTCGGCGTGTGCTTTGCCCACCAACTGGTCGGGGAGCTGCCTGCGGAGCCGCACGACGTGGCGATGGATTACATAATAACGGATTGAATGATGGATGCGAAAGAGTTTGCCTCCGCCTATGGCGAGGCGTTCGGACCCGCCGCGGGACTGCCGTTGCTGTTCTGGTATTCGGACGGGCCGGTGCGTGCCGTGCCCAAAGTCGAAGGATGTTTTTTCAAGGCGCTGGCCGAAGCCCGCGAGGGGTCGGCGGTGAGCCTCAATGCCGCCAATATCGGCTGCGGGGGCGGGAAGTTCTACACCGGCTTTGCACCGATGCCGCCCTTCGTGCCGGCCTTCGTGTCGCAGAAGGAGCACTACAAGCAGACACCCGAAATGGTGCTGGAGTTCATCGGGCGGCTCGGCGTGCCGGAGGCCTCCGGTGCGTGGCTCAATTTTGCGCGCATTGATACGCCGCAGGCCGCGGAGGCTTTCGGTACGGCCGACGGGGCGCTGTTTTTCGTCACGCCCGACATATTGTCGGGACTGGTGTCGTGGGCCGTTTACGACAACAATGCCGACGATGCCGTGTGCGTGCCCTTCGGGTCGGGATGCAGCGCCGTCGTGACGCAGGCCGTGCGGGAGAACCGCCGGGGCGGACGCAGCGTCTTCCTGGCGTTGTTCGACCCTTCGGTGCGTCCGTGGGTCGACGCCTCGGAGCTGGGGTTCGTCGCGCCGATGTCGCGTTTGCGCGAGATGTGCGGCACGATGCGTGCAAGTTGTCTTTTCGGGACCCATGCGTGGAACAAGGTCCGGGTCCGCATTAATGGAGGGAATATATGAAAAAGAGAAGAGTGGCGCTGGTGCTGGCAGGCGGCGGCGCACGGGGCGTGGCCCATATCGGGGCCATCGAAGAGTTGGAGAGGCAGGGATTCGAGATCAGCGCCGTGGCGGGGACCTCGATGGGTGCGCTGGTCGGGGGCGTGTATGCCTCGGGGTACCTCGAACCGTTCAAGGAGTGGATGCGCGCACTCGATAAATACAAGGTTTTCAGCCTGGTCGATTTCGCGTTGAGCACCGAAGGGCTGGTCAAGGGAGACCGGGTAATGGAGGCGATGAAGGAGCTGGTCCCCGACGTGCAGATCGAGCGGATGCCCGTGCCTTTCGCCGCCGTGGCGGCCGACCTGCTGACGGGCGACGAAGTGGTGCTCGACAGCGGGGGATTGTACGACGCCATCAGGGCTTCGATCTCGATTCCTTCGGTTTTCAGGCCCGTGCACCGCGACGGCCGGGTGCTGGTCGACGGCGGCACGGTCAACCCGCTGCCGCTGAACCGCGTGCGGCGCGAGGAGGGCGACCTGCTGGTCGCCGTGGACGTCAGCGCCCGGTTCGGGGCCGATTCCGTCCGCCGGGCCAATGCGTCGCTGAATTATTACAAGGTGCTGATCGCTTCGTCGCAGATCATGCAGCAGCGCATCACGCAGCTGATGTGCCGTCTGTACAAACCCGACATCATGGTCGGGCTGCCCGCCGACAGCTACGGCATGTTCGAGTTCTACCGTTCGGAGGAGATTCTCGAGGCGGGGCGTGCGGCGACGCGCGCGGCACTGGAGCGGCTGGAAACCGACGGTGAAAACGGTATGGTTTTTGCTGAAAGCGAAGAAAAGATTGCGACGGCCCGTTTTTGAAGAATTCAAAAGTAGTGACGCAACTTCACACAGATTTTAGGGCCATCGCAATGTATTCGGGGATGAAGGAGATGGCGGAAAACATTTCCGGATTCCTTACGGGGCAAAGATAGAGAAAGTTTCCGGATTTGCAATCGCTTTGCCCGAAAGTGATATGGGTGCGTCCAAAATTCCGAAGGGGCGGGCCTTTTTCGCGTGGCAAATCCGTTTTTTTTCGCGCTGCGGCCGCCTGTCCGGGTGCCCGGTCCGGCCTGCGGGACGCATTCGCAAAGCAAATTCCCGGCTCATCGAGCCGGGAATTTGCTTGTTTGCGGGGTGGGGTCAGCGTCTGTCGCCTTCGCGGACGTAGGCCGCGATACGGTGGCTGCGCTTGCCGATGGGGATGCCCAGGCCGAGCGTTACGTTCATCGAACTCTGCTTGATGGGGACCCACTGCGGCGTGTGCTTCGAAGTCAGCACGTCGGTTGCCAGATAGAAATTGATCCAGTTGGGGCAGAGGTTCAGCGCCAGGCCGACGGCTCCGCCGCGGTTGTCGATCACCGAATAGCTTCCCGACACCGTGAACCAGCGCACGGGGTGGAAATTGACCGATCCGGTGATGTTGTGCATGGTCTTGTATTTCCAGACGCGGGCCGTGTAGAGCAGGCCGATGCCGATTTTGTGGCGCCACACTTCGTATTCGAGTCCGGCGTTGACCGACGCGCGGAGCATCTTGGTCGTGCTGCGCCCGTCGACCTGGTTGAATTTCAGCATTTCGAGGTCGAAATCCGGAACCGGCTCCGAGGCGTTTTCCGGAACCGTGGCGCCCGTGAATTCCGTCTCCTGCGTCGAGACGCCCATGACGGAGTTTTTCTTGCTCCAGCTGATGAATCCCAGGTCGGTCACGGCCAGCGACGCTTGCAGGTTGGGCAGGATGTCGTACGTGGCGCCCAGATCGAGGGCAAAGCCGTATCCTGCGGGTTTAGTGGGTTTGAAGTCGAGATCGCCGATCTCGAAGGTCTCGCTGTCGGGGTCCGTTTCGACTTTGGCCCCGGCGGCCGTGAGGTCCAGCGTGCCCTGGGTGAGAACGGCCCAGCGGTCTTCGCGGAGCGAGATGTCGAAGCGGTCGTAGGTGACCAGCGCACGGGCGAGTCCGGCGAGGAACTTACCGCGGATGCCGATGTAGAGGCGGTCGTCCATCAGCGGGAACGAGTAGCTGAAAGCCGCCTCGAGGTAGGAGTCCGTCGAGGTGCCGATGTTGCGGATCTGGCCCTCCTTGCCGAGTTTGATGAATTCGAAGAGCGAGTAGGGCAGGTTGGCGTCTTCGTTGACCCGCACGTTGAGGTCGAACGACCAGAAATTCTTGTGGTTTTTGGTAAAGGCGCCGAATCCGATGACGTTCATGCGGAAGTCCATGCCCAGCAGGTTGTTCTGCTTGAGGCCCGAGAGTGCGTCGGCGGCCGACACGGAGCTGTCGAGCAGCGTCACCAGCTTGCCGTCGCGGGAGAAGAGGATGTTGTCCACGGCGATGTTGCCGCCCACGTTGATGTTCACGCCGCCGATGGCCGGGATGTTGACGTAGCCGCGCAGCGGCGCGAAAGCCGGGTTGAACTGGCTGCGGAAGGTCGAACCCTCCATGAAATAGGCCGTGGGGTTCTGGGCTGCGGCGCCGGTCGCCAGAAGCGCCGCCGCGATGAGGGTGTATATTTTTTTCATAATGGAGTGCGGTTTAGATGTCGAGTTTCAGTCCTCCGTTCTTGAGCAGGCTCAGGCTGATGACGATCTGGTACCGGTCGTCGCTGAATCCTTTGCCGGGATAGTATTCCGTGAGCGTCACGGGAATCCGGATCGTGATGCCCTCGACGATCTGCCGCAGGTCTTCGGCGAAAAGCTGCGTTTGGGGAATGTCGTTCGATGCCTTGTCTGCGTCGACTCCGACCTGGAACGTGATCTCCGTGGGCGAAAAACTCGGATCTAGGAGCAGCGAAAGGGGCAGCCCGCTGGTGATCTGGCCGTAGAGGAACAGCGTGTTCCTGGCGTTGGGCGTGCCCTCGGGGTCGAGGTTGTCGGCGAGCATGTCCACTATGTCGCTGCTGATGTCGATATGGCCGACTTCGTATTCGAGCTGGTCTATTCCGAGCGAGCCGGTCAGGTAGGTGCGGGCCAATGCGCTGACTTCGTCCGCGAGCCGTTCGCGCAGCGATGCGTCGTTGCGGTAGGCGGTTTTGAATGCTGTCTTGAAGGTTTGCTCGTCGGGAGCCGTCAGGTTGAGAAGCGGCAGAAATTCCGCGGCGTATTTGTCCCAAACCAGATCGACGACCGATGCGAGTTTGGCGTCGCTGGCCTGCATCTCCTCGCGCAGCGTTCGGAGCAGCGTGTTTACGTACGTCTGATCGTCTTTGTCCTGCAATTTGACGAGGTCGACGAATTTGCCGTCGGGCAGCTGGGAGGGAAACCAGATGTCGGCTTCGCGGAAGATCTCTTCGATGTTGCCGCCGTTGTTTTTGATCTCGTCCTTCGAGACGAGCACCTTGACCAGCGGGATGCGGAACTGCGACCCTTCGTCGCCGATGGCGATGTTGTCGGTGTCGATGTTTCCCAGGTCGTAATCTTTGTCCACGCATGCGGTGGAGAGCATGCCGGACAGGAGCAGGAGGATAAGTTTTCTTATAGGCTTGGCGTGTAGTGAAATAGTGATGTGCAAAGATATGATTTTCGGACGAATTAAACAAAAAATGCGACCTTTTTATAGACTTTCCGATTTGCAATATATTTGCTAAATTTGCAGGGCGTATGGCTGAAACGGAAAAACCGGATCTCAAGGAGCAGGTGGCCCTGCTGCCGCTGTCGCCGGGCGTCTACCAGTTCGTGGACCGCTCGGGGACGATCATCTATGTGGGTAAGGCCAAGAGCCTGCGCAAGCGGGTGTCTTCGTACTTCGTGCAGTCGAAGGAGCACAGCGCGAAGGTGCGTGTGCTGGTGAAGCAGATCGTCGAGATCCGCCATATCGTCGTGGGGAGCGAGACCGACGCCCTGCTGCTGGAAAACTCGCTGATCAAGAGCCTTCAGCCGCGTTACAACATCCTGCTCAAGGACGACAAGACCTATCCGTGGATCGTCGTGCGGCGCGAGCGCTTTCCCCGCGTGCAGTCGACGCGCATCCTGACGCGCGACGGGTCGCAGTATTTCGGCCCCTACGGATCGGTGATGATGCAGCGCAGCGTGCTCGACTTCATCCGCGAGGTGATCCCCCTGCGGACCTGCAAACTCAACCTCGCCCCGGAGTTGATCGCCAGAGATAAATATACGGTCTGCCTGCAATACCACCTGGGCAACTGCAAGGCCCCGTGCGTCGGGCGGCAGTCCGAGGAGGAGTATGCGCAGCTGGTCGGCATGGTCGTTTCGGTGCTGAAAGGCGACCTGCGTCCCGTGCGCCAATACCTCGAAGGGGAGATGGCGCGTGCGGCCGGGGAGCTGAAATTCGAGCTGGCGCAGCGGTACAAACAGCGGCTCGACGCCCTGGACAACTATGCCGGACGGTCGGTGATCGTCAGCGCGAAGATCGTCGACGTCGACGTTTTCTCGCTGCTGCCCGACGACGACGTGGCCTGGTGCAACTTCGTGCGCATCCGCCACGGTTCGGTCGTGGGCGTGCAGACCGTGAAACTCTCGACGGGCGTCGGGGGCGACGAGCGCGACATGCTGACGCTGGCCATCCAGCACATCGTCGAAAACATCGCCGGAGGCGAACTCTCCCGCGAGGTGATCGTGCCGCTGCTGCCCTCGACGACGCTGCTGTTCGAAGGCGTGACTTTCACGGTCCCGAAGCGCGGGGAGAAACTCGAACTGCTGGAATTCTCGCGGAAGAGCGCCCGCATCTACCGCGCCGAGCAGTTGAAAAACCTCGAAATCAAGAATCCCGAACGGTATACCGAGCGGCTGATGAATGCCGTTCAAAAGGAGCTGCGCCTCGACAGACAGCCGCGGCACATCGAATGCTTCGACAACTCCAACCTGCAGGGCGCTCATCCGGTGGCTTCGTGCGTGGTGTTCCGGGATGGAAAACCCTCCCGCAAGGAGTACCGCCATTTCAACATCAAGACCGTGACGGGAGCCGACGACTACGCCTCGATGCGGGAAGTCGTCTTCCGGCGTTATACGCGGCTGATGGCCGAAGGGGCCGAAATGCCCGACCTCATTATCGCCGACGGCGGAAAGGGGCAGATGGGAGTCATTCACGAGGTGCTGGAGCGGCTCGGGCTGGACATCCCCATTGCCGGACTGGCCAAGGACGACCGGCACCGCACCGCCGAACTGCTCTGCGGCTTTCCGCCCGTGCTGGTCGGCATCCGTCCCACTTCGCCCCTGTTCCACTTTTTGGCGCACATTCAGGAGGAGGTGCACCGTTTCGCTGTTTCCTTCCACCGGCAGAAACGCAGCAAGGCGTTTATCCACAGCGAACTGGAGCAGATCGAGGGGGTCGGAGACAAGACGGTCCAGACCCTGCTGCGCCATTTTCGCACGGTGGAAAAGGTCCGTGCGGCCAACATCGAAGAACTTTCGGCGCTGGTCGGGGCGGCAAAGGCGAAAAAAATCAGGGCCTTTTTCGAAAAATAGCCGTATTTTTTGAAAAGTTACGAAAATCACCTATCTTTGTCCACCCGATTCGCCGTGTAACGCTCGCGGAAATGCCCGGATGGCGGAATCGGTAGACGCGTTGGTCTCAAACACCAATGACAGCAATGTCGTGCCGGTTCGACCCCGGCTCCGGGTACGGAAAACACCTATTAATCAATTGATTAATAGGTGTTTTGCTTTTGTTGGGGTGTAAATAAGGTGTAAAAAATGACGTGATGCTCAAAATTAGAAATTGACCAGTTTAAATTGATACTTTTGTTCTCGGTTTAGAAAGGCTACTCGCCCTCCTTCCAATATATCGCAAATTTTTAAGTTTATTTCAGGGTCTTCCAAAGCTCCTGAAGTATAACTTAAAGTTCCTTCATCATTTTCTGCGATAATAACCTGCTCTGAATCTGAATTCACTACCAAATTGGCATTATGAGAAACTATAATAACCTGTCTAAATTTTTTGATCTGCTTAAAGATGGTTACTAAATCTTGCATAATGAACTTATTGTCAAGATCATCTTCTGGTTGATCGTAAATAATGGTTTCACTAAATGCTCGCGCTGCTAATTGTAATCGAAGATAAATTGTGCCTTGCTGGCCGTGAGATAATTTTGTAATAGGTTTGCCCCCAGAACTCACAATAATTTCATGTGATATGAACTGTGTGTAATCGCGGAAGAATACCTGCATTATTCGCCACCTTAATTCATTGGGGATATTAGCGTCAAAAATATTAGGATGTCCTTCTGTTTGTTGTATAAAATTATAGAAATCATCTATGGTATCAATATTTAGGTAGTTATTATGCAGTTTTTCAATAGAATAACTACGTCCGTCTAATTTCTGCATAAGAAGTTGATACATAGTGCTTGCATCAAATTGGATGCTGACAGAAACATTTAGGTCATCTCTGCCAAGAATAGTAGATAATAGATTCCTTCGCTCTTCGTCAATATCTTCAGCTCCTGCCTTAAATTGCTCCCATTTTTCATATATAAGGGAAGAGTAATTTTCTATACTACTCCTAATATAGTTCCCTAAATCCTTGAAATCATTTGTTTTGATTTCTTGATATTTTAGCTCTTCTTTTTCAATTTCTTGCAGACTCCGTTGAAGTGATAGAACTTTACCTTGATATTCTCCTACATTACTTAATAAAGTCGCAATATCTCCTTTAAAGTTTTCAAAAGTTTTTTTTGTGTCCTCTATTCTTCGCTGAATAGCGGCTTTCGTTTGATTGATTTTTGGGAGTAATATGTTGTCAATGTGATTTACAGTATCCTGTGCGCTTATATTAGGAATGTGTAGTTTCTCATTCTTTAATTGCCTATTTAAATTGCTAATATTCAGATTTATTCCAGATAAAGTAGTAGATATTTCGTTTTTAAGACTCGTAATCTGATTGAGCCACCAATCTGTTCCTTGAAGGTTTTTTATCTCGTTTTGATAATTTTCTAATTTTGTTTTATTTTCTGACGATGTTATGTTGGCAATTAGCTCTGTATATTTTTTTATTTCTATGTTGATATTGGCTTTCTTTTGCTCGCTGTTCAAATTTTTTTCTTCGACAATATTGAATATTCTAAAATATTCATTGAAGGTATCATCTACTTGTTTTTTGTAAATTGGAGATATGGTATATTCATCTGTTACTCCAATGGTTTCACGAATGTTTTGAGTAAATCTCACTTTATCAGCCACCAAATCTTTAATCTGACTTTGTGAAATATACATGAATGGAACATTGGGACGATCAGAAAGAATATGAGAAACGGGTTCATCGGTTAGAGATGTTTGTCTTGATACTGTAATGTTGGGAGATATATCGTATCTCCTGTTGCTACTTTTATTAAATGCTGTGGCAATATAATCAATTAGAACACTTTTTCCAGTACCTCTACCACCAATGATTGATATTAGATTGCTATTTAAAGGGATATTTTGAGAAGCAAAAAATGTGTTGTCAGTTTTGTCCTCAAATACATGGGTCTTATCTGTAATATTAATGTTGGTAAATGGCAATTTCTCAAAATCCAAATTAGGATTAGTTTCTTGAATCCGAACCCTATCCTCTGGCTCGTAGAGGATTTGTAGTAGTCCATTAAAAGTTGGATTTGCCTTGATCCAACAATTCTGTTTCGTGGTATATGCAGCTATATTGTGATTGTCAGAGCATAGTACCATCGGTAATACCCGTTTTATATCAGGAAAGACTATGGAACGGTAATCACTTTGGTCTTCCGGCTTGCCTAATTCAAATATGTCAACACATTTTGCAATATCCTCTTTTTGGGCCATTATATGGGGTAACTTATTGGGGATTTTCTCCAATCCGTTACTTTTACTACCTGCATGAATACTAACAATACCTCCAAGTTGGTGAATTAATCCGACCGTTTCAGGAAAATCACAATACACCTCATTGATTATTTTATGTTCTCCTTTTATTCGGCATAGGGCAGTCTTATTTTCTAATTGTCCCCATATATATTCTATATCACTATCTTCAGGAAAAATGCCAATAAAATGTAATGGCTCTCGACCTCTGGCATCGCTTAAAATTTCAATGCCGGGAAGTATTGTTATTTCTTCTCCTGCAAGCCTTTGTAATTCTTTAATGCGGACAATATCTATAAAGTGGTGATCAGTAATTGCAACAACAGCGATATTATTTCTTCTTAGGGTTTCAATTATATCGTCATTGGTTATACCTTTATTTTCATAATCGTAAGAGGATGGCGTGTGGAAATGTAAATCCCACTTTCGCCATTCGGAACCTTTGGAGTATTTAGTAGCCATTTCTTTGATTTTTAACAAAAATAACGAAAAAAGCGTGATGTGGTATTTTATTGCCGTTAATAAAATCCATATCGAACTAAATTTGTTATTAAGATAGCTAATTATCTCGTGTTGTGCGAGGAAAAACTAAAAAATGCATAATTTTTTATTATCTTTGCCCCTGCGAACAATATGTTATAAAATTCTTTTACGTGGTAGCCAGC
>OHAS01002341.1_pt1 | contig 13761 bp, 10 predicted proteins | sample 1577131 | NCBI WGS metagenome assembly OHAS01 (sample SAMEA3541566, study PRJEB24748) | human gut metagenome | biome: human gut; feature: human-associated habitat; material: faeces | place: China | collected 2012 | reverse complement strand
TATCCAGCTGGTTCTGGAGTGGAATCAGGGCAGTCCTCATGAAGAAAATATAATTCAAGGTATCGAATGGAATGGCGAACGAAATGTCCGATATGGTGCCGAGACACTGTGGCTTGCTATCGAGGAATACCGAAATGAGAACATCATCGCGGTTCGCTATGAAAAAACCGAAGCAGATGGATGCTTTTTTGCCCTCCTTAACAGCTGCAATGATTTCCTCATCAGGAAAAACCTTGCCCGGCATTGAAATTGTCTTACATTGATTCTGTCCCAATAAAGCAATTGCCATTGCCAATGCACCGCCGCCGCCCGTATTACAGGCACCTACATAATAATCAAACTTCCCCATCTTTAAAGCATTTACTGCGTCCAGATCATTCTTAATTGCTAATTCAATTCCTTCATAATTTTTTTGAAGAAAATCATGAATTTCCTGCTTATTGATCTGACCGCCGACTACGATTCTCACCATCCCGCAAATCCTCCTTTCTTATTGATATAGATTGCATAGATGCATCAGCAGAAAGCGCTTCTCACCTTCCGGGAAAGTACAAGGCGCCTTTTCCGTCACTGTTTCATAAAGCTTTTCTGCCTGATGAATACCCGAACTATTCACTACTTCATTCCAGATGCTCTCATCTAATGTTTCTACTTCCTGACCTGTGCATATCCGTTGGGCAGCCATCGCCAAGTGAGTCGTAAACATTTCAAGAACACTTTCTTTATCCGTGAATGTCACCAGATCCTCATCGATGACTCGGTTCACAAACTCTGCAACTTCCGCTGAGATAACTCCTGCATTTTCTAAAATCGATATACGCTCCTTCAGCATAACTCCTCCTCTTAATATACATTTTTTTGTATATTGATTGAATGAATAAGATTTGCATCATGCAAATTCATAGTAATGATTTTCAATATACATTTTTTTGTACAAATAAATTATAGACTGATTCCTCATGATTGTCAACCCTATTATTCGTAAGTATTCATACTTACACGGATACCTGTAATACCGGTAAAGTAAAAGGCAACGAAATACCGTTACCTTTGGTTAGATTTTAAAAATTAATAGCTTGGCGTAATCTTTCCTTCCAGCACCAGCTTCTGATTATCCAGTACGATCTGTACATCAATCAGTTCACTCAGCAAGCCAGCCATTTCACGCCGCTGTGTATTCACTACCATAACAGCTTCCGTATCATCAATGTTATCGGATGGCAGCGATACATAATTGATATGCAGATGCTTATCAGTAATTTCATCTTCGTTCCAAATCGCCGCATCAAGCTCACCGCTGATGATTTTTTCAAGGATTTGGTTATATTCCACCTGGACAAACTCCACCTGTTTGCCTTCACACGCATGCTCGGTCAATACCTTTTGGTCGATAGAATCATTATCAATGCCAATTTTCATGCCATTTTCAATTGCTTTGCACTTGGCATCATGAAATACGATCACATGCTCTGACAAATAAGAATGACGGCCAAAGGCCTTCACAATTTGTACAGAATCATTTTTCTTCATAATATTATTCGCCGCATAACGAGATATAATCGCAAAATCATACCGATCCGCAAGCAGCATCGCGATACGGTTGGTCGCTCCCCGCATATAGGCCATGGATGCCGGTAAATTATACTGGTTTTCCATCGCTACAATCAAACCCGTCGCAAATCCCTCATAGCGTTTCGAATACGGCAGCGGCATAACTCCGACAATCGATGTAATGCCGGCAAAGGCCAATAAGATCGCCGTGTTCTTCGCAATTAGAAAAGTACCCAGATGTCCCTTCGATTCAAGTTTGATTGCACCATTTTCCTGAAGGAATTTAATGGAATTTTGAATCGTCCCCCGTGCAAGTCCTACTTTCTCTTTTAGATCAGAAACGGTTGGTATCTTCTCCCCAAGCTGCCAAAATAAAAACTCCTTCGCTAATGTCATTGTTGAAAGACCGTTTTTACTCAATAATTTCTGATGGTAATCCATTCCCTCACCTGCTTCCTCTTATAACTGATTTAAAACTGCAATTGGCAAGAAAAACCCGGATCACTCCAGGTTTCACTTATTAATTACTTTCGGCTTGATTAATAACCGTCCAGTCCGCCGCATCAGCCAGCTTTGCCTTTACATAATAGATCTGCGGCAGATCATCGGATCCCTCCGCTATATTATAAACATGAACCTCAAGATTCATATTTTTAGCATCTTCTGCAGCTGAGAAATATGTTTCGATCGGCAATACTGAAACAACCTTTTCAGCGGCATCATTCAAAAGCCAAAGCAGATCATCTTCACTAATGGTATCATTTGCGTCAATGGTAACCCGCAGAAGATTGTCTATAACACTGACCCGCACACTGTCGGCATTGTCATAGCTTAATGCAGCCTTCACATTTTCAATATCCGTATCTGTAATATTGGGATCAAGAATTGATTTTGCCAATTCAGGATTTTTTGCCACGGTATAATTATCAATGACCCAATCCTCATTAGCTGCATTCTTTGTTTTCACATAATAAATCTGCGGCAATGCTTCACTGCCCTTGGTTGTGTTATACACATGAATTTCAAGATCATACATCTTTGTCGCAGCACTGTTTGTGAAATAGGTTTCAATCGGCAGTACCGCCGCTATTTTATCAGCAGCATCATTTAAGATCCAAAGAAGATCTCCCTCTGCCATATCATCACTGGTATTAATCATCACCCTAAGCGTTGCGCTGATCAGATTTACTTCCAAATTATCGATATTGTCATAATTCAAATTACTTCTGATACTGGCAAGATCAGTTTCGGTAATTGCCGGATTCAACTCATTCTTGAAACGATCCGCAACCACTGGTTCACGGCTGTTTTCTAATGAATTCATCAGCACGACACCCAGGATGATACATGGTACCAATACAATGATAATGCCCAGCCACAAAATAACATGCGGCTTTTTCAGCTTAACGGGATTCGATGTTTTTTTAGCCATCAACTCACTCCTTCACGTACTATTGTACTTCAAATTATGCTGTTTGGCTATCTTTTCTTAAGCTCTTCCTGAACCATCTTATTGGTCATAGCCGGATTAGCAGTGCCCTTGCTGGCCTTCATAACCTGACCGACTAAAAAGCCGACTGCCTTATCTTTACCATTTTTAAAGTCTGTTACTGACTGCGGATTCGCTTCAATAGCCGCAGTAATCAATGCCAGAATTGCAGACGGATCACTCATCTGCTTCATGCCCTTCGCTTCCGCAACAACTTTTGGGTCCTTCCCCTGCATCATTTCCTCGAAGACAACCTTAGCCTGCTTGCCGGAGATCTCACCCTTAATGATCATATCGATCATTGCCGCAAGATGTTCCGGCTGCAGTTTATTTTCTTCATAACTGATGCCTTCCTTATTCAGATAAGCCACCATCTCAGTAGTCACCCAGTTGCTGGCAAGCTTGTACTCATTGGTATGCTTGATTACCTCATCATAGAAATCAGATAATTCCTTCGTAGCTGTCAAGGTAACGGCGTCATAATCGCTCAAGCCATATTGATTCATATAACGCTCTTTGCGCTGTTCAGGTACCTCATTTAAATTCTCCTGAATGCTCTTGATCCATGCCTCATCAAGCTGAATCGGGAAGATATTTGGCTCCGGGAAGAATTTATAATCGACATTGCCTTCCTTTTTACGCATCGAAATGGTCGTTTTGCTTGCTTCATCAAAACGGCGGGTTTCCTGAATCACCGTACCGCCTTCAAGATAGATTTTACTTTGCCGCTGAATTTCTTCATCCACTGCTTTTTGCACATTACTTAATGAATTCAGGTTCTTGATTTCTGTTTTTGTGCCATAGCCGTCATAGCCATAAGGACGCAATGATATATTTACGTCACAGCGCATGCTGCCCTCTTCCATCTTACAATCTGATACACCCAAATAATAAAGCATATTGCGCAGCTGTTCCACATAGGCAGCCGCTTCCTTCCCGCTGCGGATATCCGGTTCAGAAACGATTTCCACAAGCGGTGTACCGGCACGGTTGAAGTCAATCATCGTACCATTAGCAGTATGGAACTGCTTCGCCGTATCCTCTTCCATATGAATGCGGTTAATGCGGATCTTTTTCTTACCGGCTTCAGTATCAATAGTCAAATAACCATTGCTGCCGATTGGGTGGAACTGCTGAGTAATCTGGAAGCCCTTTGGCAAATCCGAATAATAGTAATTCTTACGATCAAATTTAATTAATGGATCAATGGTACAGTGAGCACCGCTGCAAGCACGGATTGCTAATTCTACCGCATGCATATTTAAACATGGCAGCGTTCCCGGCATCCCCAGATCAATTTCATTGGTACAAGTATTCGGCGCCGCGCCAAAGCGTACCGGTCCGGCGGAGAACATCTTGGTATTGGTTTTTAATTCACAGTGGATTTCAATCCCGATGATGGTTTCAAAGTTCATGCGTTTACCTCCACAGTCTTTCCTTCTAATCCTGTTTCTTCTTCAATAGCTTTTGCTATATTCAATAAATTCTGTTCATCAAATGCCTTAGCTGTCAAATTCACACCGATTGGCAGGCCTTCCGCAAAACCGCATGGTACCGTAATACTTGGATAACCGGACAGATTGCCCAGCACCATATGGTTTTCAGCAACCAGATAAGTATCCGACATCTTTTCATCATTCGATTCATCCGGTTTCGGTGCGGTTGTGCTGGCAGCACTTGCCAAAACCGCGTCATAATCCTTTAGTACGTCCGCATATGCATCAACGATCACACGGCGTACCTTCTGAGCCTTTCTGAACAATTTCTCCTGGTTTTCCACAAACAGTGACCAGCTGCCCAAAACAAAACGCTTGCGCACTGCGGATGAGAAGCCCTTAGTTCTGGAATTGATCATGATTTCTTCAAGATTAGCTCCCTCTTCACGCATACCAAAACGCACACCATCAAGGTTAGAATGGTTTGCACATGCCTCCGCATTCGCAATAATCAGATATACCGGCAGCAAAGTTTCTAAAAGCTCATCATTCATTTTAACCTTTTCCACAATCGCACCGCGGGCTTTCAGCTTTTCACATAAAGCGTCAAAGTTCTTTAAGATCGCCTCATCCTTAATTGAATCCATCACATTAGCAAGCACCGCAATACGCTTTCCTTTTAAGTCACTGTTTAACGCTTCCGCATAATGACCTACCGGTTCATAGGAAGAAGTCATATCCCGGTCATCTCTGCCGGCCAGCACTTCTAAAGCAACAGCCGCATCTTTAACACAGCTTGTGAAACAGCCGACATGGTCTAAAGAAGAAGCATATAGAATGACACCATAGCGGGAAATGCGTCCATAAGTAGGTTTAAAGCCAACAACCCCACAATAGGCTGCCGGTTTACGAATCGAGTCACCGGTATCCGTGCCCAGTGCTAACGCAACAACACCTGCTGCAGTTAATGCCGCGCTGCCGCCGCTGGAGCCGCCTGAGATGCGTTCAAAGTCATATGGATTGTTCACTTTGCCAGTATAGGCATTCAGATTGGTTCCGCCCATACCCAGCTCATCCATGCTTGTTTTCACAGCAACAACGGCCCCTGCCGCTTTCAGCTTCGCAATGACATGGGCATCAAAAACCGGCACATAGTTATCCAAAATTCTTGAAGAAGCGGTCGTACGAATACCCTTCGTGGAAATGTTATCCTTAACAGCCACCGGTACACCATAAAGCGGTAAATTCTGATCCAGCTTTTTAACTTCTTCAATCTGCTTTTCACAATCGACAAATGTAACAACCGCATTCAGCTTATCCTGACTCGCGTGAGCCTTAGACAGCACACATTCTACATTTGCTTCAACATTCTTTCCTAAATCATTCAGCTTCATTATTTCACCACCTTTGGTACGACAATATGATTCGCTGCCACACGCGGAGCATTCGCCAGCGCGTCTGCCGCATTTAGTGCGTACTCATGCTCATCATCACGGATAAACGTAGTAGGTGTTTCAAACGGATATACCATTTCCTCTACATTTTCCGTATCTATGCGGTTTAACAGATCCATCTGCCGCACATAAATTTCAAGCTCTTCCTGCAATTCGCTGATTTCCTGATCATTCAAATCAAACATGACATCATTGGCCAGTTTTTTCAGCATTCCTTTTTCAAATTTCTCCATCGATCTTCCTCCTGTTAATTCAGCATAATATCGATATTGCCGCTCCCCTTCTGCCTCGATAAAAGAGCAACTGTTTTATCATCCGATTTGATATCCACCTGAATAGAATAACTCGTATCGGTAAATAACGAACATAATTGTACCACATATTGAATCAGACTTTGCGTTTCAACGTAAGTTTTAGCCTGCATATTCACACTTAGTTCCAGCTTGCTTAACGCGCTGTCCTCAAACAGCCCCATACCGAACAAACCAACATCTGTAGGGAAATGCTGAAACAATGACTGCTTCATCTGATTAAACTGTGAAGCAATTACCCCGTTGATCGCGTTGGCATCATCACTTGGAAAGTAAATCCATTCCTGATCGATCGGCGTATAGGACGATGAACGGTCAGTGACATAAGACTCGCCGATTACCACTCCCGGGGTTTTTGAATCAGCCGCCGGCGCCATATAGAGTACAACATGAATCGGCAGACCGCCGACTTCCGGGTGATTGTTGCGCAGATAATTAACCAAACGCTGACCCGCCTCGACACTGCCGTATGTATAAAGCTGTTCCTTCGATACCTGAGTGGTCTGACTGCCGCCTTTCAAAAGCGTCTCACCATTCTCATCCATTTTCACACTGCCATCCTCATTCAACTCTGCCTCACGATAAGACACATAACTGTTTAATACAATAACAAAGGTAAAGCCGGCATAATCATACTGACCGTTTTCCTGCTTCATAAAATCAATTTCATACAGATCTGAAATCAGAATCGGATTATACATATCGGTACCGAACCCATTTGAAATGACAATTCCTTTTTCCGGATTCAAGCCTTCGCTGTTTTCAGCTGATTTAAACTTCAAAAGTCCGCGTGCCGAACCGTCAGTTTCATAGCGTTCAAGTTCTAAAGCGCTGACAATTTGGCCTTCCTTCACTAAATATTCATCTGGGTCAAAATATTTCTTGGCCAGCTGCTGTGCCAGATAGCCCATCGACTGTGGATCATATTTTGAGGAGCGATAGCTGTTATGCACAATTCTTGTGTCACTGGCTTCATAATCCAAAACATAACCATATTCACCGCTGATTACCGGTTTTATTTCAGTGATTTGATCCTGATCGTCAAGCTCCTGCTTTGTACATGCACTGCCAAAAAGGGCGGCGCAAAGCAGCAGCATTGCCGTTTTATGTAGTTTCATAGCGGTTCACCTCGCTTATAAATGAGACTTCATCCATTGTTTCTATGTTTAATTGTAATGCTTTTTGCAGCTTACTGCCAGCGTTTTCGCCATAAATAACCAGATCGGTTTTTTTGGAAACGCTGCCGGAAACATTGGCGCCGTATTTTTCAAGCAGGTCTTTCGCTTCATCTCTTGTCATTCGTTCTAAAGAACCCGTCAGGACAACCGTTTTATTCGTGAAATAGCTCTCCACTTTTTCAACTTGATCGCTGTCCATGCGGAGTCCTTCATGCTTTAATGCTTCGATCAGCTGCTGATTCTTTTCTTCCGCAAAGAAAGCCAGGATCGCATCAGCGGTAATCTCACCGATATCATGTATTTTAGTCAGCGCTTCTTTTTCCGCGAGCATCAGCTTATCCATCGTCTGAAATTGCTGTGCCAAAATTTTCGCTGCCTTTTTACCGACCTGACGGATGCCCAAACCGAAGATCAGATCCTCCAAAGGATTCTGCTTGCTGTCTTCAATCGCATTTAACAGCTTATCTACTGATTTTTCTTTATAGCCTTCACATTGGAGAAGATCCTCACGGTGATTTTTCAGCTTATAAATATCTTCAACCGTATTCAGCCAGCCATGATTATGCAAAAATTCAACCTTTTTATCACCCAGCGTATCAATATCCATCGCATCGCGGGAAGCAAAGTGAATAATGCTTTCCACAACTCTGGCCGGACAGTCCTGATTGATGCAGTAATGATTCGCTTCATCTTCAAAACGGATTAATTTAGAACCGCAGATCGGACAGATAGTTGGAAATACATAAGGCTTTGAATCAGCCTCACGGCGTTCAGGCAGCGCTCTGACTACCTCTGGAATAATGTCGCCGGCCTTGCGGATTACCACAAAATCGTTGACCCGCACATCCTTGGCGATAATCATATCTTCATTATGCAGGGTAGCCGCTGACACACTGGTACCCGCAACTCTTACCGGTTCCAGCACCGCATTAGGGGTGATCTTACCGGTACGGCCTACGGTAATCATAATATCATGCAGCTTCGTAATTACTTCTTCAACCGGAAATTTATAAGCGATTGCCCATTTAGGCGTTTTAATGGTGGCCCCCAAACGGCGCTGATCAGCGAGTGAATTTACCTTCAGCACCATGCCGTCGATATCAAAAGACAGATCATTGCGCTTTTCCGTCATTTCCTGAATATAGTCCCAGGCATCCCGGATCGTTTTGCACACCCGGCGTTCCTCATTGCAGTGAAAGCCCAATTGTGCAAAGCGCTCTAAGCATTGTTCATGCGTTGTCATGCCATCATTCTCCGCATTGACATAAGTATACCAGAAAGCGTCAAGCTTACGGCTGGCCGCGATTCTGGAATCAAGCTGACGAATTGAGCCGGCAGCCGCATTACGCGGGTTAGCAAATTCATCCTCACCGCGTTCACGGCGAATCGCATTCAGATGTTCAAAGCTGGCCTTCGGCATATACACCTCACCGCGCAGCTCCAGCGGCCCTTTAAAATCAATGGTTCTCGGAACTGAGCGAATTGTTAACACATTATTTGTCACATCTTCACCCACTGTACCATCACCGCGGGTGACTGCCATCTGCAGCTTACCTTCATCATAAATCAAGCTCATTGCCAAACCATCGATTTTACATTCCACAACATATTCCACATCACCGACCTCTGATCTTACGCGTTCATCAAAAGCCTGCAGATCCTCAAAATTATAAGCATTGCCCAAAGAAAGCATCACTTCCTTATGAGCGACCTTATTAAAGCCTTCCAATACCTTGCCGCCAACCTTTTGAGTCGGTGATTCAGGATCATATGCCTCCGGATACTGATTTTCTAATTCAATCAGCTCCTGCATATAACGATCATATTCCTGATCACTGACACTTGGCGCATCCAGTTCATAATATTCACGCGACAGTCTGCGCAAAATATCCCGCAGTTCATTTATTCTCTCTATGCTCATACCGATACCTCTCTTTATTTTTTAGTGATTGAAGGATGATTCGCCATGATCTTGCGGATGCCGAATTTATTATTGAAAGCAATTTTCCAGACACCCTGTGATGTATCAAGTACGACACCCTCCCCAAAACTAGTATGCACCACTAAATCACCTTTACGGATGCGGCCTGCTGTTTTTACCGGAGCATGACCTTCTTCATCCACATAGGTGAGCGCTTTGGCAGTTTGCCCAGAAGGCAGTTCTTCCTGCCGGGAAGCGGTATGCTGGGTCGCATCCTGTACACCAAAATGTTCAATTGTATCCGGATCGATCTCTTTGATAAAACGGGACGGCAGTTTAATGCGGTCCATAACATAACTATACCCCTGTGCATCAGAAATAAACAGCTGTTTACGCGCCCTGGTGAAAGCCACATAAGCCAAACGCCGCTCTTCCTCAAGCGCCGTTCGCCCGCCTTCACTGATTGCTTTCTCACTTGGGAAAATACCATCACACATACTGTAAACAAACACAATATCAAACTCCAGACCCTTTGCCGCATGAATTGTCATCAGCTGCACAAACTGTCCGTTATTTTCCTGCTCCTTATCGGTATATAAAGCAATCTGCTGGAGATATTCATCCAGCGTACCATCCGGATTGGCTGTTTCAAAATCCTCGATGTCGTTAATTAATTCCTTAACGTTCTCAATTCGCTCAGTTTCCTTATCATCCTCAAGCATCTGCATATAGCCGCATTCATCCATTAAACCCTCAAGCAGCATCGAAATAGACATCGAATTTACTAAATTGCGATATCTCTCAATCAGCTTGATAAAATCATTCAGCGCGGTCTGCGCTTTGCCGCGGGCTACATCATGATTCTTAATTACTTCATACATATTCATATTCTCACTGCGTGAATACTCTTCAATCGTCTCTACCGTCTTATTGCCGATACTGCGCTTAGGCACATTAATAATACGTTTTAATGCCAGATCAATGGCCGCGTTATCATGAATCAGCATTCTTAAATAAGAGAGTGCATCCTTGATTTCCGCACGGTCATAAAATCGTACACCGCCATAGATACGGTAAGGAATCCTTGCTTCAAGCAGCTGTTTTTCTAAAGAACGCGACAGATAATTGCTGCGGTAAAGCACCGCGATGTCGCGATAAGCCGCACCGCTTTGTATACACTTATTGATCTGCTGGCAGACCCAGGCCGGTTCAAGCGCTTCTTCAAAAGCAGAATAATGAATAATTTTATTATCCTCCTGTCTTGATGTATACAGATCCTTATCAATACGGTTCTTATTATTCTTAATTACACTGTTGGCACCCTTAAGAATCGACGGACAGGAGCGGTAATTCTCATTCAGCATCACGGTATGTACAGGCGCAAAATCCTTTTCAAAATTCATGATGATATTCACATCGGCGCCGCGCCATGTGTAAATCGTCTGATCGGGATCGCCAACAACGCAAAGATTGCATTTATCTGATACCAGATAGCGGATAATGCTGTACTGAATCCTGTCGACATCCTGAAACTCATCAACATGGATATAATCAAAACGGCGCTGCCACTTAACCCGCACCTCTTGGTCTTTCTTTAAAAGTCGATTGGTAAACAACAATAGATCATCAAAGTCAAGTGCCTTCATATGCTCCAGGCGCTTTTCATAATAATCATAAACCTGAGCTTTGATTTTCTCACTCGTAAACTCATTGGCAATGCTCATCGCTGCCTCGGGTGAGATTTCTTCACCCTTGCAGGCAGAAATATAAGAAAGTACATTTGCATAGCTGTAACTCTTTACCTCAATGCCATACATCTTGTAAGCTTCCTTAAGAATGCTTTTCTGATCATCACTGTCTACGATCGTAAAATTACGCGGATAGCCATCACCCATTTTATGTATATCTTCTCTTAATAAACGAACACAAAAGGAGTGAATCGTCGAAACAAACATCCCTGACGCATCATCGCCAAGGATGGAATAAACACGCTCTTTCATTTCATTAGCCGCTTTATTCGTAAACGTAATCGCCAAAATACGATAAGGCGCAATCCCTAACGATTCAATTAAATAAGCGATACGTGTGGTTATCACTCTGGTTTTTCCTGAACCCGCACCGGCAATGATCCGGATATGGCCATCTGTGTATGTTACCGCGTCATATTGACTCGGATTTAAACTATCTAAATAAGACATGCGATCACCTCTGCGTATCATTATACCAAAAATCATGACTACTTTTTTAGTAAATTATGATTTAAAGAAACCTTTTCTTTCACATTTATCTTTTATGACAAAAATGATGTGCTATTTAATGTTTCTTTCAAATTTCTGAAACTTCTGTTATTCTTTAAATGCATAGGGTATAATGTTTTATGATATTAATTGGAGGTTTTTTATGAAGGCAGAAAAAAGACCAAGAAGAAAAAGAACCAGAATACCTGATCTTATTCTATCTGTGATTCAAATCGTTGTCACAGTCATATTTATTTTCACGTTAATAAACTTAAACATGCTTAATTTCAAATGGCTGATACTGATACTCGCATTGCTGATTGTTTTGCTGGCCATGTTTATCGTGCTGATGATGATGAAGCTAAAAGCTGGAATAACGAATGTTAAACGTGTACTGCAAGTATTGATCATTGTTTTTATGCTGGTGGGTAATCACTATGCCGGAACTTTAACTAATACACTCAAAACAATCACTGATGAGAAACAGACACGGATCGATAAAATATCACTGCTGGCACTTGCAGATAATGAAGGCAATTCAATTGAAGATTTTAATGGAAAAACAATTGGTTTACAGACTGGTACAGATAAGGAGCTGACTGAGTTTGCCCTTGATAAAATAGACCCTAGAATTGAATATGGGAAGTATGAATATGTTGATTATTCCGTTATGATCAATGATTTCCTGCTTGGCTATGATGATGCAATTCTCATCAATGACGCATACATCAAGATGATGGCTGATTCAGTAGAAGGTTTTGCCGGTTCATATAAGGTCATAGAGACGTTTACTCGGGAAACTGAACTTGCTCCGTCCGATGTGAATGCCAAGCTGCCGGACGAGCCATTTGCCGTATATTTATCAGGAATGGATGAATTAGGTGATCCGCATCAGCAGCTGAGAAGTGATGTGAATATTTTAATGCTGGTAGATCCCGCTGCCAATCATGTGACAATGATTTCGATTCCGCGAGATTCCTATGTGCCTAACCCGGCAAAGGATAATCAGTTGGATAAGCTGACCCATACCGGTCTTTACAGCATCGATACAACGATTGCAGCTGCCGAGGAATTATTTGGATTCCCGATTGACTATTATGTAAAGGTAAGCTTTTCCTCATTGATTGAAATTGTTAATACAGTAGATGGCATAACCGTTAATGTACCGGTTACCTTCTGTGAACAGAATGCTGAACGTTCCTATTTATGGGATGATCAAATCTGCCTTGAAGAAGGTGAACGATTCATCTATGGTCCGGCGGCTTTAGCACTGGCAAGACATCGTGCAAGCTATGCGAATGAACTGACACGCAATCAGGTTCAGCAGGATATCATTAAGGCTATTGTTAAGCGGATGATGACACCGGTTGGCTTCAGCCGCATCCCTGATGTGCTGAGTATCATTCCGCAGTATATGGTAACAAATATGCCCTATTCAGCAATCACCAACTTTGTATCCGCTGAGATGAACAATATCGGTGACTGGACGTTCGATTCAATTGCATTGACAAATGGAATCTCACAGCTGATGCCAACGGCAAGTGTTCCTGATCTGTATCAGGATGTAATGATTCTTAGCTATAGCGATGTAGTAAAGGTATATGAGCGCTATCAAGCAATGCATGATCCTGTAGAACTGAATGACCTGAAGTTTGATTTGAACGATTTGAATCGTTATGTGAAGCAGATGCCGTCTAATCCAAATTTAGTTTGGGCAGAGAATTATCAATAAGACTATTAAACATAAAATGAAGTCATAGATGCTGATTGTTGAATCCTTATTCATCTATGACTTTTATTTTTGAATTTGCCGAACTTCAAATATACTGATTTTTCTATATTAAAATGCACTAATAAAATTATTTTAAATTACCCTCTGTCATTATATTGCTTCTGTTACTGTGCTTATTGATTTAATATTATATTGCCTGCATAGCTGTTTTAGCCGTTATAAGGAGCAAGGAGCTGCATAGGAATACACCGCAGCCCGCATGGGATGGGCATTTCACCCTTCGCGGGAAAGTATTGCAAACAACAGTAATACTATTTCATGGGCTTTTCCGGTTGTAATACGAATTCTATTTCCGCTGAATATTTTCTAACTTTCATTATTGCTTGAAACATGAAATTCTCTATAATAACGCAAAAAAAGAAATGATGAAACTTGGAGAAAAACATCATTTC
>OHAS01002336.1_pt1 | contig 13783 bp, 12 predicted proteins | sample 1577131 | NCBI WGS metagenome assembly OHAS01 (sample SAMEA3541566, study PRJEB24748) | human gut metagenome | biome: human gut; feature: human-associated habitat; material: faeces | place: China | collected 2012 | reverse complement strand
TATCATTACGATAGGCACCGCCTTTTTCAGTCTTTCTTGTAGAACGTGGTTTCATAGCCGTCTGCCCGGAGCTTCAGCCCCTTGATCCACGGCGGTGTCCTTCCCATCTGCTCACAGACGGCGTCCAAAGAGACGCCCATGCTGCACTCGATGATCAGTTCATCATGGACATGGCCGACAATAAAACAATGGGAAAGCGTCCGTATGGCGTACATGAGGATATCTCTGGAAACCGCCTGGACGATGTTCTCCACAAATTTCGGGCCATAGGACTCGATGCGCTCCCACTTCTTTGTGCTGCCGACTCCCTCATAGGTGACGGAGTCTCCGCCGAATTTGTTGACACCCATTTTGGGTTTCACATAGCAGAGCTGCCGCCCGGAAGGGAGAATGATGAACAGCATTAAGAAAATAACGAAAAGAGACGGACGGACAGTAGAGTTTGACGTCAATAAAATAGCAGAAGCGATATTCAAAGCAGCTCAGGTTCTGGGCGGCAGAGACAGGGAGATGGCTATGTATCTGGCCAAGCAGACTGAACTGTATCTTCTTGAAGTCTGTCATAATCAGGTGCCTACCGTAGAGCAGATTCAAGATGCTGTCGAAAAGATTCTTATCGAAAACGGACATGCTCGTACAGCAAAAGAATACATACTTTACCGTGCCGAGAGGACCAGAGCCCGCGATATGAACACCAAACTCATGAGGATATACGAGTCATCCGGCCGCGCCGCGGCGAGGCAGAAAAGGCGCCGCACCCGGCGCAGAAGCAGCCCGCACAAAAGCGCCCTGCGCAGAAGCGGGAGAGGCCCGCAGAAAAGAAACCTGCGGCAAAGCCGCGCAAGGCGCAGCCTGCCGCAAAGGAGCCGCGCAGAGCGGAGCGCGGGGAGGCGTTCGGCAAGCCGACGGCTGCCCAGCTCCGGCAGGCGGAGCGCTATCTGAAGACCCGAAAGAAAAAGCAGACTGTCAAAAAACCAACCAAGCCAAAAGCTTCAGGGGGAAGAGACGTGTGAAAGGAAACCGTCAGGGTGTCCTTTCGCGTTTGATCGCCAGCCGCGGCGGGACTTTTTGACAAGCTGAAAGGACGGAACCGATATGAGACCTTCCAACTATGATCTGCAGGCGCAGGCGGCGGGGCACAGCTTCGCCGCGCAGGATCTCGATGCCATCGCGGCTCGATTCGCCCTGCGGCGCGATGAGACCTATCTCTATCTGGAGCTTCTGCATGAGCCGCTGCGCCTTTCCCGTACGGACGGCGCGGCCGAGCGGCAGCACGACGGCGTCTGGATGCCTGCGCCCTTCGGCGCGGCCATGACGGCCTATGACCTGCTGAGCAATCCGAACGGTTTCCCCGTTCTGGCCGGGCAGTGGTGTTCGCACGACAGCTTCAACGCCGTGCAGGCCGGAACGCTGCAGGGGCAGCTGAAGGCCTCCGTCACGCCGCCTGCCGCGCAGCATTTCTCCGGCCGGATCGAGGAATAAAGATTCTTGGCGGAACAGATAAACTGGAAGAAATTCTTCCGCAGAACCAATTGGATGAGATTGTAATTACGCTTGGACTGGCTGAGTATCATAAACTGGGACGGATTGTTAATATGTGCGAAAAGTCTGGTGTGCATACGAAATTTGTTCCGGATTATAATAATATTATTCCGACAAAACCGTACACCGAAGATTTGATGGGAATGCCGGTCATAAATATTCGACGGGTACCTTTGAATAATATGTTAAACGCAGTGGCAAAGCGTTGTGTGGATATTTTTGGAGCATTGGTTGCGATTATATTGTTTTCACCGGTAATGCTTGTTACTTCAATCATTATTAAAGTAACTTCACCGGGACCACTTATTTTTAAACAGGAAAGAATTGGAAAGCATAATCGTCCGTTTTATATGTATAAGTTCCGTTCTATGGTTGTTCAGGATGAAAAAGATGAAAAGAAAGGCTGGACGACGAAAAATGATCCACGTGTGACACCAATTGGAAGATTTATTCGTAAGACAAGTATTGATGAATTGCCACAGCTTTTTAACGTGCTTTCCGGGGATATGTCGCTTGTCGGACCGAGACCGGAGCGGCCGGAAATTATTGCAGAATACCAGAAAGAAATGCCGGAGTTTGTTTTCCGTACTCGTGTAAAAGCCGGAGTGACCGGATTTGCACAGATTTACGGAAAATACAACACCGTTCCTTATGACAAACTGAAACTGGATTTGTTTTATATTGAAAATTACTCTCTGTGGATGGACTTGAAACTGATTCTTATGACAGTAAAAACCGTTTTGAAAAAGGACTCGACAGAGGGCGTGGATACCGATCAGACAACGGGATTGAAAGAACACACCGAGGGCAACGAAGAGGTCGAACGCAAGATCCAGGAATATACATCCAGGGAGGAATCGCATCATGAGTAAAAAAGCATTACTGGTAACAAGAGTCAGCGGCTTTGTACCACAGTTTGAAATGAACAACGTGAAAATATTACAGGAAATGGGATATGAAATTCATTATGCGGCAAACTTTGATGTCGTTGTGTATGGAAAAGATAATTCCCGGCTGATGGGCACGGGAATCCACCGACATCATATTCCGTTTGGACGCTCGCCATTTTCCAAGGATGTGCGGACGTGCTATCTGGCATTAAAAAAATTGATGCTTGAGGAAAAGTTTGATTTGATTCACTGTCATATGCCGATGACGGGTGTTCTCACACGCAAAGCGGCAGAGAAAGTATACAAAATGACAGGAAGAAAAGTTCCGGTTATTTATACCGCACATGGCTTCCATTTTTATGAGGGCGCACCGGTTTCTAATTGGAAATATTATGTGGCAGAAAAGCATTATGCGAGATATACGGATAAACTTTTGGTGATTAATCAGGAAGATTATGCGAGGGCAAAAAAATTCCCGATTCGCGGAAATGTGGAATATGTGCAGGGAGTTGGCTTGAAACCTGCACCTGAAAAAGACCCTGATTTTGATATGCGGAAAGCATACGGAATCCCAGCTGACCACAAAGTAGTTGTGAGTGTTGGCGAGCTGACGGAAGGAAAAAATAATGAAGTTATGCTCCGGGCGATGGATCGATTCCGCAGAAAAAAACTGACGTATCTTATTTGTGGTACCGGTGCGATGGAAGAACATCTGCGCACCGTGGTGCGGGAGATGCATCTTGATGAACAGGTGGTATTTGCCGGTTACTGTGAGAAAATTCCGGATGTTCTTTTGCAGGCAGACTGCTTTGCCTTTCCATCGAAGCGTGAAGGACTTCCGGTAGCGATGATGGAGGCAATGCGTGCCGGACTCCCGGTGCTTGCCTTAGATATCCGTGGAAACCATGATTTGATTTCCGATGGAGAAGGCGGATTTTTATTTGAAGAGGGAAATGCATCCGATTATGTAAAAGGTCTTTCCTTTTTCTTAGATTACCCAGAAGAGGCAAAACGGATGGGTGAATGGAACAAAAAAAGAGTGCAGGATTTTTCGATTGATTTAGTGGAAGAAAAAATGCGGAGAATTTATGCAGAGGCAGAAAGCGGGGAATTGAAATGAAACTTTTGACGGTGTCCATAGCCGCCTATCATGTGGAGGATTATCTTCGTGAAACATTGGATAGTTTTTTGATTCCGGAAGTAACGGACCAGTTAGAAGTTTTGGTTGTAAATGATGGTTCCGGTGAAGGGGTCAATGAAATTGCCCGTGAATATGAGGCTAATTATCCGGATGTATTCCGTTTGATTGATAAAGAAAATGGCGGTCACGGTTCGACGGTAAACCGCGGAATCGAAGAGGCAGCGGGTAAATATTTTAAGACCGTTGACGGGGATGATTATGTGTCCGCAGAAGGGTTAAAGGAACTGCTTATATATCTTCAGACCGCAGAGGCTGATTTGGTGGTGAATGACTACCATAGTTTTAACGATGCTTCCGGTGAAATGGTGAGTGAGATGCACCATGAATTTCCGGGAAAAGAGTATCGGAAAATATATGCATTTGAGGAAGTCTGCGGCAAAGTTTACATTAATATGCATGCTGCTACTTACCGCACGGAATTGCTGAAAAAAATGGGAAGACGTCTGGATGAACATTGTTTTTATGTGGACGCCGAGTATAATTTGTATCCGATTCCGTTTGTGAAAACAATTGCGTTTTTGGAAAAGCAGGTGTACTGTTACAGACTTGGGATGGAGACGCAGAGTATGAACATCCGAAATATGCAGAAAAACTGCGCACATCATGAAATGGTGCTGACACATCTTCTGGAATTTTATAAGGAAGAAGCAGAGCGTCTGACGCCGGAGAAAAAAGCATATGTGGCGGAAGGCGTAGCGAAAATATTGACAAGCCAGTATAAAATTTATTTGAGTTATCCGGCAGAGGCGGTTCACAAAAATCAAATTGTGGCTTGGGATAAACGGATTAAAAAAGAATTTCCGGATATTTATCACAGTGTGACAAACCGTGCCGTGAAAATGCTGCGGCATAGTGGGTATGGATTGTATCGTTTGGCGTCGTATTTATGCCGGAAGGCATACGGATGCGACTAGAGAATGGAGGTAGTGTATGTCATTATTTGTTGCCAGAATAAAGGGCTTTGTCCGATTCAAAGATTTGATGGGACAGCTTGTGAGCAGGGATTTGAAATTGAAATACCGCCGCAGTGTGCTGGGCTATTTGTGGAGTGTATTAAACCCGCTGTTTATTATGATTATCATGGCGATTGTATTTTCTAAAATGTTTACGAGAGCCAGTATTACTAACTTCCCGGTATATTTGATGAGCGGCCAGGTTATGTTTAACTTTATGAATCTGTCCACGAAATCGGCGATTCAGTCGATTAACGGAAGCGCATCGCTCCTCAAAAAAACATATGTACCGAAATACGTTTTTACCGTTTCAAAAATTATCAGTGGTTTGATTGACTGTGTATTTTCAATGGGAGCGCTTTTGATTGTTATGTTATTTACCGGGGGAGAATTTACGTGGCGGCTTTTTCTGTTCCCGCTTGTGCTTGCACAGAACTTTGTATTTACGATGGGGCTGGGACTTTTCTTGGCGGCAACCAATGTATTTTTCCGAGATATCCAGTATATTTACAATGCGATTACAACGGCATGGCTTTATCTGACGCCGATGTTCTATCCAATTGAAGCACTGCCACAGAATCTTCAGTACATTGTATCACATCTGAATCCGATGTACTCCTATGTTTCTCAGTTTCGTATGCTGACACTGCCGGGGTTTGTGCCGGTGGGAATCAGTATTATGTGGCTTATTATAATTGGAATTGTGTCGGCATTTCTGATGCTCATCATCGGACTGTGGGTATTTGTAAAGACGCAGGACAAATTTATTTTGTATATTTAAGGAGGAGAATGGCATGAATGATATTGCAATCGATGTAAAAGATGTGACGATACGGTTTAATTTGGCATCGGAAAAAATCGATAATTTAAAAGAATATTTTGTAAAATTAATCAAACATGAACTTCTCTTTCAGGAGTTTCTTGCTGTCCGGGATGCTTCTTTTACAATCCGCAAAGGAGAGGCGTGGGCACTTGTGGGAAGCAATGGTTCCGGCAAGTCGACGCTTTTGAAGGCAATCAGTGGAATTTTGAAACCGTACAAAGGAGAGATTGTTGTAAATGGAACGATTTCTCCACTATTGGAGCTTGGTGCCGGTTTTGATATGAATCTGACGGCAAGGGAAAATATTTTTTTGAATGGAACAGTGCTTGGACATTCCAAGAAATATATGCAGGAGCATTTTGACGAAATCGTGGAGTTTTCAGAACTTCATAAGTTTTTGGATTCGCCGGTGAAAAACTTTTCATCCGGTATGCGTGCAAGGCTTGGCTTCTCGATTGCTACGATTGTGCGTCCGGATATTTTGATTGTGGATGAGATTCTGGCGGTTGGCGACTATTCGTTCCAGCAGAAGTGTTTGAAGCGAATGGATGAAATGATGGGTGGCGGAACAACGCTTTTGTTTGTATCACATTCGATTGACCAGGTGCGTAAACTCTGTGACCATGCAGTGTGGATTAATAAGGGACAGATTATGCAGATTGGCGAAGTAAACGAAGTGTGTGATGCCTATATGGCAACTCAGAAGAAATAGAGGATAAAAATGATATTACAGAATTTAGTTTTTCCAAAAGAAAATATTTGCAATGAGCCGGAGCTTTATTTCCATGGGACGACAGACGGAAAAATACCGGCTGGAAATGAAGCGGATTTATTTACTTATTTTAATAGTTTTTCGGCTTATAAATGGAAAATGTATACGAAAATAAAAGAGGTTCGATTCCGCCTGCGCTGTAAGGGAAGCTGCATGGTTCGACTGTGGGATGCCGGAGTTACGGATGGAACAATGGCATTGACTGAAAATTTTACCAGTGAGAGACATAGGCAGGCAGATCCGGATGAGGTTTCTCTTTCCTTTTCTCTGGCAGACGTAAAGGGAATTGTTTACGCAACGGTTAGGGCAGACAGTGATACGGAGATTCTCGGTGGATGCTTTGAAACAGTTTTTGAACCTATCCAGTTAACGAAAATAGCGATTGGAATTTGTACTTTCCGGCGCGAGGAATTTGTGAAAAAAACGCTGGAAACTTTGAAGCGTGAAACGATGGAAAATCCGGATTCACCGCTTTATCAGAATGTTTATGTTTATGTGTCGGATAACGGACAGACGCTTCCTTGCGAAGAGTTGTCAAACGACAGAATTTTTGTGATGCCAAATCGAAACACCGGCGGCTCCGGCGGTTTTGGACGCTGCATGAAAGAAGCATATGAGGACAGGGAAAAGTATGGCTTTACACATATTTTATTGATGGATGATGATATTGTGCTGGAACCGGAGTCACTTTTCAGAACGTATACACTTCTTAACTTCTTAAAAGAAGAGAGGAAAGGGGCTATGCTCGGCGGAGGACTTTTGCGTCTTGATATCCCTTACATTCAGCATGCGAATGGAGAACTTTGGCAGGGGGGACGTATTGGTTTTACTAAGCGTGGCTATGATTTACGGAGAATGACAGATGTTGTCCGCAATGAATATAATCTCCCGATGGACTATAATGGCTGGTGGTACTGCTGCGTGCCGTTAGCAGCACAATTTCGTGGTTTTCCGCTTCCGATTTTTATTCATGGCGACGATATTGAATATGGTCTGCGTTTCGATGGAAATATTATGACAATGAACGGAATTGGTGTGTGGCATGATGCGTTTGATAATAGAAAGGCATCTTCCATGGAATATTACGATATGAGAAACACATTGATTGCCTGTGCCATCCATCATCCGGAGTTTTCCAGGCTGCACATGATAAAACGTGTTGCGAGACATCTTATTGGACAAATGCTACACCTTCGCGTGAAAGACCAGGAATTGACAATGAAGGGCGTCGAAGATTTCTGTAAGGGAACGGAATTTTTGAAGGAATTAGACCCGACAAAACTTCATCCGGAAATCATGAAAATGGGTTATGCCATGCAGGATGTTTCCGATGATTTACACAAGTTTGGCGTTGATGTGGAAAAGACAAAGCCGCAGCCTTCGCATTTATATGAGGACGGTGGTTTTGCAAAGAAACATTTGCTGTCTGTGAACGGATGGCTTCTTCCGGCGAAAAAAGAGACGGCGGTGCTTCCTATGGGCGCGCATCCGGATGCTTTGTATCGCAGAAAAACGGCTCTTTTGTTTGACCCAGATACTAGTAAGGGCTTTTATGTGGAACGAAAAGCAAAAGATTTCTTTGTAACGATTGGCAGATGTTTCAAAATGGGCTGGCTGCTTGCAGGCAAGTATAAAAAGACCGTGAAAGACTTTCAGAAAAATGGTGCGGAATTGATTTCGTATGATTTTTGGAAAAGGTATTGATGAGTGCAAAAAAAGTCGAAAAAAGCAAGTTTGTGCATTTGAGTGCACAAACTTGCTTTTTTTTGAAGTTTGTGCTATTGTCTTATTTACAAGGAGGTGTAATGGATGATAGATACACATGTACTAAAAAAAAGAGAACTTTATTTGAAAAAAATTATTGCATTTCAAGATACCGAACCTGTAAAAGTTGTCACTGGTATCCGCAGGTGTGGAAAATCAAGTCTGCTTAAGCTCATGACTCTTCATTTGAAAGAAAATGGTGTATCAGAGGAACAGATTCTTGAGATGAATTTTGAGTCCTATGCTTTTAAGGATATGAATAGTGATGATTTTTATAAATACGTGAAGGCACACATAATTGAAGGAAAGAGAATGTATCTCTTTTTTGATGAGGTTCAGCGTGTCCCTAATTGGGAAGATGCAATCAATTCTTTTCGAGTTGATTTTAACTGTGATATCTATGTGACAGGTTCAAATGCGTATATGCTATCTTCCGAATATGCCACATACTTATCAGGCAGATGTGTAGAAATAAAGATGCTGCCATTGTCTTTTTCGGAGTTTTTGACTTTTTATGATTTTGAAATTAAAGAAACAAAGAGTGCATTAGGCGGCACTCGAAAACAAGTATTTGATTCTAATGGAGAACATTATGAAATTCGTGAAGTTTTTGATGCTTATGTGCGCTTTGGGGGGATGCCCGGTATTGCAGATGTTGGACTTGACCAAGAAAAAGCACTTATATTACTTGAAGGAATTTACTCAACGGTTATTATGAGAGATATCTTAGAACGTGAAAATTTGAGGGGGCAAAAGCGTATTACAGACCCCATTCTCTTAAAAAAGATTATTACATTTCTTGCCGATAATATTGGTAGCAATATATCCGTGTCCTCAATAGGTAATATTCTTGTAAATGAAGGATTACTTGAGGATGGCAAACGGAAAGGAACACCAAGTACACATACGGTACAGTCATATGTAGATGCCTTGCTGGAAGCGTATTTCTTTTATGATATTAAAAGATTTGATATTAAAGGGAAAGAATTTTTGCGGACACTTGGAAAATACTATATTGTTGATATTGGTCTTAGAAATTATCTTCTTGGTTTTAGAGACCGTGATAGTGGACATGTCTTAGAAAATATTGTTTATTTTGAATTGCTTCGGCGTGGTTTTGATGTATCAATTGGGAAAATAGATAATGCTGAAGTTGATTTTATTGCAACAAAAGTAGATGAAAAACAATATATTCAGGTAACTGAATCGATGGAAAATGAAGATGTTCGAAAAAGAGAATTGTTCCCACTGCAAAAAATCGGAGATAATTATGAAAAGATAATTCTTTCATTGAATCCTGGAATGGAAAATTCATATGATGGTATAAAATCAATTAATCTCATTGATTGGTTGATTTCAGAATAAAAAATTCTTGTAAATAAAAACAGTTTACACAGAATGAGTACAAGAGAACGTACCCACTCTGCGTAAACTGTTTTAATATTTATTCTTAAATATTTTCCCCCTGATATTATCACAGTAATAACAGTAACTCTTATAAATCCACCGATAAATAAATTTCGATTTTTTCATCGACATTTCAAACGATTTTGTATGGTATGACTTTCCATGCATCCAGTCGACAATTGTATGGAAGGTTACCGGTGGAGCGTATTCCTCAGCACGCTCGCCAAGTGCCACGGCATCCTTGAGGCTTCCAAAGACATTCAGCAGAATCGGATCGTCGGTTGTCTGCTTGAAGTTTGCCATGCCAAAGTCATACAGGTAATGGCCGGTTGTAAATTCATCCTCTAAGTTGAGTGCACAGAAATCCTTTGCAAAGCGAACCAGATAAGTTTCTAATGCCTGATTCATTTCTTCGTCATTTTCACAGGAATTAAATACCGGCTCGATGCGTCCATTTTTCTCTTCGTAGGTTTCGATGGTACGATACGGAAGATTTGCAAAAATGGATTCTGCAAACACAACGGAATGTGTGTTGCAGGTGTAGTTGTAGCGGATGGATTTGCCGATGGTCGGGTAAATGCTCCGTACATAATACATCGGGTCATCTACTTCGTGACCGGCTGCATCTGCTAAGAGTCTTGTCAGACAATCCTGTGTATAGCCGCGTCCCCAGTATTCCACAAAGGCGAATGGCTCGTCAAAGTTAATTTCCTGACGAAGATAGTCGGAAACGATGACACGCTGCTTTTTGGCAACGGCAAGCAAATGTTCTTTGTAAGCATCGGAACGTTTTAATTTCTGGCTCACATCAGAAATTAACTGGTCTGAATAACGCTTCGTTGTTTTTAAGTAACCAAGCTCCGGGAAGAACTTATCAAATGTTGCTTCGTCAATCAAAAGGGCGGAAAGCAATTTGTTGAAATTGCGAACGCCGCTGAAGTTGCCGTAAGGCTCGAAAAATTCTTCATCCACTTTGTCGATAAACGATGGCACACGCCATGCTTTTCGTGAACCGTAAATATATTTTGTGCGCAGCGGAAGTCCTTTGCTCTCAATTACGGCATCCGCCATAAGTTTCAAATAATAGCCGTCACGGGAAATAAAGTAAAGGGTTTTGTAACCTCGTTTTAAGGCGTCGTGAACTGCCCAGTGAACATAAGGAACGAAATAAAGACTGGCATATTTGTAGGCAAAAGTCTCTTTGTCCGTGTGCTCCTCCAGACGGAAGTTGCGGAACAATTTCACAACACTGTGCATACCATATTCTTCAATGTAGGCTGCCATATGTTTTTCATAGTTGTCAAGTTCCGGAACCGACACCGGCTGTGTGTGGATGCCAAGACGGGATGGCTGGGTGTCATCGGCAAATTTATTATCGCCAATGTGAATCCATTCCGAATAATGGTAGTCGAGAGAACTATATACTTCCAAAAATAATTTTCTGGTTGTTTTTTGATAACCTTTATCGCTCGATAAAAACAGTGGAAGTGTGGCAAGAAGCGGGTCCGCTTTTGCTAACATTTTCTGAATCGTTTCTTTCGGCAAATACATATCACTGATTAATACAACATCGTTTCCTTCGGCAAGATACGATTTGAGCATATCAATGTGGTCGGTTAAAGGAATGACGGAGCGGATTTCTTCCTCGCACTCCCATGTAATCAACTGCTGTTTCTGCTCATCGGTGAGAGGAAACAGTGTTGCCATGTGGTCATAAATTTCCGACAACTGGATTTCCAAATGGTCGTCATTTCGGATTAATACCGACTTTTTATAAAACTCACGCACATTGGATTCACACCAGCGGCGAATCTGCGAAAATTTGCGGATAAAATAGCTGTCGTAGCCACAGTCAGACTGCTCCAGTTTTTTGCGGACATTGTCGAAAACGCTGGAAGGATGACAGCACTGACGTGAAAACAGGGTATCAAAAATATCGAAACTGTAAAGTTTCGGAAATTCTCGTTTTTCCGGCGTGAAAGAAAGTGCGGTGTTGATAATCCGCTCGCAGTCATTCTCATCCGAATAAGACCAAAATAACTGGTTGATTCGGTCAAGTTCTTCTTTTTTTGTTTCTTCGCAAGAAGAAAGTGCAGTTAATAATTCGTCAAAATTTGAAGCCTCGGTTCCGCAGGTCATTTCTCGTACATCGAAAACAAAATCGCGGAAATTTTCTTTGTCATCAATATCATAAAAATACCTAATAAAAGTTTTTACTCCACGCGCTAATAAATCATAGAAAATGGAGGAGTAATCAACAATGGCAATGTCGATATCGGAAAAGATTTCGTACACATCATCTTCATTTTCCCAGAAATAAAAATTCGGATGTTCACGATATACTTCTTTCATTGCGAGATACTGAGTGTCTTTTTCCACTAAAGGATGCATTTTTAATATCAAAAGAATGTTGTTTTCATGAAGGACTTCTGCTAGACGCTTCATATCCGGAAGAGCGGACTTCATGAAATTAGCACCATTATTATCGCGGTAAGTAGGGCAGTATATTGCCAGCTTGGTATCGGCAGACAGCCCTTTCTTTTTGCGAATATCATGGTCGTAACTTTGAATGTTATCGTTCACAACACAGCGTGGATAGCCTGCACGGATTACTTTGTCATCATCAATGCCGCACTGCTCTTTGAAATGTTTTTCCATAATTTCCGAGGTAACTAAAAAGAGCTGGTTGTTGCGAAGAATATCGTTGTTTTGAATGTACTTTTTCGCAATGCGCTCCTGAAGAAATCCGTCGGTTACCTTTCTTTCGATACTCTTGCAGCCAACGCCGTGCCACAGATTCAAAACGGTAATACCGGAAAGTTCCGGCTGAAATACTTCTTTACACATTTCAACGACATAGACACCGGCTTTTTTCATGACATCTTTTCCTTTGGAGGAGCGGTAAAGTTCTGCCTCGTAACCAAGTTTATGCACGTAGTTCATCGTGTCTGCATTGTAGCACATCCAGACCGGTTTGATTTCTTTGTGATGTCTTATGATATATTCAAACATCCATTTTGGATTGCCGGCAAAGCTATTTCCGGCGTTAAAAAGCCATAAATTTTTATCTCGTTGTTCGCTCATTTTATTACTCCTTCTTAGTTCTCTAATATATGAAGAATTTGTTCACATGCTGTTCCTTTTTCAAAAGAACCCATGGTTTCAAAGTGTTGTTTATACAAAGTTGTGAAGTCTTCGTCCCGGTATTTGACTGCCATGTCGGGAAGTGCTGCAATGTCTTTGCATTTCAAATACGGCCATGTGTCATATGGAACAAAGAAACCGCGGTCCATTTGTTCGTATTCTTTCAGGCGGTTTTCCAATAAGAAAACCGGGCGCCCGGTCAGGGCAAAATCCCAGATGCAGGAAGAAAAATCGGTTACCAGTAAATCACTGGTGTAAAGTAAGTCCTGCATTTCGTAATAGGAATTTCCATCAAGAATCCGCTCATCAAGGGATTCATTTGTTTCCTCGCGAAAATAATGTGAGCGGTAAAGAACAATCCAGTTGCTTTTGGTCGCTTCTTCTAAACGGTCAATTGTTTCTGATAAATAGCGCAAATCGTACTGCTCTTTTTCCGGCGCAGTCATCTGAAAACTTGGCGCAAAAAGCAAAATTTTTGTCTGCTCGCTTATATGATAAAAGTCCTGTACACGTTTTTTGATTTCCGGATGCTTGGAGAAAAAAATATCGTTTCGTGGTGTTCCGGTTTCCAAAAAGATTTTTCGGTCTAACGAAAATGCTTCGGCGTACATGTCAGTACATGCTTGGCAGGAAGACACAAAGTAATCTAACCGCTTATACCATTTATCAAAATTTGCGGCAAATGTTTCATCTTCGTTTATTGTTTCTTTGCCGACTTTTTTATAAGCGCCGCCACCATGCCAGGTTGTCAAAAATGTCTGTCCTCTTTTTTTGACAAGTGCTTCATCAATCATATCGTTAGTGATAAAAATACCACAGCGCAGAAATAATTTAAAATAGCTTAAGCTTCGCTGGCGCACGACTGTAATTCCGGTCCGCATCGTACAGGTTTCCGGAAAACGGGTGACCCAGATAAGTTCGTATTCTCCCGGATGTTTTAACCAAAACGACTCCATAAGAACACTTGGGTTGCACACATAGCCCTTGCGGTTATTCGCATAAAACATAATCCGGTTTTTTTTGACCGGAATAAAAAACAGCAGGTACTGAAGAAGTCGTGCTATTCGTATTTTTGCTTTCATATTAAAACGCTTCCTCTTTCCTTTTTCATAACCTCAATATTTTACTACAGAGCATAAATAGATGTCAAGTGTTGACAAATCAAGGGGTCAAGTGTTTACTGGTACCTTTTTGTTTCCGTAATTCAGCAGAAAAGCTTTGCGTCTCGCAGGCGCTCCTGCTCGTTGAGTACGTAGCGGTATGGGCACTGAAACTACCAGTGCCATA
>OHAS01002333.1_pt1 | contig 13787 bp, 7 predicted proteins | sample 1577131 | NCBI WGS metagenome assembly OHAS01 (sample SAMEA3541566, study PRJEB24748) | human gut metagenome | biome: human gut; feature: human-associated habitat; material: faeces | place: China | collected 2012 | reverse complement strand
CATACCTGAGTACAGGATCGGCTTGCCCGTTACTGCCTTGATCGACAGTGCGGCACCGCCTCTGGTATCACCATCCAGCTTTGTGAGGATGACACCATCTATACCTATCTTATCATTGAATGATGTCGCAACATTTACCGCATCCTGACCTGTCATGGAATCGACGGTGAGTATCGTGTATGCAACATCTATATTCGCCTTTATCTCTGCAAGCTCATTCATCATGTCTTCATCAACATGAAGTCGGCCTGCTGTATCGAGAAATACGAGATTGATATTGTTCTTGGCCGCATGCTGTATAGCTGCCTTCGCAATATCCAGTGGCTTGTTGTTGTCTCCCATGGCAAACACAGGAACTCCAACCTTCTCACCATTCACCTGCAGCTGCTTGATAGCCGCCGGTCTGTATACATCACATGCCACAAGAAGTGGCTTCTTGCCTTTGTTCTTGAACTGATACGCAAGCTTTGCCGCCGTGGTGGTCTTACCTGCTCCCTGAAGTCCACACATCATGATGATCGTGATCTCATTGGATGGTCTGAGCTTGATCTCTGTCATCTCAGAGCCCATGAGCTTATCCATCTCTTCCTTGACGATCTTGATGACCATGTGTCCAGGATTCAGGCCCTTGAGAACTTCCTCTCCTACAGCTCTGTCACTCACCGACTTGACAAATGACTTAACAACCTTGAAGTTGACATCCGCCTCGAGAAGTGCTCTCTTGACTTCCTTCATAGCCTCCTTGACATCGTCCTCAGTAAGTACGCCCTTGCTTCTCAGCTTCTTAAAAACGTTCTGCAGTTTATCTGATAAACTGTCAAATGCCATAGACATTCTCCCTTCTGATATTATCTATCATCAGAAATCTTCGAGTATCTTATCTGAATAATTCACTATATCTTCAATTCTGCCCGCAAGCCGTTCATCCGAGTTCATCGTCTTAAGCTCATCCGCACATTCCTTGATCTTCTGAACCTGTTCCTGTGCCTTCATGAACTTATGTACCAGCATAAGCTTCTCCTCATACTCCTCGAGGATCTTATCACAGCGCCTTACCATATCATATACGCCCTGTCTGCTTATGTTGTTGAGTCTCGCTATCTCTGAGTAAGACATGTCATTGTTCACAACATCCTCGTACACGCTCTTCTGATGCTCTGTGAGCAGCTCACCATAAAAATCATATAACATAGACTGTCTGACTATCTTCTCCATAACAAACTCTCCGTAACGCACTTGCATGTAAAGTGTTTTTGCTTTACCATGGGCTATTCTAATACAGGCAGGGTGGGTTGTCAAGTGTTTTTTCTTGACAAAGTGAATTATATTTATATTTGCAGCAAATCCTCCGTCTTACAACACAAAACCCTGTATGTTTGTTATATCGCTACAGCGATAGTTTTACAAACTGTATTCAATATATCTTCTTCACGTCATCCACCCGGTAAAGTCTCTTAAAATTCTCAAGATCCTTCTCCGACTGTATCACCATCACACCCACAAAGTTCCCGTCCTCTCTGCTCCTGAATCCGGCGACCTGTTCTCCGGTGCAGATGGAGCATCTAATGACAGCCTCGTGTTTTGCCTCATCATAGGGGAACAGCTCTGCGTTCCCCTTTTGTTTTGACTTTAATCTTGCAAACAATCCTTTTTCCACCACTATATCAACCTCTACACATAATCATGCAAGCCACTGACAAGATACATTCTGAATCATCATCTTATCATTGCGCTGACACTACGCCTCGATCTGCTCCAGTATATACGGATCCTTGATCTTATTGTCCTCCGCAAAGAACAGTATCTTCGTGAGCACCTCAGATGTCTTTGGATCATCATCCACAAATGGCAGGAATATTCTGCCCCTCCTCTGTGAGTGTACAGGAAGTACATTTATCATAGGGCCTGCCTCCTGATGCACCACTCCGCTTCCAAGGTGGACTGTGTAATTGGCACGCTTGCCCTCTATCACTGCATGGTTCTTTGTAAATGTGACATTTGTCAGTCTGAAAAGTGGCATGGTGAATTCTGCTATCGCCTTTCGCATCTCAACAGTTGAGTGTGAAGTCTCAGGATCCACGCCTCCGGCATGTGCCACGGAAACCGCCATGTCCACATCCCTCATGACCTCAGAGAATATGATATCCGGGATGTCCTTGATCCGCATCTCCTTGCCAGTCTTTCTATCAGAGAACACCACCCATTCGAGTGTCGGCGATTCTATATCTGCAGGTGAGAACCAGTCTGCAAGAGCGTAGATCTGCGCTACTATATTCTCCTTGTAGTACACCTTCTGAAGTCCATCCTCTATATCAGCCACCCAGTGTCTTGACTTCAGGCAGCCGAGTGTCTTCTTCGGCTGGATCTGATTGCCCGCGTATCTGAGAGAATGTTCCATGTTCATCTCCTCTTCGGTCTTCACATAGAGTTCTCTGAACACCTGCTTGAACGGCTGAACGATCTTGTTGTCAAATACATATTTCTGTATATCATGCCATTTGCCAGCCATGTACATGTGGAATGGATGTGCTACTGTGAGCTTTGTGTCATCTGACAGCTTTATATTTTCACCAAACACATTCAATCCATCCTCAGTCGCAAATCCCAACACAACATTCTTGCTATCATCAAGTTCATTTGCCCCTGACATAATACTGTCAGCCGTACTATCCAGATCTGCCTTCACACCGTCAGGCTCCGCCACCTTAAACACCAGCGCAGCCACCATGTCATGTATAACAGGATTCTCCAGCATGCCCCTGATCTCAGCCCAGGTGTATTCCTCCTGGCTCTCCATCGCATCCTCAAGCATCGCCTTTGTACGCCTTGACTGCTCCGCCATCTGCTTCTTGGCATCCATCAGAGCCAATACATACTCATCCTTCTTGATCTTTGCCGGAACGGACTTTAACTGTTTGCCGTTCTTCTCACAGATGACAGCGCATTTGCCGCCGTCCTCCATCTCAAGCCATACGGTCACTTCTCCGATCTCATGCGGCCGAAAATATTCTGTCATGCCCTGAACTACAAGGCTTTCCATACGTAGGGTAAGTCTCGTCACGTCCTGATATCCGGCATTGATTGCCATATTGCGCATAGCTGTAGAAACTGCTGCCGCCTCGCTGGCTCTCCTCTGTGCTCCGAACTGCTTGCTCTCCTTCTTGAACTTCTGAAGGAACATGTACCTGTCCTTTATCTGCTCCTCATTCTCTATCGGCAAGATTCCCACCGCCATGAGCAGATCTTTGTTTCTCTTTGCCTCGATCTCAGCCATCAGCTCGGACTCATTGTATTTGCCAAGTGCCGCATCCGCGTATTTTCTCGCCCTGGTATGCTTTGCACCGTCCGAAATGTATTTCGCCGCCTTGTATATGAGCTGGAAACGTTTGTCACCCAACCTTTCATAGACTTCGGTAAACCACGTCCTGTCAAATGCGCCGTCGTTCAGCTCATCCACCTCAAGCGGTGTAAATCTCGCTATCATAGCCTTTCTCTTGTCATCAAATGACTCGTTCATGTGCGCCATGAAGTAATAGCATCCCGCAGTAAATCCATCCCATCCAAGATACTCTCCAACTATATCTATCCACTCTGGAGAATACATAGCTGCCTCTATAAGCCTGGCATCACTTATATCCGTACCTGTAAGATAGGCCTTCAAAGTCTCCGCGCTGTCATTTACATCAGGCACACATGCCTGAAGAAGATGCGACATACTATTCCTCTTGCTGACCTTCTGACGGTTATAGTAATAACCAGTATTGAAATACGTTGATCTCTCCAGGGTCTCCTTGCCGAGGGCTGACAGTATCCTGACAAAATACTCCGCACCGAATATTCTTGTAAGCCCGTATATATATGGAGAGAATTCTGTCTCCGTGTCTCCCCTTGTGAGCTCTGCAGAAAGCACAAGCTCGGACATATCAGTGTACAGCTTCTTAACTATATCCAGCCTTTTCTCGTCCGTCTCCGAGAACTCTCCTTCCGGACTGTGAAGAAGTATCTGCCTCACACTCCTCAGTCTTTCACGCTCCGTATATCCCCACTCATAGCCTCTGGTCTGCACCTTCCTGTTGCGCTCAGTTATAAAACGCATCACGTCAGATACACATTTGAGGCTCCTATCCAGGGAATTCCCCTCAAATGCCATCTTGTACATATAATCCCTGGATATAATACCACGGCTGTATGCGGCAATATAGTTCAGGAGACCAGGAACCGGCATGACACTTCCTGTGTGTACCCAGTAATATGAATTTCTATCATTTACAACGTCTGAAGGTATATTAAAGTTATGACACTTTGCAAGGGCATAGTTGTATGGGAACAAATGCCTGAAATTCTCTTCATTCTGCCTTGCCTCGTCAGAATCCTCTTTTACGTCCAATATATCGCTGTCACCATCGATTGCAAGCCACCTTGTTATTATCATGATCTGCTCATTTGTGAGCACACTTCTGTGATATACCTTTGAATCATCACCAGATATACTGCTGCCACCTTTATTCCCGCCAAATGTATATATGAGCTCATCGTTTCTTCCAAGCAGATAGTCTGCTGCCACAACGGCAAGTCTCATCTTGTCACTATCCATCACATATCTTCTATACAGGAATCCTATTACAGCTCTGACAATGGCAAGATATCCGAATGCCGGACATTCTTCTATATATATATTTCCAAACATATCCGCCATAAAACTCTCGCAGTACTTCTTGAAATCCTGTTTGTCACTGTTGTAGCCATTCAGATACACGTATAGCTGCATGCACATATACGGAGTCTGAATATTTTTCTCGTAGAAATCTACCCACAATTCCTCACATGCCACCTTGTCACAGCTCACATATATGTTCCCACCTGCCTCACCAAGCAGGCCGATCTCTCCGTCAGCCATCTCATACTCATCATTTTTGTGCTCATCCACAAATGCATCAAATTTTCTTAATATATTTATAACTTCTGAATCAGATGTCGTGTCTTTCTTTTTAGGCACAATCTTTGATTTGAGTTTTGCAAATGCACCCTCGCTCTTGGCAGTCCTGCACACATTATCATTTGCAATCCCGCTTTCAGGGAAATACTTTTTGTACAGCTCAAGGCACTCAGCCAGATAACTCTTGTCAAATACCGGCTCATAGTCCGCATTTACATCATAAAGTCCATACCCCTCATCTGCACCAGCCCGGTCTGTGCCAACATTTTTAATCTCACGTATAAGAATCTGCTCCTTAGTTGTAACACTGGATCTTCCATTCGCAGACTCCCTCTGCATAGCGTCTATATGACCAACACAATCTGCAAAAAGTTTCTGCCTGTTCTCATCATTTTTGAGCTGGAGCAGCAGGTCAAGTCCCGCTGTTCTCTTCTCCTCCTTGGAATCTGCGAGAAGTCTTCCGATGAGATCATCCATGTCATCACCATCAAGCTTATATAATATAGACAGTACAGTCTCCCTTATGTCTGACTTCTTGTACTTGAGCATATTCTCAAGCTGTACATAATTCTCCGGCGAAAGCTTCATATCCTTAACGATCATCGCCGCCTTGTTTCTGGTATATGTCTCCTTGTCGGCAACCGCATCCACCAGTATGGCACGCTGTCTGTCATTTGCCGGCTGCCTTACAAGCAGAAGCAAAAGCGCATCTCTGCTATACCTTGCGGAATCTATCTCAGGAACCATCTCCGCTATGTAAGTGATCTTGTCCTCATCCCTGAGAGCGCTTGCGCAGACCGCAAGTCTCATGATGATTGCGGATCTGTCCAGATATTCGGCATTCCATGGAAATACACACGGATCAAACTCAAGCCTTTTCTTCGGCATGCGCTCAAGTATGCCCATGAGGATATCGTACATCTCATGACATTCTTTCCTGCTGTCAAAATATTTGTCCACCTCGGCAAATGTCATTTTCTTAAGTTCATTGTTGTACGATCTGCCGTCTTTATATATGAGACTATTCATATAAGGCTGGTAATCCGACATAAAGCTTGGCATGATGACCGCCATGGTGTCCATCTCGTCTGGGAATCTCTTGATAAATTCCTTTGCAACGCTGTGTGTGTACACCTTTCCCAGACTCATTGCCCTGATATACGTGCCAAATACCAGTCTTTGGTGTCTGCTGCCATCAAGCGCCAGCTTGTTCATCACATGGCATGCCTCGTCCACATCAAAGAAACCATAGCTCCACAGCGCAAGATAGATCTGCATGGCATCCTCGCCGGATAAAGCTTCACGCCTTGCATTTTCATCATTCAGATATGTATCTATAAGAAGCAGCTGTTTCTTCTGTATACGGTCAAGCTTGCTCTCCTCGTCAGTCACAAGTCCTGTCCAGGTGGCTACAGCCCTCATGACAGATGAGAATCTCAGAAGATCATTCTCCTTTATCACATGGAACAGGGTCATAAATGCACCTGCCGTTCCATAATCCATGTTCTCACAGATCGCCTGTCTGAGTCCCTCCTGAAGCTTTGCCGCAACGAGCAGCTTGCCTACAGCCTCATGGAGTCTTGTGTTGGAGCTCATATATATTCCCCTGAGGATATTGGTCGTGAGCCTTGTCTGCGCACTCTCACCGAACATGATGTCCATGAGCACTTCCTCAAGCTCTGCATTCCCCCTGTCGAGCTCCGCCTGTATCCAATATTCAGATACTATTCTATACCCATTGCTGTTGCCATCCCTGTAATAGCACAATATATCCTGCGGCAATTTCTCCTTGTAGAGAGATACTATGTCGCATCCGTATATCCCCATAGAGTGATATTCATTCATGATACTGAAATATCTGTCAAGAAATGCCCCATATCTCTTCGTACGCATGGTTCTTCTGTAATAATACTGGCTTGTCTGCCACTTGATTATGCTGTCTATAGAAGTGTAGAAATCCTCCATCAGATGATCCGGCACCCACCCCGGCAAATGCTTCAGCTCGTTCCTGAAGAATTCCGAAGGAACATTCTTTTCATTCTCAAGAAATGTCTCAAGTCTCTTGCCGATCGTTGACTCTTTTACATCTCCATAGTAATTATCCATCTCCTTAAGAAGCTTCTGCGCATCCGCACTATAGCTCTTTCTGAGCTTCGTGGAATTCTCGTCAAATGCCTCTCTCACTTCATCTGCGATCTTCTTCTGCTCCTCAAGCTCAAACCTTGTCTTCTTGTCCACCGCCATTGTAACCCCTTTCTTTATGTTCTACCACATTCTGCCCGCCAGCATTGTGAGGCGGATAAATGTGATCTCATCCCCTTCGTTAAACTTCTCTTCCCTGTCCAGCTCCGTTAATTCATCCATACCGCGGAACACTCTGAACAGCCCATCCTCAAATCCCTGAATGGCTGTCTTCGCTGCCTCATCCACATCTGGTTTCTTCTCCCCATAGACGATCCCGAACGCTATCTTTCCTATTCTTCCCATATCATCGATCTGTTCATCTGTCAGCACTGCATCGCCGCGATCCATGCGGGATATGTACTGTGCCACGCAGATCTTTACTGTCTCTGTTATGAGTTCCCGCAGCGTGCTCGGTGCTGTGTCATATTCAAATGGGACCTTGTGCACTGTGTTCTTCCGCTTGCCAAGCTGTTTTATGTTCATGTATAAAGTCATGTGATTCCCCCGAAAGTTTTACTTAGTGTCCGTTAAGCCACATTAGCATTTGCATTTATCTGATCTATTACTTTCTTTATGCCCATCCATACAGACGCGTTAAATATATCCGTTATACTTCCCCTGTCTGTAAATGGCGACTCCATCAGCACTGACATATCCTTTATCATTCCATTGTGCACCACATACTCAACTATCTGATTGACAAAGTATATCTGCCTGCTGTCATAATTTGTTTCATTCAGATATTCACTGAACGCCTCCTTTGCAGCGTTCATATCAAGCCCTACTATCTCACGGACAAATTCACCAAGAGGCTTGTCACCGATCTCACCCTCATAATCCTTTCTCGTTCCGATCTCATTCCAAAGGATATCCTCAAGTGCCTTCACATCCCCAGTAGTAAGTGGCTTATTTGTCTTGAGTTTTGCTATTACAATATTATCCTGATGCTGTTTTATATAGAATTCAGCCTTTGCTTTATAATTCTTCAGATCATCGTTCTCAAGTTCTGATTCATGCCAGTCAGTAGATAGGATATCATCATCAAAGTTAGTGTCGTATGTTTGTACTGTGCTTTTTATAAAGTTCATGATATCCCTAAGTCCTGTCCTTATCTCTTCGAACTCTATAATTCCAGCACCATCTACATAGCTATCCGACAATACTTTATCTATGATTTCTTTTCTGCAATCAATCTCATCAATATGTTTTCCTGTAAGTCTTGAAAGTGCATTAGCCCTTTTTATAAGATCTCTCTTTGCTCTCTCGTCATTCTTTCCCGCCACATGTGCAAGCTCCAAGCCATATATAAGCGCATCAAATCTCAGAGCACTCGGCTCATCACCATCTGCCATAATATAAGGCGATACTTCTTCCTTTACGATATTGACATCAGGAAACGTTATATTCTGGTAGTTTACTTCATCCGAGTATTTATCCAGATATCTCAGATGCTGCTTTACTATAAAATTATCCCTGTTATCCCTCGACAATCTCTGCACTTCACTGCTCATGTCAGATATCAGTTTTTCCAAGAAGAAATTCACCCTGTCGTCCCTATCAGTAAGTGACTGCAGCTTATACGCTATCTCAAATCTTCTCTGGAATATCGCACCCTGTATAGGCATCACATTTACAGCCTCTTTGCCCTTTTTCTTTACCCTGAAGAACTCAAAGTTACTACAGAAATCAAATATATAGAACAATTTTTTATCTTTGCCGTCCATCAATTTTTCGCAAAGTCTGGTTCCCCTTCCTATCATCTGCCAGAATTTTGCCTTACTCATTACCTTCTTGAAAAATACCAGATTGAGTATCTCTGGAACATCTATTCCCGTATCAAGCATGTCAACTGATATTGCTATCTGCGGCAATTTCTTAGGATCAGAAAAGTCATCTATTGCTTTCTGCGCAAATTTAGTCTGATTATCTATAACTTCCGCGTACCCAACAAGATGCGGATATTCCTCATTGAATACTTCAAATATCTTCTCTGCGTGAGTATGATTCTTTGCAAATATTATTGTTTTTCCTATCTTCTGCCCGTAATCTATCTTGATTCCATTATCCATAAATACACGTAAGACTTTTCTTATTGTATCCTTGTTGAATAACCAGGAATTAAGCGCAGCGGACTCTATCTTATCCGTTACATCCCCAGACTCTGTCACAAATGTTTTCTCATACTCTTCCTTATCTGCGTCCGAAAGTTCTTCATATACAATTCCCTCATCAAGGAACTTTACCTTGCTCTCAATTGTCATATAATCAACAAGATATTCATCCTCAACAGCCTGTGCAAGATCATAGCCATATGTAGGAACTCCATTTGCAAGTTCAAATATATCATAAGTATTCTTGTCCACTTCATCCTTCGGTGTCGCCGTAAGTCCCACAAGCGGTGCATCAAAATAAGTGAATATATCTTTATACTTGTTATATATTGACCTGTGCGCCTCATCACATATGATCAGATCAAAATGTCCACAGGTAAATATTCTTCCGTCCTTGTCACTTGCACTGTCAACGCATCCGATCATGGTCTGGTATGTGGAGAACACACACCTTGCATTATAATTATTCTTCTCCTCCACCAGATTCGTACAGGACAAGTCTTGCAACCTGTCCATAAAACTACGCTTTGCCTGAGTGACAAGCGAATTTCTATCTGCCAGAAACAGAATATTCTTCACCCATCCGGCATTTATCAGTATCTTGCAAAGTGCGATTACTGTTCGTGTCTTACCAGAACCTGTAGCCATGACTAGCAATGCTTTTCTTCTGTTCTTCTGGTCAAATGCATCGCACACTGCTTTTATCGCTGCCTCCTGATAATAACGTCCGGCAATTGTCTTATCTACCGTTACGTTTCTGAGACTTGTCCTCATAGACCTCAGATTAAACCACTTTTCCAGATCCCTCTTAGAGTAAATGCACGAACACATTCTCTCCGGATATTGTCCATCAATAATATGCGTCTCAAATCCATTTGTAAGGAAGATAACAGGTCTTCTGCCATACTTTCTCTCAATGCTGTCAGCATACTCCTTCGCCTGATATCTGCCTGCCTCAACTCCGACACATGTCTTCTTTGCCTCTATAATAGCAAGTGGTCTCTGTGTATCATCATAGAGCACATAGTCCACCCGTCCATTTCCTGACCTGCTAGGAACACCGTCAACTTCAACTTCATCAATCCAGTCTGAACCCTGTACCCATCCTGCGTCCTCAAGCATAGCATCTATATAGAGTTTCCTTGTCTCGAACTCAGATATATCAAGCGGATGCTGCTTATAACGCTTCCTCTGTACCTGACTGCGTGCAGATAACTTCTCCTTGAGATCTGCATTTTCCTCAGCCAATGTCTTTAGATCTATCTTCTGTCTTTCAATCTCTTCCTGATTCTGGCGAATCAACTCTTCCTGTTCTTTGAGCTGGCTCTTTGCATTCTCAGCATTCTCCCTGGATTTCTTGGCATTTTCACGTCTGTTCAATATGGCTTTTCTATCAAATTCTCTCTGCTCATATCCCCGTACATAACAACATGAAATAAAGTCCATAAATATATGCAGATTCTCCAGGCAAAGCATAGCCTCGTCAAATCCCTGACGCCTGTTATTGTGAGCCACACTGTTGCCTTTTCTTCGTATATAATCCAATCGTCTCCACAGATCATTTCCCACATAATCTCTGAAGTCCTCTGAATTCAATAAACTGTGAAGATTATCCTGATACGGCGCTTCAAGTGATGTCTCAACTGAATAAATCCATTTTATAGCAAACTCCATAGCCCTGCGGCAATTGAGTATACATGCATCGGGATCCATGAGGATTATTTTCTCAGCCGATATTGCAATCCCAGCAAATGTGGCAAATCTTGGTTCATCCCTTAAGAAGTCAAAATTATTCATACTTTTCTACCTCCTCCCCTTTGTCTTGTCGGTATATTATAAACACATTATATAGGTAAGTAATCAGTTGTTCCAGTAGTTTGATGAGAGAGAGCAATTTTGATTTGTCGACTTGGTGGACGAAGGCGGCAAACTGTTCTTGAAGTTCTATTGGTGGTAAGGCAATGGGTATTGTATCCAAATTTGCCCTATTTAACTTCTTCTGATCAATTCCTGTTACCCAGATACTAATATCCATGAAGTTGATATGATACATTAAATAAATCATATTACATTCATCGGTACATTGCTGAACATGCGCGTGATTATTTACCCATATTTTTCCAGACGCTAAAAAAGCAATAGGTTTACTACGCAATTCTAAAGCCTTTCCATCTTCAGAAATCAAAAGGAAGTCACCGTCTTGTCTATAATCATTTATGTAATCTACAATCCCAGTTGCCCCATAATATGGATATATCCCTTGCATTCTTTTTCTATCTGCGTCTTTTACTGGCTTTCTCTTAGAATCAAGATTAATAGTAATATCTTTAAAAGGCTTTCCTCCCCATCGTTCAGATCCATATTTTACATCACCAAACATCTCTACAAATCGGGCTTTGATAAGGCTATCTAATAACTCTAACTCCCTTTTTCTTGCACTAATTACTTTTTCACATCGTCCTAAGATTTCCACGATATTTTTTTGCTTATCGAGTGAATCATAATTAAACTCTTCACTTTTATAATCTTTAAAGTAAATATGAGGTATTGTCGCACCAGAAAAATACTTTTCCAAATGCATATGCCCTACAACATAATATAGATATTTTGGCAACACATTATCTTTTGGCAAAAGATATTGCATTGTTCCAATAACAGACGATTTAGCCGTATGAAACGTAGTTCTTCCAATTCCTGCCCCATCTTTAACAATAGCAACATATGGTTTTTCCTGATGATAAAAATCCACATTTCCTATATAACCCGAGGCCCCATAAATTGGATAATCACCTGTCATCCCCAAAATATCTGATTGTTTTAAACTAGAAGAACCTCTTTCACATACATCTTCTAATTTCAATTTCATCTACACTATTCCACAAGCTCGCCATTTATTTTTATGTTGTATGCCGAACATATGTTTGTTATAGTATATTTGGTGCTACCCTATTCGGTAGGCGGTTAGCCTTCGCCACAGGAGTTTATAGCCTGTGTTAACATAGATAAATCCACTTGTGGAAATCTATACGGAGGTTTGTGCTTATACTTACAACGGAACTTTTTATAGCCATCATCAGCTTATGCATTACATGCTTTGCTCTTGGTTATGCCGTTGGCTCTAAGAGCAATGATAAGAAATAAGACAAAAAAGTAACCGCCCTGTCCTGACAAAACTTGGCGGTTACTTTTTTGTAAGCGTAATATCAGGGCTAACCGTCTATCGGTAGCACCTTTTAATAATATATTAGCATCCAACCGCTTTCATGTCAAACATATATTCGATTGTCATTTACTCATACAAATACGAATTTGAGGCTTGTGAATCATAAATATATATCCACAACAAATACATCATGCAATATACCGTCTATGCGATACCTTTACATTATTTTGATTAACTATCGCGTACTGCATAGTCGTATCTATCTGTGAGTGTCCCAATATCTTCTGCACCTGCTCTATCGGCATTCCTTTATCGATAGCTCTGGTTGCCATTGTTCTTCTAAATTTATGTGGATGTATTTTGTCTATATTCAATTTTCTTCCCAGTTCTCTAACCCTTATCTCAACTCCACTTATCTTTAATCTTGCATGCGGCGCATCAAGAGTGACAAATAAAGCTGGATTATCATCCGTCCTGCTCTCTATATATTCTTGCAAATGCAGCTTTGCCTTTGCATCGAAATAAACTCTTCTTTCCTTATCACCTTTACCGAATACTATGCATTCCCGCTCTTCAAAATCAATATCCGATATATTTAAACCTACCAATTCGCCTACTCGTATACCGGTTGAATACAATAGATCAATCATGGCAAGATCCCTGACGCACGTACAATTATCACGAAGTTTTTCAATCATTTCATCAGTTATAGTTTCCTTAACTGGCTGTTTCGTCTTTATTTTATGTATTCGCCTCATAGGACTCTTCAGTATGTAGTCCTCTTCTTCAAGCCAGCTAAAAAAGCTCGACATATTTCTCCGGACATTGTCTACAGTTACTTTGCTGCAATTATTAACCTTCTGATAATCAACAAGATACCCTCTTATCTCGTCAGTCGTTATCTTTCTGATAGGTGTGTCAATACTTCCAAGCATATGCTCAATAGTAACACGATAATACTGCAAAGTTCTTTCAGAACATCCCTCAATCTGCTTTGCGTCAATAAACATTTTCAAATATTCCACATTAGGGATTTCTTCTGTCTTAGCCTCATTCTCTGCCAAATGTTTAAGTAACGTCTCCTGTAATTTCTTCATCTGAGATATATTCAGATAATCTGCCATCTCGTTAAGTATCTTGACTAATTTTTCTTCCATGCTAGTATTCTCCTTTCAGATTCTACCAACATCCTTCACCAGTCAAACCTTATTTAATTCTTATTTCTATACATTAAACACATTTTGAGCAAACATATGCTATAAATTATTATCCAAAATATTTCTGCATCAAACTATCAAACAATAACTGAGCCTCATCAAGGGCCTTTTGTACAACAACTTTTGATTTGTCGACATGTTTGATAAAGTCTACAAATTGTTCTTGCAACTCAATT
>OHAS01002328.1_pt1 | contig 13834 bp, 8 predicted proteins | sample 1577131 | NCBI WGS metagenome assembly OHAS01 (sample SAMEA3541566, study PRJEB24748) | human gut metagenome | biome: human gut; feature: human-associated habitat; material: faeces | place: China | collected 2012 | reverse complement strand
TCAATATTTTTACAACCTAGCATCAACATAATTTTTTTAATTTCAATTTTTAAATTAGTTATATATTCAATTAAACTCTCAGTTCCCTGACGTAATAAAATATGTAAAAATAGGCCAGAAATACCAACATTGTCAGCTCCTAAAACTAAACATTTTACTATATCAAGAGAATTTCTAATTCCCCCAGAGGCAGTGAAAGAAATGTCTTCATCTACAAGTTTAGCAGCTACTAAGGATTGAGCAGTAGTCATACCAATATCTTGCAAAAATGCTAATTCTTTTTGTTTACGACGACGATTTTCAATTTCTATAAAATTAGTACCACCTTTGCCAGAAAGATCGATATACTTAACACCAATATCAGCTAATTCTTTAATAGTCATAGGAGTTAATCCTTGTCCAACCCCCTTAACAAGTAAAGGAAATGATGAATTATTAACTATTTCACGAATATTATCTTTCCACACAAATTCAGTATCGCCTTCAGGCATGACTAATTCTTGAGAAACATTAAGATGCAGTTCCATTGCATTAGCATCAATCATTTGTTGAGCAACATTGAAGTTTGAGTAAGAATGACCTGCTCCAAGGTTGCCTAACAAAAAGCCATTTGGATTTAGTTGCCTTATTTTACTGAAATTTGGTGATAAACTAGGATATTTTAAAGCAATACTTTGAGAGCCACAGGCCATAGGTATATTTGTTTTAGCAGCGACAGTTGATAATTTATAGTTTATATCATCAGTTTGTGAACTTCCTCCAGTAATTGCGTTAATAAAAAAGGGTACAGGAATATCTTTACCGACTAACGTACTTCTTATATCTATATCTGATAAATTTAACTCAGGTAAGTTACTATAAATTAATTGCACTTCATCTAACTGATTAGATGATTGAGTTTTAAAAAATTTTTCAGCTAAAGAAAGATGTTCATTTTTGCGATGTTGATGAATTTTCATAATAATCTCCTGTAATTAATCTTGATAAACGTGTAATGATAATGGGACTATTCCATTTTCTTTCCAATAAGCAAATAATGGCTCAACATTCATAGATTTATCAATTAGAACAATACCACAATCTCCTCCACCAGCACCAGAAGTTTTTGCTGCTCCACCAAATTTTTCTGCAGAAGTGATAAGTTTAGTTAGTAGGGGAGTCTCGATTTCTACAGAACTCAAACTAGCTAAATTTCGGAGTAATTCACGATTATATATTAATGATTTTTGAATTTTGGATAGAGAATTTTCCTTAAAACCAGTAATCATTGTATCGATACATTTCCAACTATTTTCTAAGAAATGATTGTATTTATTTTGATTATTAGCCTTATGAAGGGCAACTGCATCTACTAGATGTGAAGTTGATGCAGGAGATCCAGTCCAACCTATTAGAAGGTTTAAGTTATCAGGTGGAGTCAATTGAGTAACTTTCAAATTAGGCCAATTTAAATCTAAAAGTTCGGAAATTGTATAGGATCTTTGAGCGACTTTAAGCCATTCTTTATCGAAAGAATGATAAGCTATCCAACCACCGTAAACACTAGCAGCGATATCCCCTAAAGAACCGTTTCCTTGAACATTTAAATGAGCAATAGAAGCTAGTTTAAAAAGATGCTCTTTTGATAAATTTAGTTCATAAAATTCAGATAGAGCTTTAATAGTTGCTACAGTGACTGCAGCAGAAGAACCAAGTCCATATTTCTTTCCATCAGGACTATCTAATTCACTATCAATTTTTAGATGATAGAATTCCATTTTTTTACCTAGACTTTGGGCATATTCTTCGACTAAATTAATAGCAGATAAAATATAATGAAATGGATTGTCTCGATTATCAAAAATAATTTGATTACCTTCTCGTTTCCAATATAAAGAATTTTCTTTATATTGTTTAGAAATGATTGACCCTAAATCATTACTCTTTTCTAAATTTACATATACAAATTGATCTAAAGCCACTAGAATAGCTGGTTGTCCAGTTTCAACAACAGCATATTCACCAGCAATGTATAATTTTCCTGGAGCTTTGACAGAAATCAAAACATCATAACCTTTCTTTGTAAATTAATCAAGATATTGTACACCTGGTCCCGCTGAAGAAACCAAAACTTCAGTGTTAGGAAGATTTTTTTGTAAAAAGGAAGTGATACTAGCAGTATCTTTTCCTAGACAAATAATTTTAACATTTGGACCAGCATCCATGGTGTAATAACATTCAATTCCCATTGAACGTAATTCTTCTACAAGATTCATAACTTGAATACTTTCAGGAGAAAAATAACTAAAATGAGGATGAGCGCTTAAATTTAAAGCATGCATCTTCATAGCATTTTCTTCGGCTAATTCACCCATAGTAGTAAAATCTTGTTTGCTAATAGCTTCTTTCATCAATGGGATAGAGCGGTTAGCCTCTTTTATCCAAGAATTATAATAAGGAGAAGTATTAACAACAGTTTGCATACCAGCACGCGAAGTTATTTTTTTGGGTTTACTATTTATAACAACTGCAATCATTTTTATGTCCCAAGACACATTTTCAATAAATGGAACAGCATAAGAATTTAGATCATTATCACCTGCTTGCCATTCAACAAAACCACCATAAATAGAGCGAGTAGCTGATCCCGATCCACGTCTGGCTAAACGAGATAAATCGCGACGAGATAAATTCATACCACTAGCTTTACTTGCAGCAGCAGCTAATGCAGCAAAAGCAGAAGCGGAAGATGCTAATCCAGCAGTTGTAGGAACATGATTAGTTGAGTTAACCTTTGCGAATTCTGAAATACCAGCTTTTTCTCGAACGATGTTTAAAAATTTATGCACATTTTCATTAGGAATTTCTTTTCCATTCAGAATAAAAGTATCTTTAGTATAACTTGAATCAAAAGTAACTGAAGTATCAGTATAGAAATGATCCAAAGTTAGTGATAAAGAATTATTCATAGGTAGAATAAACTCTGTATCTTTTTTTCCCCAATATTTAATTAATGCAATATTTGTGTGTGCTCGTGCAGCGGCATGATTGGACACGATAAATTCCTCCTAAAGATTCGATAGGGGCTCTATCCAATTTTTAGTAACCCCGTGTTGATTTAAAATTTTAGCAAGTACTTCTGCCTCTTTTTTTGTCTTCAATAAACTGATAAAACATCCACCACGACCACCACCAGTAAGTTTACTACCTAGTGAACCGTTTTTAAGTGCTATATTAATAAGATTATCTAATTTAGGAGTGCTAACACCTAAAGAAATTAAATCTTTTTGGGCTAAAGTAAATGTTTTTCCGAGTCCTACTATATCATTATTAGCCAGTTGATCTCTAGTGGTTTGTGCTAATCTACCTAATGCAGCTAACTTTGATGAAGTTGATATTTCGTCTGTATTAAGTTGGTCTTTAACAATTTTTATTGCTTCACTTGTTTGACCTTTAATACCGCTATCACTAATTAGTAGATAAGCATCTAGGTTAATTGGAATAGGTGTAATTTCTTTATTACGAATTAACCAGATAGGATTATCGCTAGCACTAGTTGTAGCATCTAAACCGCTAGGATTGTTATGAGTAACTTTTTCAGCAATATCAGCGTATGATAATAGTTTTTTATGATTAATTCTAGTATCGGTAGCGTTGTAAAAACAACGAATAATAGAAATCGCAACGGCAGCTGAAGATCCCATACCTCTTTCTGCGGGTAATTGACTGGATAAATGTAACTCAAATCCATTTTCTATACGTAAATCAGAAACTAATTTTAAAATTAATTTCTTAATACCGAGCATATTTTTAGGCATATCATCAACTGAACCATCATAGTAAGAACTTGTAATAGTTTGTTCACTTGATGATGGTATAACTTTAATACTTGCAGTTGCGGTTACGGTTTTTAATGGCAGAGCGATTGCTGGATGACCATATACGACAGCATGTTCACCAATTAAAATAATTTTTGCATGACTAGAACCCTTAGCATCATGAAATATATGCAAATCACTCTTCTCCCTTCGAATTTTATATACCTCTATAGTAGTACAAACAGTGTAATTATACATGTTATTAATGATATAAACAATAATATAGCTAGGGATTTTTAAAAGAATATTTTTAAATTTAGATAAAGAAATAGGAAGTAGATACCTATAAAAAGTACGTGGAACAGTAAAGTATGTATACTGGTAATAAGAAATTATGCTAAGATTAAGATGGTTGAGAATTTTAGCAATGAAGGTGAGATTAATGATAAAAGAAAGAATATATGCAGTGGTTGATTTAGAAACTACAGGTCCTAAACAAGATGGTAGCGATAAAATAATTCAATTTAGCTGTGATTTTGTACAATCAAATAAAATTGTAAATCATTTTTCTACCTTAATAAATCCAGGGATGCCTATACCAGCTGAAGTAAAGAAACTTACAGGAATAAAAGATAAAGATGTACGGTACGCGCCATATTTTGATGAAGTTGCAGGAACAATTTATGCGATGTTGCAGAATACAACTTTTGTAGCGCATAACGTGAATTTTGACTATAGTTTCTTAAGTTCTGAATTAGAAAGGGCTGGATACCCAGAATTGGAATTACCAATGATGGATACAGTTCAGCTGACACAAATAATTTATCCAACATTAGTCTCATATAGGTTAATAGATGTTAGTAAGTATCTACAACTTTCTCATATACATCCTCATAAAGCGGATAGTGATACTAAAGCAACAGCTGAATTATTAATTAATTTAAAAAAGAGAATTGAAACTTTCCCCTTAATTCTATTACAAAGATTAGCGAAAATGGGGGATTCTTTAATTGCTCAAACAGGTGAATTTTTTAATGAAGTATACCTTAATAAAAAGGATAGAGAAGAGAAGTTACCTAATGATTTAATGGTCGTAGAAGATATTGTCTTAAAAAGGCCTAAACTCATAGACGAAAAAATATCAAAACAAGAATATCCTGAGACAAAGGATGAAAAGCAAAATCTTTTTTCTGAAGTCTTGGAATGGCGTTCTAGTCAAATAAAAATGATGGATGATATTAATAATGACTTGAATGAAAAAAAATCAAAAAAATATATATATGATGCCGCAACTGGGATTGGCAAAACATTAGGCTATCTAATGCCTATTGCATATAAAGCTACTGAAGAAAAAGTTGTAATAAGTACCGCTACTACAACTTTACAAAATCAGTTAATAGATAAGGATATATCAATGTTAAAAGAAGTTATTCCTTTTAATTTGAATATTGTAAATTTAAAGGGAAGCCAGCATTATATTGATATAGATAAATTCTACCAAAGTTTATCTATCCCTCAGTCAAAAAAGGCCACTCAAATACAGATGACTTTATTAGTTTGGCTTATGGAAACTTCAACTGGCGATATGGAAGAACTTAACTTATTGAGTATGCAAGATACAATTTTTGCACAAATAGAGCATCATGGTATAAGAGGACTAAATAAAAAAAGTGCATTTTATTCAGTAGACTTTTTAAAGCGGCAAGAAATTTTGAGAAGACATGCGAATATAATTATTACAAATCATGCTTATTTATTAAGTCATGTTGATAAATTAGGCGGAAATGACACGGTATTAATAGTTGATGAAGCACAGCACCTGAATGATAATTTGCTTAAAGAAAACAGAAAAATAATAGATTTTGATCAAATAAAAATAATTTCTGATTCATTACTAGTAAAAATGGAATCACAATTATCTTTTTCATTTAGAGATTTGGTAGAGATAAATTTTATTACTAAAGCACAATATACTGAGTTAATAAGACCAATTCAAACTATAGACTATGAAATAATGAATCTAAGAGAAATTTTTATGACTTATCTTAATTCAAATATGAACAAAGCATCAGATGTATATGTTGAAGTTCCAATAAAACCTTTGAATCTTAGAGGAATGATTAAGGCAAATTTATTTATATTTAAAAAAATTGAGAAGGCTTTAAGAAATTTAAAAAGGCTTCAAAATAAATTTTCTCAAAAGTATAGCATAGCCATTGTTACTGGGAGATTGGGATTGGATGAAATTCAGTTAATAAATGATTATCAAAAGTTACTTAATCTTTTATTAAGCGAAATGAAAAGTTGGTCATATCTAGATTTAAATAGATTGGAAGATGAATTGGAAACAGAGTTTATCTGGTTGACATATCCATATAAACAAGAAAATGGACATTTACGTTTGAATTTTATCATGTTAGATGGTGAGAACTTCTTAAATGATAGAGTATATAAAAAATTTTCTACAGTTTTACTGGTAGGTGCAAACCTAGCTATGAAAGAAACTAGGGATTACATGTTTAGACAATTAGATCTCAATAGTCAGGTTAAGATTAAGAAATACGATAATATTTTTGATTATAGCAAACAAACTAGAGCCTATATTTTAAAAGATATTCCGGATATAACGTCGATTTCAAAAAAAGAATACATAGAGTATTTATCTCATGATTTAGAGAAAATATTGCTGAATAATAATAGACAGACATTGATATTATTTAATTCATTAGAAATAATTGAATCAGTTTATCCTAAGTTAGTTAAGAAAATTGGAAGTAAACGTGAGATTTTAGCGCAAGGTATAACTGGCAGTGTAGAAAAAATTAAAAAGAGATTTATGCTAGGAGAAGGAAAAATTTTATTAGGAGCAGGCGCTTTTTGGGAAGGTATTGATTTACCTGAAAATAATTTAGAGATGGTAATAGTCACACGATTACCATTCCAGTCTCCAGATACTGTCCTTAATAAAGCTAGGTATAGAAAGTTAGAAAAAAAAGGAATTAATTCATTTTATAATCTAGCTTTACCAGAGGCAATTTTAAGATTGCAACAGGGTTGGGGAAGATTAATAAGAACACCTAAAGATAAAGGAATATTTGTATTACTTGATTCAAGAATTACCAATAAAAACTATGGGGAAAAATTTATTAGTTCGTTTCCAGATGGAGTTAATCTTAAAAGTTTGAAAATTGATGATTTACTAAAAGAAATTACTTCATTTTTTGATGAATAAAGGGGAAATATGAGCTTTTTACACATATTTTATTAATTTTGAATTTTAAAGTTTGCTTTTTTTATTGTATAATATTGCTCAGATACTAATGATTTAATAGTATAGAATCAAATAGAAATTTTGGTGAGAAAATTGAGAAGAAAACATGATTCAAGGGTAAATAAGAAATTTTATTTTTGGAGTACAATTACTATTATTGTCCTTTTAATAATTTTAGGTTACGCAAAAGCTCAAAGTCCACAAGTTCAAGCAAAAAAAGAAGCTTATTTGGTGGCTAAGAAATATGGTAACGTAAGAAAAGCTGAAGACTTTTATGTGTTTAATAGAAAACAGACTTATTACACTATTTATGGTACAAATAAGCGTGGTCAAGAGGTATATGTTATTACTTCTCAAAATGGCAAAAAAGTAAATATATATGCACAGGATAAGGGGATTTCTGTAAATAAAGCTAAGAATATCGTTAAGGTAGAAAGAAATCCCAAAAAGATAACAAAAACTTCCTTAGGATTGGTAAATAACAAACCTGTTTGGGAAGTAACGTATTTGAATAATCAAAATAATATTTGTTATGATTTGATAAGTTTTAAAACTGGAAAGATCATAAAATCCATTCAAAATATATAATTTGGAGGCAGTTATCTATGCAAATTTCACAAAGAGCTAAAAATATACAACCATCTGCGACGCTTGCACTATCAACTAGAGCTAATGCAATGCGTGCTGAAGGAATTGATGTAATTAATTTAACGGTAGGAGAACCTGATTTTCAAACACCTAAGAATATAAGAGATGCTGCTATTGCTGCAATTAATGATGGAAAAGCAGATTCATATACTCCTGTATTAGGTATAAAGAAATTGAGAGAAAAAGTAGCAGAGGTTACTAACAAAGACTACAATACTAACTTTACGAGTGATAATGTTGCAGTTACGACTGGTGGGAAATTTGCTTTATATGCCATAGCACAATGCTTGCTAAATCAGGGAGATGAAGTGATTATTCCACTCCCATACTGGGTAAGTTATGGTGAGCAAATTAAATTATCGGATGGGAAACCTGTATTTGTTAAACCAAGTAAGGGACTAAAAGTAACAGCATCAGATTTAGAAAGTGCTAGAACCGACAAAACAGTAGCGATGATTTTAAATTCACCACAAAATCCATCCGGCTTAGTATATACAAAAGAAGAATTGGAAGAAATTGGAAATTGGGCTGTAAAGAATGACATAGTTATAATTTGTGATGACATGTATGGAAAGTTGGTTTATAATGGTACTCGGTTCGTATCATTAATGGATTTAAGCGATGATATTAGAAAACAGACAATTTTAGTAAGTGGATTATCTAAATCTTATGCGATGACAGGCTGGAGAGTTGGATATGCGGTAGCTGATGCAGAATTTATTAAAAAGATTGCTGCAGTAGCTGGACATTCTACAAGTAATTTGACAGCAGTTAGTCAATACGCAGCTTTAGAAGCTTTAAATGGAGATCAAAGTAGTGTGTCTACTATGCGAGAGGCTTATGAAGAAAGATTAAATAAAATCTATGAGGAACTTAAAGAAATTCCGGGATTTGTGTTTGATTCAAAACCTCAAGGAGCTTTCTACCTATTTCCTAATGTTGCTAAAGCCGCAGAGTTGGTAGGATGTAGTAATGTCTCTGAATTTGCAGAATTTTTATTAGAAAAGGCACATGTTGCTGTGGTTCCAGGAGTTGCATTTGGAATGTCTGATTACATTAGAATAAGTTATGCTGCAAGTTTAGATAATCTTGAAGAAGCGGTAAAACGTATTAAAATGTTTGTTGAAGAAAGAAAATAGGAGGTTATATTAGTGAAGACGATTAGTATTATTGATGCTAAACACCATGTTAACGAAAAAGTAAAAATAGGTGTATGGCTTACTAATAAACGTTCCAGTGGGAAGATTGCTTTTTTACAATTGCGTGATGGATCAGCATATTTCCAAGGAGTAGTTGTGAAAAATGCTGTTAGTGAGGAAACATTTGCTCTTGCTAAGGAAGTAAAGCAAGAGACTAGTTTGTATGTTACAGGTGTCATTCATGAAGATAAACGTTCACATTTCGGATATGAAATCGAAATTGAAGAAATAGAAGTTGTTGGTGAAAGTAATGAATATCCTATTACACCCAAAGAACATGGTACAGACTTTTTGATGGACCATCGCCATTTATGGCTACGTTCTAAGAAACAATTTGCTATTATGCAAATTCGTAATGAAATGATTCGTGCAACTTATGAATTCTTCAACAAAGAAGGGTTCATTAAATTGGATGCACCTATTTTGACTGGTAGTGCACCAGAGGGAACAACTGAATTATTCCATACAGAATATTTTGATAGAGATGCATATTTATCACAATCTGGACAGTTATATGAAGAAGCTGGAGCAATGGCTTATGGAAAAGTATTTTCATTTGGTCCTACTTTCCGTGCTGAAAAATCTAAGACACGTCGCCATTTGATTGAATTTTGGATGATTGAACCTGAAATGGCATTCATGCATCAAGAAGAAAGTCTAGAAATTCAAGAACGTTATGTTGCATATTTAGTACAAAGTGTTTTAGACAACTGTCAATATCCTCTACAAATTTTAGGTAGAGATACGGAAGTTCTTAAGAGATATACGGAATTACCATATCCACGTATTTCTTATGATGAAGCAATTGAATTATTGCAACAATCTGGTAAATTCCCAGATGTAAAATGGGGAGAAGATTTTGGTTCTCCTGAAGAAACATATTTAGCTGAACATTTTAGCAAACCAGTTTTTGTTATGAACTATCCAAAAGCTATTAAGCCATTTTACATGAAACCACATCCAACTCGTGATGATGTAGTAATTTGTGCTGATATGTTAGCACCTGAAGGATACGGTGAAATCATTGGTGGATCTGAACGTGCTACAGATCCAAAATATTTGGAAGAACAAATTATTAAAGCTGGTCTAGATGTAAAGGATTATGAATGGTATTTAGACTTGCGTAGATATGGTAGTGTTCCACATTCTGGTTTTGGTTTAGGATTAGAACGTGCCCGTTCCGAAACCCATGCATACCGTTACCTCGTCCGTTCTGCGGTCGGCGGAGAGCTGGTTATTCCCGGAACGACGGCGGTTGTCGGCGGGCAGACGTGCCGCTGCGACGGCTTGCGCGTTAAGATTCTCCCCGCGCTGGTGTCCGTGCAGCCGCAATGCCGGATCGTATACGACTCGGTCGTCTCGCGGCGGATGGGCGGGCATATCCTGCGCCTTACGTGCGACCGCCGGCCCGACCGCAGGGAGCCGCTGCTGGCCGTGAACGGTGAGGATGTGGCGCCCCTGATGTCCGGTTATTCCGAGAAAAACGGCCTCGAAGAGTTTGTTTACCACTACCGGGTCGCCGGTGACGGCCCCGGCACGTATTCCTGTGTCCCGCGGTTGTCGTTCGGCGGCCGGGAGTTCGCCGCGGAACCTTATGTCGTCACCGTAAAACCCGCTTCGGCCGCCGTGTCATTCGGGCGGTGGTGGCTTTATGTGCCGGTGGGTGCGCTGCTGGCGCTCTGGGGCGCGGTGTTCGTACGCGACCATACGGTCGCGGCCGGCAGGAATGCCGTCGTGTCGCGGTTTTCATGGCGCGGGTATATGCTCCTCGCCCTTGCCCTGCTCTTCGTCGGGTTCAGCGCCGTGTTCCTGTGCCTCCTGTTCGCCCCGGGGGCAAAACCATTCGCGTTGTACCTGGCTGCCGCTGTGATGCTTTTCGGCTCCTGCTGGCTGGTGTTCGGGGAGTTGCGGCGCTCGGCCGTGAGGTTGTGCCTCGATGCCGGGACGCTCTGCGTTACACCTTATATGGGGCTGGGCATGACCCGCAGGTACGATATGCACGACTTCGACGGTGTCACCACATCCGTCCTTGTCAGCCGGGGCGAAGTGTACGAATACCGTTACCTGCTGAAAGGCGGGCGCCGCGAGGTGCGCCTCTCTTCGTGTTACCTGAAGAATTACGCGCGGCTTTCCACGGCCATCGGCGCCTGTTGCCCGGACAGGGGCGAACGCCCGAGGGACTTCTGGCTGGAGCTGAAGGAGCTTTTCCGGTAGCCGCCACTCCTGCTTTGGCGGGGTGTCGTCCCGATAGCCGGCGGCCTGTCCGTATAGTGTCGTACTGCGGGGTATCGGCCGCATGCTGCCCGATGGCGCCCTGGTCGCGTGGTTTTGCCCGCACGGTGCCCGTTCCCGGCCGTCGTGATGCCGCTTACTGATCCTGTGCCCTTCCGGAACCCGTAGCGCCGGTTTGTGCAATGCCGGAATAAACGATGCCGGGCTTCACAGGAAGCCCGGCATCGCCTTGTCTTGGCGGGTGGCGCCTACTGCGCGTCCGCCTTCGAATACTCCGAGAATTCGCACCCGAAGCGTTCCACCAGCATGTTGTCCATGGCGTCGGCCCGGAAAGCCAGGTCGACGATGTTCTTCCGGATCTCCTCCTCCGATTCGTCGGTGATGTCGGAGAGATGGATGCGGTATGCGATGTAAATCTGGCGGCCTTCGATCCCCAGTTTATAGGGGCCGAAATCCTCGCTCAGCATGTAGTCCAGCACCGGCTCCACCTCCTTTTTGGGCAGCAGGTTGATCGGCGAGGTGGAGAACAGGTAGCTGTTGTCGTAGACGAAGATGCGTATCTCCGAGCTGCCCTTGTGGAAAAGCCACGAGTCGTAGCCGTCGCGTGCCAGCACCGGGTTGACCCCCATCTGTTCGATGGCCGATTCGACGAACCCGCCCAGGGGCGACTGTTCGCGTTCTTCGAAGACGCCTTCGGGCAGCTTGTCGCCGCACGACGGGCAGTACTCCTCCTCTTGGGCGATCAGCTCCTCGCAGCTGCCGCACTGCACCTGGAACACCGTGCGGTCGAGGTCGCCGATCGTGTCCAGCAACGCGTGCAGCGTCTCGACCCGGATGCCGAAGCCCATGTTGTCGGCCTGCGTGAACTTGCTCACCGTGACGCCCACCACCCGGTTGTCTTCGTCGAGGATCGGGCCGCCCGAGTTGCCCGGGTTCACCGCGGCGTCGGTCTGGATGTAGTATTTGCCGTCCATCAGCTGCTTGGGCGACGACACCGAACCTTCGGTGATCGTGAAGGGCATGCCGTAGGGATACCCTGCGACGTAGACCTTGCGGCCGATCGTCAGCGTGTCGTCCTCGGCGAGCGAAATGTCCGGCAGCGAGGAGAAATCCCCTTCGGCCGCCAGCAGGGCGATGTCCATCGCCGGGTTCGCCAGCACGACCTTGGCCAGGTACGGGTTGCGCTCGTTGTCGTGGATGGCGACGGTGCGGAAACCCTCGGTCACGTGGTAGTTCGTCACGAAAAGGTCATAGGCCTTGAGGTAGAAACAACTGCCCGAGCCGCCCGAATGGGTTACTTTGAATACCGACTTGTAAATATTGTTCTGTTCCATAGGATATACGGGTTTAGAGCGGTTATTTTTGTTGCCCGAGGGCTTGTTCCATCATTTTTTGCTGGAATTCCTGCGCCAGCCGCATGTATTCGGCCATGTCGCCTTTGGCCAGTGCCTCCTGCATCGCGGCCTGCATCTGCGCGACATGGCCCTGCATGGCGGCGGCCATCTGCTGCACCTGCTCCGCGGCGGCCGCACCGGCGATGCCCAGCTCCCCGGCGTCGAAATCCCCGTCGTCCGCCGAGAGGTCGTCCTCCATGATTTTTTCGAGTGCTTCGTACAGGATCTCCGAAGCTTCCTCCATCGTTTTCCCGGCCGACTTGCCGAGCGCCCCCGCCACGACGGCGTTCAGGTCGTCCTGCACGTCGTTGTAGTAATACATTTCGTAGAACTTGTAGAGGATGCGGACGGTGCTACGCTCGAAATTCTCCGATTCGATGGCTTCGGTAGCCTCCTGGTACACCTCCTTGAAGTTCTCCTGCACGTTGTTGAGCGAGGAACGGCGCTTGGTCGAAACCAGCGTGTCGACCAGGTAGAGGTCGCGCGCCATCTCCTCGCGCGGCATTGCGAGCAGCCGTTCGAGGAACGCCTTGCCCTTGGCCACCAGTTCAGCCACGGGAAGCTCCTTGTCCATGTCGTCGACCGCCTTGTCGAGGTCGTTGAGCAACTGCCCCTGCGGGTGCGCGAAGTAGGCGATCTTGTAGAGCGCGATGTCGATTACGTTCCACGAATAGCCGTACTTGCGTTCCGTCTCGTATTCCTTCACCGCGTCGAGCGTCTCGCGGCATGTCTGCCGGACGGCTTCGTGGATGCGCGCCACCTCCTCTTCCGGATAGGGCGTCACCTGCGGTTCGTAGCTGCGCCGGGCGCCGAACTTCGTGCAGAACTCGTCGTCGTAGCGGTCGCCGACGTGGCAGATGTTGCGTAGTATGAAGTACAGTTTGTGCGGATGGCTTTGCGACAGCGGGCAGGCGTATTCCATCATCAGTTTGTCGCCTTCCTTGCGGAAACGCGCCAGCATCAGCCGGTTGATGTTCAGGTCGGCGACTTGGCGCAGCATGGCCACGCGTCCCTTTTCGGGGAGTACCAGGAAATCGGCGCTGATATGCAGCCTGTCGTCCGCGATGCGGATGTTCACCAGGATGGAACCGTGCGGGATATGGAACTCCGTGCCGTCGGCATTGCCGTATTTGGTGCGGAACTCCGGGTTCAGGTGGTCGAGCAGCTGATAGAACGCCCCGAGGTAATTGCCCTCGTTGTATTGGTCTATGGCCTGCTCGTAGGCCTCCATGTTGACCTTGCTCTGGGTCGAGCCGAGGACAGGGGCGACGAATGGGTGGGTAGTTTTCATGT
>OHAS01002325.1_pt1 | contig 13842 bp, 11 predicted proteins | sample 1577131 | NCBI WGS metagenome assembly OHAS01 (sample SAMEA3541566, study PRJEB24748) | human gut metagenome | biome: human gut; feature: human-associated habitat; material: faeces | place: China | collected 2012 | reverse complement strand
GTTTCATCCCTGAAAACTACAATCTTTTCTTGGACATTAATCGTTCTGAAAAGACCTTTACAGGGAATGTTGCCATTACAGGTGAAGCCTTTGATAATCACATCTCCCTTCACCAAAAAGACCTTACCATTAATTCAGTTCTCTTGGATAATGAATCCTTGAACTTCCAAATGGATGATGCCAATGAGGCTTTCCATATTGAACTTCCAGAAACTGGGGTTCTAACAATTTTCATAGAATTTTCTGGCCGCATCACAGATAATATGACTGGTATTTATCCATCATATTACACTTACAATGGTGAAAAGAAGGAAATTATTTCAACACAGTTTGAATCTCATTTCGCCCGTGAAGCTTTTCCTTCTGTTGATGAACCAGAAGCAAAAGCGACTTTTGATCTCTCATTGAAATTTGACGCTGAAGAAGGCGATACTGCCTTGTCAAACATGCCAGAAATCAATAGCCATTTGCGTGAAGAAACTGGAGTTTGGACATTCGAGACAACACCTCGCATGTCTACATACCTTCTCGCCTTTGGTTTCGGTGCTCTCCAGGGGAAAACAGCCAAAACACAAAATGGCACTGAAGTTGGTGTCTTCGCTACAGTTGCACAAGCAGAAAATAGCGTCGACTTCGCTCTTGATATTGCTGTTCGTGTCATCGACTTCTATGAAGACTACTTCCAAGTCAAGTATCCTATCCCATTATCATACCACCTTGCTCTTCCTGACTTCTCAGCAGGTGCCATGGAAAACTGGGGTCTCGTTACCTATCGTGAAGTTTACCTCCTTGTAGATGAAAATAGCTCAGCTGAAAGTCGCCAACAAGTTGCCCTTGTTGTTGCCCACGAATTGGCTCACCAATGGTTCGGTAACCTTGTTACCATGAAATGGTGGGATGATTTATGGCTTAACGAAAGTTTTGCCAACATGATGGAGTATGTTTCAGTGGATGCTATTGAACCAAGCTGGAACATCTTTGAAGATTTCCAAACAACTGGTGTGCCTCATGCTCTTCAACGTGACGCAACAGACGGAGTACAGTCTGTCCACATGGAAGTTAATCATCCAGACGAGATTAATACCCTCTTTGATAGTGCTATTGTTTATGCCAAAGGTAGCCGTCTTATGCATATGCTCCGCCGTTGGTTGGGCGATGAAGCCTTTGCCAAAGGGCTTAAAGCTTACTTTGAAAAACACCAATATAACAATACTGTTGGACGTGACCTTTGGAATGCTCTTTCAGATGCTTCAGGTAAGGATGTCTCTAGCTTCATGGATACATGGTTAGAGCAACCAGGTTACCCAGTGGTTAGTGCAGAAGTTGTTGATGATACGCTTATCCTTAGTCAAAAACAATTCTTTATTGGTGAACATGAAGACAAAGGACGTCTTTGGGAGATTCCATTGAATACAAACTGGAATACGCTTCCAGATACACTTTCAGAAGAGCGTATTGAGATTCTAAATTATAGCCAGCTTGCTAGTGAAAATAATGGAGCTCTCCGTCTTAATACAGCTAATACAGCACATTACATCACAGACTATCAAGGACAACTCTTGGACAATATCTTAGAAGATTTTGCAAACCTTGATACTGTAAGTAAACTTCAAATTTTACAAGAACGTCGTCTTCTAGCGGAAAGTGGACGTATCTCGTATGCAAGCCTAGTTGCTCTTCTTGATCTTGTCGAAAAGGAAGAAAGCTTCTTGATTGCTCAAGCTAAATCTCAAATCCTTGCTGGTTTGAAACGCTTTATCGATGAAGATACAGAAACAGAAGTGCATTATAAAGCCTTAGTATGTCGTCAATTCCAAAATGACTTTGAACGCCTTGGTTTCGATGCAAAAGAAGGAGAGTCTGATGAAGATGAAATGGTCCGTCAAACAGCTCTTAGCTACTTGATTCAAGCAGACTATCAACCAGCAGTCCTTGTAGCAGCAAGTGTTTTCCAAGCCCATAAAGAAAACATCGAAAGTATTCCAGCAAGTGTCCGTGGCCTTGTCCTCATCAACCAAATGAAACAAGAAAACAGTCTTTCTCTTGTTGAAGAGTATGTTAATGCATACGTATCAACAAACGACAGTAACTTCCGTCGTCAATTGACTCAAGCACTTTCATACCTTAAAAATCAAGAAGGTCTTGACTACGTACTAGGTAAACTTAAAGATAAAAACGTTGTTAAACCGCAAGATTTGTATCTCTGGTATATGAATTTCCTCAGCAAATCTTTTTCTCAAGAGACCGTTTGGAACTGGGCTAAAGAAAACTGGGAGTGGATTAAAGCAGCTCTTGGTGGCGATATGAGCTTTGATAGCTTTGTTAATATCCCAGCAGGAATCTTTAAAACGCAAGAACGTCTTGACCAATATATTGCCTTCTTCGAGCCACAAACAAGTGACAAAGCCTTGGAACGTAATATTTTGATGGGAATTAAAACAATTGCTGCACGCGTAGACTTAATTGAAAAAGAAAAAGCTGCGGTTGAATCAGCACTTAAAGATTATTAATATAAAAAAACAAGCTTTCCATGAAGGAGAGTTTGTTTTTATTTCACAATGATTTTCATAATTTTAGTTCTGTTAACAATCGCGAACAAAATTTGTATAACATAATTAAATTTATGTAAAATAAAACATAACCAAGCTAAATCGGAATGGTTATGTTTGGTTAATTATAAATTATCTAGAGCATTTTTTTGCTCATCATTTACAATATGGGTGTAAAGATCAGTGACCTGAGTGGAAGCATGACCAAGTTGATGACTAACTAAAACTTGAGACTTAGTAGCATCATAAAGACGTGTTGCCAGAGTATGGCGTAGTTTGTGGGGAGTAACACGAATCTTGAAATCCTGAGAATACTTAGCAACCATTTTTTCGATACTTGAAGCATCGATACGGTTTGGAACCCCTCGATATTCTGTTAAAAATAGGGCAAGGTCTTGCTTTTCAGCCTTATAGCGTTTATCACGTATGTTAAGATAATTTTCAAGATAGGGTCTTGCAAAACTCGCCACATTAACGGAGTCCCGTTTGCCACCTTTTCGAGTGACGTCAATGACCATCATTTTAAGATTGATATCTTTAAGATCTAGATTAACAGCCTCAGATAGTCGAACACCTGAAGCCAGCAGCAAGGCAATGATAGCTAAATCACGCTCTTTATTCTTATAAAACGAAGATTTAGCACGATTTGAGAGCTTGACTTCATATTCATTTTCTACATAATCAAGGAAATCCAAGGTTTCATCGCCTAGAAAAAGTTTTTGTTTGATATTCTCAGCACGTGCAGCCAAGGTTTCTTTCTTTTTCTTAGTCGAAACTTTTTTCATGACGTTACGATAGAAATATGGTTCACCATCAGGTCCCTCGACCTCCTCAGTTAAATACTTATAGAGACTAGATAATGCTGAAAGCGTACGATTAATGGTTGTTTGAGAGACACCTTGTTTCTTGGAGTAGGTATTTAAAGATGGACGTTCACGTAGATAGAGGACAAACGATTCCATATCTTTTTTAGTTAGATTTTCCAAGGTTTTGATATCAATTGAGGCAATATCATCATCATCTGAAATACCTGAGTCAATCAACCAGTCAAAAAAGCGTTTATATTCCTTGAGATATTCATATAAGGTCGTGAAAGAATACGGTACCGATAGTTTAGATTGATAATACTCCAAAACAAACCAAGGCATAAGAGATTTGTATTCTTCAATTTTTTCTAGTAAGAGTTCACGTTTCATTAATTTTATTCTCCATAATTACTTAATAGAAGTATATCACACCCTCATATTTCTTTCAAGAAAATTACAGTTTTTCGGAAAGATGTTATAAGATGTTTTTCACTTAGCCCCAGATAACTAAAAAAATTTTTAAAGTACATTTTACAAAAAAAGCACGTTTTTTCACGGAGAACTGAAAATTTGAATAAAGTACATTTTCCAGAAAAACATGTTTTTTAAAGTGAAAACTTGCAATATTTAAACAAAGTAAAAAATTAAGTCAAATCAAAGTAAAAGAAAAGAGGTCGCAAATGTTTTCATCTCAACGTTTACGAGCACTCCGTAAGGAGAAAAAAATGAGTCTAGAAAAACTAGGCTCATTGCTAAATGTTTCAAGAGTAGCTGTTTCCAACTGGGAAACGGGCCGCTCCACTCCTACCGAAAGCAACCTGAAGCAGCTTGCTTCTGTTATGGGAGTGTCTGAAGATTATTTTATTGAAAATAGCGAAATCACAAGTATCTACAGTCAGCTCAACCAAGCTAACAAAGATAAAGTTGTTGCTCTATCTGCTGAATTATTGGCTGAGCAGTCAGGCACTGCAAATGGCAATACATCTGAATTATACAGCTACAAGAGACCTATGAGGGCCTTTCAGCTGGAACAGGCTACTCCTACTTTGGCGATGGAAATTACACCCTCACCTACTCCACTGAAAACATCCCCCACGATTTTGCCTCCTGGGTTGTTGGTAATTCCATGGAACCAGACCTGCCAGACGGTGATGTGGTATTGATCAAGCAATCCACCAACCTAGAGGATGGTCACATCTATGCTGTAGAATTTAACAATCAAACCTATGTCAAGAAGGTTTATCGTCATCAGACCTATCTTCGTTTAGTTTCAATCAACGATGCCTACGATGACATCTTTGTCCCATACGAAGAAAATCCACGTATTATTGGTAGGATTGTCGGGCATTTTAGGCCTGTTGAAAATTAGATTCTTACACATCACATATTCTTCAATGAGGCAAGAATCAAGTAGAGGATAATTTCTATCTCCTCTCACATCACCGAACGTGCAGTTCGGCATAGGGCGGTTCAACTAACTTTTAATGCATGTCGTACTTACAAAAACTACAGCAAGATGCTGAAGTTTTTTATTTGTGCTCCTAAAATCATAAAACACTAGTGTATAATAAAGATATAACAATCTATACTAGAGGTGAATAAATGCGATTAGATAGTCCACAAAGTATTTTTAACATGGGAGATACTTCAATTCGTGTAAAACAATTGGTCGAGGTTAATAAACTTATTTTACAACATGTGAATGATTACATGGGAAACACTCGTACATGGGAACGAAATACCAGTTTACAGGAAGATTTTTACAAAAGTTTTATTGATGAAATTGTTCGACTTGAAGAGGAAGATGGTTTAGAATTGTTTGTGGATTTCAAACGTGCCAAAAATTATACAGTTAACCCTAACCGACTTGGTTTACGAGGAAGAACTTTGACAAATGGTTTGGTAAAAACTGGGCTAATTACTTCAAATAGAAAAATAAGTAATGTGGGAAGAGCTTATTTCAATAATAATTTAGCTGACCCCGATTCTATAGAAAAAATACTAGGACTATCCGAAGATAACTTAGTGTACCTAAGACAATTTCTAAAGTTAAGAATTTATTCTTCTAAATCCAATAGTCACTTCTATAATTTTAGATTTGCTTTGTTATTTTTAAGCGAATATGATAATGTGCCTCAACAAGACTTCTTAAAAATAATTGAGTCAATTAAACCTGAACAAAGTGAGCAAGAACTGCTCGCCATAATTTCTGAATATCATGAAACGTCGATAAACAATGAAACGTTTGAAGAATTTTATAAAAGAACCTTCGTCACTACTCTACGCTCTACTGAAGAGTTAGATATGGCCAAACTTATGTTTGAAAAACAGGATTTTTCAGATGAAAATTTTATCAAATATTTTGACAACAGAGATAGCAATAAAACATCATTATTGTATAAAGAATTTGTTCTGCGACTTTTAAACTTTGCAAAAAGCCCTAACGCTTCGTTATTATCCGATATTGAGAAACTTTCTAAGAATGACAAAATAAAAAAAGCTTTTGGAGAAGGGAAAATCCCATTCAAATTCAAGCGAAAGATGGACATCACAGAGTTTTTAGAGGAAAATAGTGAGAATCCATTGCTAAGTGGAAATGGTTATCAGATTTATCTTCAATTTGTATTCAGTAAGCATAATGATCTTATTAGGGAATATGCTGATATGTGTCGAAGAGCATTTCAAGCAACTGGGATAATTAGCTTTGATAACGGATTAGTAAACTTAAATAATAAATGGGCCATTCGACCATTACTAAAATTGCTAGGTACTGATTTTGTCTTGACTGGTCATGAAGACTACGATGAATATGAGTTAAACGAAAGCAGTGTTTGGTTTGATAATGTTACGACTAGGGAAATTTTAAATGTTTCAGATTCTAACATACAGACTCTTTACACTATAATTGGCCAACAATTTGGGACAGATGATTTTTCAAAAATCAATAATCTCATAGTTAATAAACGGGAACAAGAATATCGGAATTTCATTGAAACACATTTTCCTGTTGAGAAGTTGATGGAAATTTTAGAATATATAAAAGCTCGGGATGATGAAAAAGTATTTAATTTAGTCACAGAAAATGCAACTGTTCCAACTATTTTCGAGTACATATTGACTATTGCTTGGTATTATATTTCTAAACACAAAACATATCATTTGCATCAAACTTTTCAAGTTTCTTTAGACGGTAACAAGTTGCCATTAACTCATAGAGGTGGTGGTGCAGGAGATATTGAAATTATCACTGAAGACTACTCCTTACTTATTGAAGCCACTTTGATGGATTTGAGTTCCCAAAAACGTGGAGAGATGGAGCCAGTTATCAGACACAGTATCAATTTTGCCCTTGAAAATAATAAATCGCAAACAATCTTTGTTGCAAATGAGTTAGATGACAATGTTCTAAATGTATTCAGAGCAACTCAGTTTATTCAGTTTAATGGGACATTGAGTTCAGGCGTTGTTAATGGCCTAAAAATCTTTGCGCTGACTACAGATGAACTGATTACCATTCTACAAAAGGGTATCCGTGATATTGACTTACTTAATACTATAGCTAATCACTCTGATACCACTCCTTCAGTTATTGTAAATAATTGGAGGCGAAACATACTTGACGATCTCTTTTGAAAAAATTAATGTAAGTTTCTTAAAAGAGCTCTCAAACTATAAAAACGCATAATGTAAGATTCTCAAATCCCTAGCATTATGCGTTTTGTTATTGTAAAAAATCTTAGACCTGTATTTGCCTAGGCCACTTTATTAGTAATTAGTAATCAATACCTCTATGGTATCCTTTGATTTAGCTTTTGATTGATAATTAGAATTGTTGTAGTTAAAATCTAAGTAATGAATATTATATTTTTCAACCCAATCTTCTAAAAGTAAATTGGTTTCGCCTTTGTGAACGATGACGTTGGACAAGGCAAATTTTACTCCTCTATGTGTCAACGCATCTAACATGTCCAATAACTCTTTTTCGTCATCAATTGTCCATCCTCCATTTTCATTATAGGCTGCGGTTGAAATTAAATATGGAGGATCTAGATATACAAAGTCGTCTTCTTCAAATATTTGTTGTTCTAAGAAATCTTTGAAATCTGATGAAGAAAATATAATTTCCCTTTTCTTTAATTCAGACATAAAATTATGTAACTTCAAAGACATTCTCTGATTAAAATCTCTTTTACCTGTTGGCGTATTAAACTCACCTTTTTTATTAAACCGAATTTGGTTGTTAAATCCATATACAATCAAAATATAAAAGTAAACTTGTTCCAATTCTTTACTAAAAGAACCATTATTAAAATCTTTTCTCAATTTTTGATATGCAATTTTGTTAACTTCTTTTAAACCAATTGAAGAGTTAGTGTTGTAAAATTCATACCCATATTTTTTGGTATTTGACAACTCGTACTTATCAATAACTTTTTCAATTTCATTCAATAGGTCGCTAAACCCTACTTCACTTAAATAACGATATAATTCAATTACTTTCTTATTAAGATCGTTCACAAAGTATTGATTGGCTTCAATGTTTATAGCTATATTAGCTCCACCAGTAAAAACATCATAGAAATTGTTTATATTATTTGGGAAAAGAGGTAACAATTGAGGTAACAATTTAAACTTTCCACCTGTGTAATTAATAGCAGATTGATGTGGCTTCATAATTGTCTATTCCTTTTTTGTGTTGAATACTTCACAAAGATACAATAATTCTTTATGATTATCTATTTTAGTCTTACCTGTTGTGAAAACTTTAAATGGGGTTTCAAAAACTTTAACTTTCCCCTTTTTATTCAGTATACTGATTATTTCTTCGTTAGAAATCTTGGCATTTGAACGTCCATTCCCCTTCTTAGCCATATTGTTATATGACACAAGAATATACTTTGAATCAATGTTATTAATTAGATTTTCGAAAGCTTTAGGTGCTTTTGAAGTCGAATATTTAGATTTTATATGTCTTCTATCAACCATTTTTAAGGCAACTCCAGTAAGTTCGGGTTTTTCCCAGTCAATAATATTTTCTAAGAGATGATAAGCATCCCCGTACTGCCTTGAATTATATGGAGTGTCAATATAAACCAAATCAGCTCTGATGTTTTTAACAAGCTCATTAGCATCACAATTATATATCTCATTAGATTTATTAATATTATTCTCTGGGACTCTTAGATGAATTGGATTATAAGTATCCATTTTTTTTCTAAAAGCATCATAATGACCTACGGTATTAGCTACTTTATCCATTGCATACAACAGCGATGTCAGCAAAAAGGCTTTTTCTCTTTCATTAACGTCATAAGTCTCAATTTTTTCCCTGATTGCTCCGATTTTCCTTGCATTTTCATGAGAAAAATACTTGTTCCCAAAATTTTGCGATACATAATTTTCTCTCACTGGTTGCAAATCATTAAGTTCGGCAATTAAGTTGGTTATTTTCTCATAATTAATTTCTTGCGTTCCAAACCAAGCATTAAAGCTAACGCAATTTGAATGTAGTATGTCATTAATGATAATTTTTTTCCCCTGTCTTCTGAAAAGCTCAGAAACAACACCAGTTCCACCAAATATGTCTGCTACTGTTTTTACTTCAGTAGTGTTTTCGGTTACTACTTTTTCGATAAAATCAAGCATTTTTTGCTTAGAACCTAAGTATCTTCTATTTTCAATTTTTAAACAACTATCATAAACAGCTCGTGTCCTGTTATTATCTTGAGTTTTCTGTTCAATAATTTTGTAAAGATTATCTAAATCTTCCTCAGACCAAACATACCAGTTCCTAAAATCTTTTTTTGGAGCCGGTAATAATCCTTCTTTTATCCAATTATGAAGAGTTTGGCGAGTTATTCCTAAACTCTCTTCAACTACTTTAGTTTTCAATGACATAACACTCCTTTTATGCAACTATGCATCTATATCGTTTTACAATTAGCTATATTATAACATATGATGGATGTTTTAGTATATGAAATGTAGGATTTTTTTCTTCTCTATCATATCGTTTATTTTTTTGCTACAATATATCTTTAGTGAGGTATTATTATGGCAAAGTATAGTTATACTAGTTTTATTTGGAAATTTGGGAACACTACTTTTAGACAAAGTTCTTTACCCTTAAAGCTTGAATTAGGATGTCGAGCACTACAAAATGTTAGGCTAAAGAACCCGACAGCCGAATGGAATTCCCTCTATTCGAACTTTATGGATGAATTAAATGAATTTGATATTATTAACTTTGGAGGAACTTTACCTGATAAAGATTCAAGAGCTATCAGTTCTTTTATAGAGCAACTTGGACTTTGCACTGACAAAAGATACTTATCATCAGTTGGAAATAAAGTTTTAGAACTATCAAAGACTCACAAAGCTCAAAAAAACGAACTAAATATTTCAGAGTTTGGTTATCTATATTTCTTACAGTTACTAAAAAAATCGTATACATTTTTAAAAAAATATACAATAAATCCATTTATAGCTACCTTAGTCACTTTGATTGAAAACGATAGTATAAGTGAAGAAGAATTTAAATTTTTTGTAATGACAACTATTGCTAACGAAAAAATCCCAGATATTTCTAAAACCATTAAGGAATATAGAAAATCTAACGACCATCAACAATATATTTATGATTATATTATCAAACTTTTGTTTTCGATGAATAATTATAAAAGAATGTATCAAGATTTTGTAGTAAATAACTCAGTTCCCGATACAGAGATTCGTTGTCTAGGAATTAATACCAACGGTTCCAAATATGAGGAACCTATTGAGGCGCTTTATCTTTTATTAAGAAATTGCAATGATGGTCTTTCTAAACCAACTTTCGTACAGATTACTGATATACTTGCGACAATTGGCTCTGATAGAAAAAAATTAGGTTGGAAAAAACTTTTACTTGGAGAAAGCGCTAAACAAAAAAAGCAAAGAGAATTTTTTAAAGACCTCTTAGATAAACTTTCTAAAACAAAGAAAAGAGATTTTAGGGAATGGTTTTTATATAATTGGCACTTTATTAAAACAGAAATCACATTGAAAGATTATTTTGATTTAAACAAAAGAGTATTATCGGCAACAGAACTATTTTCATTCTCTAATGGTGTGAATCTAAATTTATTCTCAAAAGCATACTTTCAAGATAAAATAAATGATTTACTTGACTGTGCTGCAAAGAGTCCTAGTGTTAACATTTACGATTATATTCCGCTAAGTGAACTTTTTGAAGGCATTTTAGTAACAGAAACATCACTAGTATATCAAAAGTTAAGTAAGCTATTAAAAACTAGTGTAAACAAAGATAACATAGATAGCATTTTGAATAAGATAAATAATCAAGAATTTAAGAATGTTATTGATACTAAATTCTCTAAAAATACAGTCATACAAATACTTAACAATATAAAAACTCAATATAGTACAAATAATAGCAAGGAAATCAAAAAATTAGCAAAAGAGATACAGTCTGCTGTTTCCACAGATGCTAGTGTTCCTACTACTTTTGAATATATCACTGCAATTGCTTGGTATTATATTTCGGAAAAAGAAATACAGCCACTAAACTCAATGAATCTGACACTTGATGCTGATTTTTTACCCAAAACCCATGCTTCAGGTGGGCAATCAGACCTAATCTTTGAATACAGAAACTATCAAAAACTCCCAGATCATGATTTCATTCTTGAGGTTACTTTAAATAAAGATTCCAATCAAAGAAGAGCTGAAATGGAGCCTGTTAGTAGGCACCTTGGGGAATACAAAATCAAACATCCAGACAGAAAAGTCTTTTGCGCTTTTTTAGCTCATAACCTAGATAAGAATACTGAGATACACTTTAGACAACAAAAGATAACTCCATACTACTATCAGGGTAAATGGGCTGAAGAAAACATGATTATACCATTAATTATTGATAATGTTATTTATGCCTTAAGAAACAATAAAACTTATTCAGATTTATATCAATTGTTCCAAGAAGCATATTTTAGTGAGACTCCTTTAAAAGAATGGTGGAAAGTTGAGATTGGGGATAAGCTATCTTGATAAGATAATTTTCAAAAAAGATTCTAACATGTAAATGGGATTTGAATTTTACAGTTAGAATCTTTTTTATGTACTTAGTAAGCGTCCAATATCCAAGTATATTGAAAAAGTTCCAAAGCCTTTAATGGCTCTGGAACTTTTGTTATCAACATTTTTGTATAGTTTAGACCATAGCAAATAAAGCCATTAGTTTTCTTGTTTAGTGAGTATTTCATCTCTAAAAAATTTCAATACAATCCAAAATCGCATTATACATTTTCAAGTATTGTTCTCCAACTTTATCATTTAGTTGTGTACAATCATCATATTCATGAATATCACTCTCATCATAATCAAACATTAAGTAAAAATCGTTCATTCCTCCACAATAGACTTCTTCTGAGTAATAAAGAAATTCTTCGTCTGATTTAAACTGATCTCCAGTAATATCAATTATATGGTCATTTTCTAAGATTAACCATGTATGAGATTGATTATCCCAAGAAGTTTCACCATGTTTTGTTCCATTGACTTCATAAGTGTACACACCATTTTCATACAAAAATTTAGCCAACAGAGAGCTAGCAGAACCACAACAAGCTCTTGGAAAATATTTTAAAGTTGGGTCGGAATCTAACTTCCCTTCTCTTTTTGCTCTTTCGATTGCTGTACGAAACTTTTTCGATAAAATAAATGCTTTATCATCCATAAACTCTGTTCCCTCCTTTTATGCATTTTTTCTTCACGAAGTTGTTTGTCGTAATTTCAAAATGACTTACTGTTATTTTACTTCCTAGATTTTAAACTATAAACGATGACGCTATAAATCTTTTTAAAAACATTCAAGAATTTTCGATTTTTTATAGGTTTTAAAATTTCCACATTCTTACTATCAAAAAGTTCTTGATAATACTCTATATCTTCTTCTCTATTGGTTGTAAAAAATACCTTAAACTTATCCTCAATGGCACCTCCATAATTTCTACCTAATAATTTGTCGTAAATATCAGGTTTAAATTCTTGGATTTCATTTTTTATCACTGAGGCTCTATTTACTAAATTTATTTCAAAATCAATCCTTGCTAATCGTTTATCGTGCAACAGTTGGAGTATTAAGTAACAAAATGTAGCTGTCATAAATCCTTGATTTATGTATTTTGCATAATCTTCCCCAGAAGCTGTGAAGAAATAATTATCAATTTTGTGGAAACGAAACACGTTCGAATCATCTATCTCTTTTTCATTAAACATAGATTTTTGATTTGAACGAAAAGCATAACGCATTACTGGTTCAAACTCATCATTATCTTTTTTTGAGTAAAAAATTATTTCCTCACCATCTTTAATTTTTTCATATATATCATAGTTTTTAAGTAGGTATAACTTTTTATGCTCCATAAATTTCTCCTTTATTCGCTAAAAACATTGTCTCTGTTGCATGATATACTAATAATTTCATTTTTTTACCTCACTTTTTTGATAAAAAAAAGTATACCATCGATTCAACCCAAATATGTTACGTCAATATTACAAAATTAATATTTGCTATGGAAAAACGGGCATATCCGACTGTGGAAATACCCGTTTTTTGTGTAGTTTTCTAAGATAAAATTCACTTATTTTGCTGAAATGACTTATCAGAATCATCTAAATTCGCTGAATTAGTCCCTATTGTTTGAGATGATGCGTGTAGTGTATTTTCATTTTTCAAATTATTTGAAGCATCTTGCATTATTTTCTGGGGTGTTTCTTCAACTAAAATTTCTACTAGTTTCCCCGCTCTCTCTATATTTGAATATTTTTTTGAGAATATTGGCATAGGTTTCTCCTTACTAAAAATAGTCGTTTTTTAATTGATTAACACTTATAGTGCAATCCTTAACTACTAGTTTACCATTTTTTATCAACTAATTAAGAATAAAATCATTCTTTTACAAAAGTATCCAAACTAATTTCAAAAAAATTTGCTACTTCAACCGCATTTTTCAATGTCATAGACATCATGTCTTTTTTCCATCGTATTTACTTCTAAAGATATTGTTCATCCATAACCACAACTATCAAAAAATGTACTTTATTCTAACTCACTCTGACCAGTCCATCACCACCAAAATGTACTTTTCAATCTGCTCCATAAACACCATAAATCACTACTCAAAATGTACATTATTCACCCCTAAAATAAAGTACAAAACAAAAATAAAGTACATTTTTAAAACAATGTACTTTATGCTTCTAATTCAGTTGTATCAAAGGTTTAAGTCTTATTGAGTCAATTGTACATAAATTTTTAGTTTTGGGCTTTATAGGTTTACTATTCAGACATACACAATACCACAGTAAATCAATCATAAACCAACTTTTGAAAATATCTTTATCGTTCTTTGAGTTTGAAAAATCTTTATAACGCATTTTTTACTTATAGAATTTTTCCCAAGAAAAAACGGCTCTATATTTTC
>OHAS01002321.1_pt1 | contig 13851 bp, 19 predicted proteins | sample 1577131 | NCBI WGS metagenome assembly OHAS01 (sample SAMEA3541566, study PRJEB24748) | human gut metagenome | biome: human gut; feature: human-associated habitat; material: faeces | place: China | collected 2012 | reverse complement strand
TTAGCCGCTTCTGTTAGCCAAAGCCCAAATAAATTGTTGATTATGGATACATTAAGTCAGCTTGAGGATAACCTCCCCAATAACTTTAATCCAATTATCCATTCTGACCAAGGATGGCACTACCAATTAGATAGACTATTATCGTGAAAAGATTGATTCATTAGGTTTAATTCAAAGTATGTCTCGCAAGGGAAACTGCCTAGATAACGCTCCAATGGAAAGTTTTTTCCATCTTTTTAAAGTTGAATCACAGCCTGAAATAAAGAAGTGTAAGAATATTTCTCAGTTCACACAGTTCTTTAACAAGTATGTCAATTGGTACAATAATGACCGAATTTCCAATCATAACCACCCGTAAAACGGGTGGTTTGCTCCACGGCTATAAGCCGTTAAGAACAGCCAGCGTCTCAAGGCGCTGGCTTTCTCTTCGTTCAAGCCAAATTGCTATGATTTCTTTGCCACCACTTTAAGTGGTATTAGTATCACTTTAACTTATTACCCTTAAAAGGGTCTGAATATTCTTTAGTTGTCAATTTATCTATCGATAAATCATGTTTTTCTTGATCTCTTATATATTTTCGAATTGTTTGTTCATTCAATCCTACTGTACTAACATAATACCCTTCAGACCAAAAATACCGATTTCCAAATTTGTACTTTAAATTCGCATGTCTATCAAACATCATCAATGCACTTTTCCCCTTTAAGTATCCCATAAAACTTGATACACTCTGCTTTGGGGGAATACTTACTAAAAGATGTACATGATCTGGCATCATATGTCCTTCTATAATTTTTACTCCTTTATATTGACATAATAACTTTATAATCTCTATTAAATCTTTTCGGTATTGATAATATATTATTTTACGTCTATACTTTGGAGTGAATACGATATGGTATTTACATAACCATTTTGTATGGGCTAAACTATTTAGTTTATTAGCCATTTCAAATTATCTCTTTTCTTTTTTATTTTTTGGCCTGAACAACTTAATCTTAAAACCAAAAGAGTAATTTGTATATAATACTTCATTTTCCACTCGCATAGCGAGTGGTTTTTTGTTTCGTACGCTTTAGCGTACTCAACCAGGTCTAAAGACATAATAATAAAGCTCATCTAGTCCTTAAAAGGATTGGATGAGCTTATTTTTATAGCAAAAAAAGCAGAAGTTGGGTTGCTTGCCACCGCTTCTGCTTAAGGGTATCTGATCTACTCGTCAAAGATTAATGTTTACGCTTATAGCGATTTTTTATCTTATCCGAAATAATGTCAGATATGATATTTGTTAGGATAGTTAGTCCTAACATTTGTAGTAGGTTTAGCAAGAGGTGTACACCTCAATTCTGGTACAGATTAAGATAGTTAATCTTATATACCAAAAGACATTATACACTAGGATATAAGTTAAAAAAATATTTAAAGTGATTTATTGACAAATTTATATGCTGCTATATAATTTAAGTAGTAGGTTAGTAAGAGGTTAGTTACCTCAAAAAAGAAGTTGTGGTTAGTTACCATCTATTTCCTCCTTTCTGTTATTCCAACAGAAAGGTTTTTTATTATTCTTAGAAAATACAAGACACCTCGTTTCTACTATTATATGAGTAGAGGCAAGGTGTCTTTTTTTGCTAACAGTCTTCTTGAACTTTCTTAGTATGCAAAAAGTATGCACTTTTTAGGTGTTTATTTAATAGATCCTTGATATATAAATGTTTGTGTTGAAATGTCATAATAGTATAATAATGGCAAAAATAGAGAATAGGTGGTGGAATGATGGATTATTTAGTATTAAGGTAATTATTTGGATATTTTTTATAACATCAGCAATTTTGGAAGTTAATTATAAGAAAAAATATGGTGAATTAGATAAACGAGCTAGAAAGCAAGCAACATTAGGAACATTTCTAATAGTAACTACAATATTTGATGAAGGTTATGAGAATAAAATACTATATATAATAGTATTAATAGCATTGTTGGTATATATAGTATTAGTGATATATAGATTAGTTATGGCTATTAAGGATAGGAAAAAGTAATAAGAAAGGTGATAAAGCAAATGAAAGCAATCTATAGAGGTAGAAAAGTAGATGTTTGGCAAGTGAGTAGAGATAATGTCCAACCTGATTGGGTTAAAGATGCTTTTGAACATGATGGGTTGCGATGGTTACATGGTAGTGGTAATAAAGTCAGAATTTATTGGCCAGCAGTTACTAGAGCAAAAAAAGGAATAATACGAACTATTTTGAATGGTATCTCAGCTTCTTTTGTTAGTATAGCTGGTGGCAGCGCGTCGATGTATGATATTGGTTTTGAGGGAGATGTTATTGATTTTACCAATTCTAAGGTTGTTACAGCCGAAAAGTTCGCTAAGAAATATCGGATAGTGTCTGAAGATTGAGGTAAAGGTATTAAATTGTCTATGACAAGATAATCAACTTTTATGTCAAAATAAGATTGAATAATTATATGATATAATAAATATGTATTACGAAAGGTGGTTGATTTATTGTGATTAAAGCGGCTATATTTGATCTTGATGGATTACTAGTAGATACAGAAATTGTATCTTTAAAAATATATCAGGAATTATTATCTGAATATGGATATAGTTTTACTAAAGAAGAATATGCAAAACATTATAGTGGGAAAACAGAAAAAGAAAATATTAAACGTTTTATAGATACATATAACTTATCGGTATCTTATCAGGAATGTTTAGATGAAGTTTTGAATATTGAACGCAAACTTATTTCACAAGGTGTGGAATTAAAAGTAGGGGTAAAATCTCTACTTATGTACCTAAAAGAGAATAATTATAAAGTAACTTTGGCAACATCAAGTACCAAAGATAGAGCGATTTCTATTTTAAAAGGGCACGATATTCTCAGCTACTTTGACGAATTTGTATTTAGTGAAGATGTAACACTAAGTAAGCCTAATCCAGAAGTTTTCTTAAAAGCTTGTGAAAAAACAAATGTATCAACTAATGAAGCAATAGTTTTAGAAGATAGTGAAAATGGTATTATGGCTGCCTATAATGCACATATTCCAGTTATTTGTATACCTGATATGAAAAGACCAGCAAAAGAATATTTAGAGAAAACTATTGCTGTTTGTAAGACGTTAAATGATGTCATTGATTATTTAAAAACAAAATAACAGTTACCGCATAATAAAAGTAGTGTAATTAAAAAAGTTAAATATAAAGATAGGACCAATTTACTAATTTATGCAAAAATGTAGTTTTGAATCTACAAAAATCGATTATTTGCATAAATTTTCTAATTGGTCCTATTGCTATATCGCATATTTACTTTTTATCTATTTCCTTTTATTTATTTCTTTCCAGCTCAACCATAAACATATTAAGAATCCCAAATATAGAACTAGAAAAGTAATTAACATTATAGTACGTTCTAATTGCTTAGGAATTTTAGGAATAGGAAGTTTAAATAATGGCTGATGATAAAGAGGGACAACCCCTAATTGTGGTAGAACAGAATTTTTGTTTTTCTTATTAGTAGTTGTAGCTGGATTTTGAATTTTTTTAACAGGTTTAAATGGTTGTGAAGTAGTATTAACCAATTCAGTAGTAGTTTTTTCCTCTTTAAGTTGGCTTATATTTGTTGGTATATGTTTAACAGTTGGTTCAACATTTTGATTATTTGTAATAACAGGATTTGAAGTATCTGTGCTTACAGTTTTCTTTATGGTATAGGAATCTGCTAACTTGTTAGCATCTGCAGAAAATAAAAAGTCATAAAATTCTTGTCCTGTTTTTTCGCCACCAATCCAAGCACTGACAACTTTACCATTCTTTAAACGCATAGTTGTAGGTGTTCCAGGAATTCCAATTTCTTTAAACGCAAAGTCATGAGCACTAGGTTCAGCATCAATATCATAGTAGTAAAGCTGATTATTTATTAGTTGATTAAAATCACGTAGGTGTGGTGAAGCTTGTCGACAAAAATAACAAGTAGGACGTCCAATGTAAAGAACTTGGTCTAAATTGTTGCTATTTTCAGTAACCATGGTTTTAACAGTATCAGTATTAACTTTATTGAAGTTTGCCACATTTTGATTATATTCATCGATTGTAACATCATGAGAGTAAAATTTTTCTTCAATTGCAGCATCTTCATCATTAGAATCAACAGATGTACTTTGACTTTGAGGCGTAACTGTTGTTTCGGATGTTGTAGTAGGTGTAACTTCATCCGCTGATATACTATTCGTGGTGATTCCCCAAGTTAGTAAAAAAGAATATATTAGTAAAGTAAATTTAATGTATCTCATTTTTTCAATCCCCCTAATCGTATATATGTAATTATTGCAAATAATGTCTACATAGTGTGATAAACTGCTGGAATGGTAGCAATAACTACTTATTTGGACTATTTACCAAATAAGTAAGAAATAGTGCTAGTTAAGAAATTTAGCATTGGATGTATTATGAAAATAGTATAATGAAGATGTAATTAATAGAGCTCTTTAATTATATGTAGAAGGTGATTTCTATGAAAGCAATCTATAAAGGTAAAGAAGTACAAATATGGCAGATAAGTAAAACAGCAGAACAACCCGAATGGATAAAAGCAGCATTTAAAGCTAACTATCTAAAGTGGTCAGGTGATAAATTGTTATTTATTATGAATGGAGTTAAGGCACCTGTTAAAATTAGTGCTTGGACGAACTTTAAGACTTTATTTAATGGAGCTTCAGGTTGGTGGGCAACTTATGCAAGTGGGTATATAGGCGATTACTTGGATTTCACTAATCGAAAAATTATATCAGAAAGAAAATTTAAAAAGAAGTACAAAATTGTTGATACATATGTTAATAAATAAGCCTATCAGATGTAATTTGATACCTGATAGGCTTATTGTTATCTTCCTGAAATCAAGAAAAATTTAATAATAGAAATAAAGATAAATAGCAATTGTAATCCAAAATCAATTCTATTTAGTGGATGCTTGTCATCAGTAGCTTCAAAATAATGGAAATGTAGCATGGTTGTAACCAAAGAAGAAAAGGCTAGTATACCAAGATGAATTAGATTTCCATCAACTAATGTCCAGATCAATAGGAGTAAAGTAATTAGTGAAACAGAAATTTTGCTGAAATTAATATTATTAGAAAAACTATTCATAATTTTTACCTCAATTCATTATAAAAGTATTTTTATTATTACATAGAAGGTAATAAATTGAGGAGATTTTTCCAATTTGGTAATAAGTGGTGCCTATCTGGTTGAAAAAAGAGAATAAGAATAAAATTTAGCAAAATTAGAAGAAATAGTCAAAAAGAGCAGATGAAGTGAATAATTATAAGTGTAAATTATAGCTATAATAAATTTTTAAAATTATGAGGTGTTGAAGTTATGAATAATAATTTTGTACAAGTTGATAAGAAAGAATTGGCACATATAATTGGTGGAAGAAATTCTTATGATTATATAGATAGCGGACAGTTTGGTTATGATATAGGATGTACAATCGCTAATACCAAATTTTTCAAAAGATTAAGACACTCAAATCAAAATATTTGTAGTTAAAAAGAAATGTAACCAACTAGGTATAGAATAACGTATTTTATGCTAAATCGATATTTGAATACGGAATGATAATACAATAAAAGTGTAAGTATATGTTTCACAAGTGTTTTAGAGAGGATGTGTTTTTACATGCTAAAAAAACTATGGGAGACTTGGTTGGATGGTGGATTCATTAGAGGAAAGAAGAGATATGTTATTGCTCCAGTTATTTGGGCACTATTGATTCCACTAGGAATATGGTTGTTTGGTAATGAGGGAATGTCTTATTTAGATTATATCCAGACGCCTAAAATGATAATAGTTACTATTTTTTGTCTAATAGGTGGTAGTACACTACTTTATTTATTAGATACTGCAATGAAGGTAAATAAACATATGAAAGGATGATTATCATGATGAAGGAATTTACAATATTGACAGAATGTGAGTTAGCAAAAGTTGATGGTGGCTATACGCCTAAAAACTGTGCAATGGCAGTAGGCGGTGGGATGCTATCTGGTGCAATCAGAGGAGGAATGTCAGGAACTGTATTTGGAGTAGGCACAGGTAATCTTGCGGGAGCATTTGCTGGTGCACATATAGGTTTAGTAGCAGGTGGATTGGCTTGTATCGGAGGATATTTAGGCAGTCATTAAACTAGGAATGATTAAAATGATATTTTGGGTTACAGTAATAGTTGTATATAGTATCTTTATCAGTATCTATACTAGTAAAAAAGAAGATGGACATTACAAGTTATTTGATGAGAAAGCTATAAAAAAGAATAAGAAAATAAGTTATAAAAGGGCATGGATTTTAAATTTTATATATTGGTTTTATGGCTTTTATTAGTGATGCGAGGAGATATAATCATGAGTTATGAAAAATTAAATAATGAGGAACTTTCTAAAATTTTAGGAGGGAATGGCATTAATTGGGGAGCAGTCGCAGGTAGTTGTGCTAGTGGTGCGGTTATAGGTGCAGCTTTCGGTAATCCATTAACAGGTTGTGTAGCCAATTCAGCTTTTTCTTTTAGTTGGCAAGCATTTAAAAATAGACCTCGTCCTAAAAAAATAGCGTAATTATAAATTTTTATAGAATAGCGTCAAATAAAAGCTAATAAGTTATGTTTGACGCTATTTTTTAATAAGGTAAAATTATTCTGATGATGAGGAGGACACATGATATTTTGGGTTACATTAGCAGTTCCGTATATTATCTTTATCAGTATCTATACTAGTAAAAAAGAAGATGGGCATTACAGGTTATTTGATGAGAAAGTTATAAAAAAGAATAAGAAAATAAGTTATGTGGTGGCTATAGTTTTAAGAATTTCATCCAAATAAGCATTAAAATGAACCGAATATGATAAAAAACGAATAAAGTAGATTAAAAAATGTTAAACTATATTTGTAATAAAGATAACAAAGGAGAGATTTTTTATGAAGTTTGAAGTGTTAACAGAAAAGAAGTTACAGAAAATAGCTGGGGGAGCAACCAAAAAGGGTGGCTTTAAAAGATGGCAATGTATATTCACATTTTTTGGTGTTTGTAAATAATGGTTAATTTAAATTCAACATCTGGTTATATAGTAGCTACACTAATTTTATTTATAAATACTTTCTGTAGATATAGTTTTTTTTATCTTTTGACCCCTACTAGGAAAAGTAAGAAGTATAATTTATTATTTATACTTCTTACTTTTCCTGTAATTCTTTTAATTAATGGTGTTGGAGATATTATTGGTTTTTTTGCACCATTTATTGAAATTTTTATTTTTTATATTGTATACAGACAACTAACTTTGGATTACAGATTATGTGGAAGGTTGTTAATGCTAGATTTATTTTCCTACATAACATTCGGTGCTTCAGCATTATTTTTTACATTATTTACAAATTATTACACAATGGTCAGTGTGATAATATTAGATGTGTCATTAAACATTTTTGAATATATAATTTTAACAAAGACGACTATAATAGAGAAACTAGATGATGAGTATGGATTATTGTATTTTTATTTAATTTTATACATATGGATTAGTTCAATGGTTATTTACTATCTAACAACATATGTATTTAATATAGATGCAGTATCGTATATTATAGCTATGGTAGTTGTTGTTAGCCAATTGTTCTTTTCATTATTTGTATATTCCATTAATAAGAAAATACGGCAGGATAAATTAAGTTTACAACAAATTAATGATCTAAAAATTTATACACAACAGTTAGAAAGTAGCCAGCGAAGTTTACGTAAATTTAAGCACGATTATCAAAATATGCTATTAAGCTTGAAACTCAGTGCAAAAAAAAGTCATGATAAAGAGTTAATAGATAAACTAGCTGAATATTCAAGTAAGACTTTAGAAGATAAAGTATTATGGCAGTTTAATGATGTTGACAATGTTAAAGATGAGTTATTAAAGAGTCTATTTATCAGTAAGTTGAATAGAATCTTTCAAAATAATATTCAATATTCTTTTGAATGTCGAATTGTGATAGAAAACTTGTCGAATAAGTATAACTCGTTTGACATTGTTAGAATATTAGGAATTGTGTACGATAATGCAATTGAAGAAAGTCTTGAGTTTGGTGATGAAGCTAAGATAGATACTATGATTTATCAAGAAAATGGTGAACTTGAAATTGAGATTAGAAATCGTTATCGAGATACCGATCTAACAATTCAAGATATGAAAAAATCAGGCTTTACAACTAAGAAGAATCATGACGGATTAGGATTAGCTAATATAGAAGAATTAAGTCAATCTTATAATGATATTTTTATCAATTATCAAATTAAAGATGGTTGGTTTACTTTCCTTATGGTTATGAGCATTTAAGGGGTAGTTTAATTTGGAAGAATATGGAATTATTATTTGTGACGATGAGAAGGATCAAGTTAGAAGGATACATGATCTAGTTAAATATGCTATTTGGTCTTTAGAAGACTCTGCTGACAGTAAAGATAAAAAATTTAAAATAACTTTGAAAGCTAATAGTTATATTGAAGTAGCCGATTATTTGGAAGATAACAAAGTAGATAGTGGAGTTTATTTTTTAGATATTGAACTTAGTAAAGATAAAGCAGATAGAGATGGGATAGATTTAGCTGAATTTATTAGACAAAAAGATCCAAATGCACAGATAATTTTTATTACAGCTTATGAAAATCTAGCAGCAATGACTTATCGACGTCGTACTGGAGCATTGGATTTTATTACTAAAAACGATAGTGATGAAGTGCTTCAAAAGCGACTAAATGAGACTTTATCATTAGCTGCAAGGAGAATTAGGGAATCTCATGCCATAAAGAAAATGACATTTAGTTATAAAATGGGCAGAAGAATTATTAATGAAAACATCAATGATGTTTTATATATTATTACCACACCTAAGTCACATAGATTGAAAATAGTTACAGTTAATGGTATGGGTGAGTTTACGGGTGATATTAAGAAGTTAGAAGCGGAAAATGATTTTCTAGAAAAAATATCACAATCTTGTTTAGCTAATCCAGGTAATATTGTTGAAATTAATTTATCAACAAGGATTATTTCTTTTAAAGATGGATATAAAGAGACTTTTCCTAGGAGAAGTAAAGTTAAAATGAAAAGTTTGATTAAAAAATATAACTTGAAAACAGACTAAGATTAGTATATAGCTAAACTGCTTTTTTAGTAGAAACTCAAATTGTAGAGTGTTTTGCCTCTAGTGACGACAAAACAAGATATCTACTAAATTGAGACGTTAGTTATAAATGGTGAGCGAATACGGTAAAATAGGTATTATTATATTGTTAGTTGTAGGGTTTCTATAATGTAAACGTACTATAGCGAGATGTTAAAATAAGAATAATTTATGCTACATCGAGGAGATCTTATCTGAAATCGAGCAGTAGTAGGTGGTTGATTAATTTAACTGCCTTCTACTACTCGATTTTCGTACGCTTTAGCATACTCATCAACCTAAAAACATAATAAAATTTTTTACAATACCCTAGTTCTTCGGCTCTTTTTAAAATCCTGTGGATTCCTAATATTGAATCCATAGGATTTTTTATTTTCTATGTGAAAAAAATTAAAAAAATTCCATAATAACCACAGTTCTGTCATTATAGAGTTAGAAAAATACTAAACAGAAAGCGAGTGATTATTATGGAAAATACTAAAAGCTTAAATAACTAGTTCTTCTATAATAAAATCCACCTATAGCTATTTATGATATAGGTGGATTCTCATAAATTCATATTCTCTTACTATAGAGTACTTGCATCATATTAGCAAAAACTAGCATAACCAACGCCAGCACCTGCCCAATAGCCTACAGGACCCATAGCGCCAAAGCCGAGTACAGCACTTCCTAAAGTTCCAGCATAACATTTACCAATCTTTTTCCAATTAGTACCACCATAAATATTTTGTAATTCATTAACAGTTAAAGATTCAAAGTTTTTCATGAGTATTTCTCCTCTCTTTTTGTAATTTTAGTAAAACTAAGAATATTATCAGTAAAACACTAATTAAATTAATAATAAATTTTTCTGATGTTATGGGAGTGATTTTAGTTGCGTTAACCAATCCCATTATCAGTAATATTAGTATCCATACATATGAAAAAAAGTTATTTAATCTCCCATCCAACCACCCATTCCATACTCTCTTAAACATTTAAATCACATCCTTTCTACAATATTATGCAACGTTGCTCTCTATAATTAGTATAGAATATTTTACATTGAAAAAATTATTTTAGCGTAAATGGTGTATTTTTTTCCTAAATGGAATTATCGCCAGATATGTAGTAAAAGTTACCAAATTTGATAACTAATACATAAGATAATAAGAAATGATATCTTTAATATAAGAGTAGTAATAAAAGGGGGATTTTTCTTGCTAAGAAAGTATCGAAAAGATTACGTCCCACAAGTAGACGAATCTGATTGTGGTGTAGCTTCGTTGGCTATGATTTTGAAACACTATGGATCAGCGCTATCATTAGCGTATTTAAGGAACATTGCTAAGACAACAATGGAGGGGACTATAGCTTTAGGTCTCGTTAAGACAGCACAGGCTTTAGGAATGGAAACACAAGCCGTAAAAGCTGATATGTCCCTTTTTGAAATGAAAGACATCACATACCCATTTATTGTACATGTGGTTAAAGAAGAAACGTTATTACATTATTATGTAGTATTGAAAGCAACGCCTAGATATATTTTAATTGCTGATCCAGCTCCAGATGTAGGGATAACTAAAATGTCGTATGAACGTTTTGAAAAAGAATGGACAGGAATTACTTTATTCATCGTTCCAGGAATTGAATATAAGCCGACAAAAGAGACTAGACAATCATTAATATCACTATTTAGTAAATTATTTAAGCAAAAGCAACTAATAGTTAATATTGTATTGGCAGCTTTGTTAATTACAATTATTAATATATTGGGATCATATTTTTTACAGGGAATAATTGATACATATATTCCTAATGGTATGCATAGTACACTGGCAATTATTGCTTTGGGATTACTAGTAATATATGTGTTCAATTCAATTTTTACATATGCAAGGGATTTTTTATTAGCAATTTTAGGGCAACGACTTTCGATTGAAATTATTTTAAGTTATATTAGACATATTTTTGAGTTGCCTATGGAATTTTTTGCGACCAGAAAAACTGGAGAAATAGTCTCTCGTTTTAATGATGCTAGTAAAATTATAGATGCTTTAGCAAGTACTGTGGTATCTATTTTTTTAGATGTAAGTATTGTAGTTATTATGGGAATAATCTTGGCTATTCAAAATCTTAAATTACTAGGAATAACTCTTATCTCACTTCCAATTTACACGATTATTATTCTTACATTTACAAAGGCATTTGAAAGATTGAATAATAAACAAATGGAAAGTAATGCGATACTTAGTTCATCTATTATTGAAGATATTCAAGGAATAGAAACAATAAAAGCCTTAAACAGCGAACAAATGCGTTACCGCAAAATTGATAGTCAATTTGTGGACTATTTGCGTAAATCGTTAGCATATATAAAAACAGACTCGTTGCAACAAGCATTAAAGTTATTTATTCAACAAACATTAAATGTTATAGTCCTATGGTTAGGGGCAAATCTGGTAATTAGTAATCAACTCTCTATAGGACAATTAATGACTTTTAACGCACTATTAAGTTATTTTGTGAATCCGTTACAAAATATCATAAATTTACAGCCAAAATTGCAGAGTGCAAGGGTAGCTCACAATCGTTTGAATGAGGTTTACTTAGTTGAAAGTGAATTTAAAGATAGAAAAGCTGTTCATGATGTCACTCAACTTCAAGGAAATATTATAGTTCAAGATGTTGACTATCGCTATGGATATGGTGAAAATGTTTTGGATAAGGTTAATTTGACTTTAAAACAGGGAGAAAAACTAACTATAGTAGGTATGAGTGGCTCTGGCAAATCAACGTTAGTTAAACTATTGGTGAATTTTTTTGCCCCAGTTTCAGGTAGTATAAAACTAAATAATCATGATATAAATAACATTGATAAGCATACTTTGCGTTCTTATATTAATTACATACCACAGAATCCATATATTTTTGCTGGGACAATAGAAGATAATCTTAGACTAGGTAATCGATCTAATGTGACTGATGAGGATATTCTCATGGCTTGCAAAATAGCAATGATTGATACAGATATAGCGAAGATGCCACTACAATTGAAAACTGAACTAGATGAAAATGCTAATATTTTATCAGGTGGACAAAAACAAAGAATTACAATTGCTAGAGCCTTATTATCTCCAGCACAAGTATTGATTTTTGATGAATCTACAAGTGGATTAGATGCCATTACGGAGAAAAAACTAATTGATAATTTAATGAAATTAAAGTCAAAAACTATAATTTTTATTGCACATAGATTATCTATAGCTAAGCGAACAAATAATATTCTAGTATTAGATAGCGGAAAAATTGTAGAAAAGGGTAGACATGATGAATTATTAGCTAAAAAAGGATACTACTACAATTTAGTTAATAGTTAGGGGGGAGTATTGTATTATGGAAGATAAATTTTTAGAAAGCAGCGAATTTTATTCAGCTAGATTTAGAAACTTTTCAACTATGATTATTATTCCTTTTACAATTTTATTGTTGGCGGTAGTAAATTTTAGCTTTTTTGGAAAAAAAGAGATAACTATCCAAGGTGCAGGAACGCTTGAGGCATTGGGAAACAATCCTGTTATTCAATCAACTGTAAATAGTCCTATTGAAAAAAATTATTTAAAAGAGGGAAAGTATGTAAAAAAAGGAGATACATTACTTGTTTATAATAATGTGAGTATACAAGATAAGGGGAAGCTGTATAATTCACAAAAAGAAATCTTAGATAGACAGTTGGCAGCTTTGAACTTACTTAAACAAGGTGTTCAAGACAATCATGATTCTTTTGGAGAAGATGATGAATTTGGTTACCGTAATGATTTAAAGAGTTACCTACAACAAAGGAATACGTATTTAACAGAAAATACAATGATCCAGGATAAATCTAAAAACGACAAAGCAAAACAAAGTTCGATTAATAACGAGTTGAAAAAACAGGGTGCATCCTCTACAAGTATAGCTGAATTTGATTCGTCTAAGTACAATATTGAGATAAACAATCAAAAAATGAGTGATTTACAGTCAAGTAAGTTAAGTTCTACTGATCAAGAAATTATAAAAATTAAGCAAAATATTTCAGAATTGAACGCTAATATTGATGAAAACAATAATACTAACAGAGAATATAAGTTAAAGGCTGTTAGAGACGGAATTTTACATATTAACGATGAGTATAGTGAAAGTCATTATATAAGTGCAGGGGCTAATTTAGCTCAAATACTGCCAATTTTGAAAAATCAAAAAACTTTAAAAGTAAAGGCATATATAAGTACAGTAGATATTTCTTCCATAAAAGTAGGGCAAAAAGTAAGATTCAAAGTAACTAGAAACGTACCTAAACCTATTATTTTGACTGGAAAAATATATAAGATATCGATTTCTCCAGTAGAGATAGGAAAAGAAAATTATTATCAAATTGAAGCTAAAACAGATATTGAAAATACTAATAAGGATTTATTGAAGTATGGTATGCAAGGGCGAATGGTTGTAATTACAGGTAAGACAACATTTTTTGAATATTATAAGAATAAGTTATTTAACATTAAACAATAAAATTTTTTTGAATATTCCTTATGAAGTGCAACAAAAAAGTTAGACAAAAATAAAATATTTTTAAGCAGCTAAGACATGGGTTC
>OHAS01002311.1_pt1 | contig 13871 bp, 15 predicted proteins | sample 1577131 | NCBI WGS metagenome assembly OHAS01 (sample SAMEA3541566, study PRJEB24748) | human gut metagenome | biome: human gut; feature: human-associated habitat; material: faeces | place: China | collected 2012 | reverse complement strand
CTTCCCGCCCGCTGGCGGCGATTAGTGCTTGCGCTGCGGCGATGTTGCGCAACTGCAGTATCGCCCAGCATCGTCTCCGGACGTGTGGTTGCAATTTCTACAAACCGGTCCTCCTCCCCGACAATCGGATAATTGATATGCCAGAAAAATCCGTCCTGCTCCTCATGCTCTACTTCGGCATCGGAGATGGAAGTCTGGCAGATTGGACACCAGTTGATAATTCTGGAGCCTTTGTAAATATATCCTTTTTCATAGAGCTTTGTAAATACTTCCAGCACGGCATCGGAGCATCCCTCATCCATGGTAAAACGCTCTCTGTCCCAGTCTGCAGAGGAACCTAATTTATGGAGCTGCTTAACGATACGGCTGCCGTAGTCCTCTTTCCACTCCCATGCCTTCTCCAGGAATTTATCGCGTCCCAGATCATGCTTGTCTATTCCCTCGCTCTTCAGCTTATCAATAACTTTAACCTCTGTGGCGATGGCGGCGTGATCCGTTCCCGGCTGCCATAATGCTTCAAATCCCTGCATTCTCTTGTAGCGGATTAAGATATCCTGCATCGTATTATCGAGAGCATGGCCCATATGGAGCTGTCCTGTAATATTTGGCGGCGGCATCACGATTGTAAACGGCTTTTTGTTTTTATTAACCTCCGCATGAAAATATTTGCTGTCCAGCCATTTCTGGTAGAGGCGTTCTTCAATGTCCGCCGGATTATAAGTCTTCTCAAGTTCTTTCATGTGTATCTCCTTTTATTTTTATTGGCTTTTGTTTTACTGCCAATGATTTATTTCTTTTTGATTCGCAAAGCGCATGTTTAAATAAATTTAAAAGATTCTATCACCTGCATGATTTCCTGTTTCAGCTTCAGGTCCGGCTCACCGTCCTCCGGGAAGGTTGCCGTAATAAGATACCCGTCTTCCCCGTCCGATACCAGATAAAGGAGCTGGTTCATCCGGTAATTCCCGGTGCTGTCGGTCATTGTCATGCCAAGCCCGGCCATTTCACCGCTTATCTCACGGATATCCGTTGTCCTGATATCCGGATACGCCTCTCTCAAAGCGTCTACATAACTTCCGGCAAAGGTATCTTTAAAATCTGAAATCATCTCTTTTGTAATTCCGTCTGCCGGGGAAAAAGAAATCCGGACCGTACTGTCTTTTATAAGGCAGAGTTCCCACGCGTCCCCGCTTTTCCCGGACTGCCATCTCTCTTCATCTGCCGAAACAGTAAACTTGCCGTCTCCGCTTAAGCAGACTCCGTTTTTAAAAGTTCCCGGTTCCTGGGCTGCAGCCTCTTGTTCTGCCTCGCTCCCACACGCCGTGAGCAGTATAGCTATTATCATGAGCACAGCTATCACAGTATTCACAACGGACGCTTTCACCATTCCTGTCGTTCTCTCCGTCATCTGCCACCTCCCTGAAGAAATAAACCTGCCACTGTCAACTGTGGCCGTTCCTGCATATCACATCTGTTTCCTGACAATACGGTACTCATCATCTGTCTGGTAGTATGGACATTCAAAACGTTGATTTCCAAGAAATGACGCCATCTCATCTTCGTCCAAATCCGCCTCACAGACATAATAGCCATAATCGTCATCATAGACATAATTACCGCAGGATTCACAGCTCTGCGGCCCATCCTGTTTCTTCAAGCCGTCACCTCCTTTACAAAAGCGTTCCGTTTACCGCCGCAGTGCGTTCCTCCGCGGAGCGGTTGAAATTTAAAAGATATAATAAGACCCGGGAATGGAAAAATTCCCGGGTCTTGTTGCGTACATCCGGCCGTGGGCCGTCTGAAATCATGCGGTTACTGCATGTTCTGGTATTGATCCAATATCTGGTCAAACATCGAAGACATCTGCGGATCACGGAGCATAAAATTAATTGCTATCATATAAAGACCTTCCGCCACACCGAGAATCAGTGAGAGGATGCCTAAAACAAGTCCTGCAATAGCCAGGCCGGTAAACGGTTCCCCCTTCCGTGAGAGAAAAGAGAGGATGATTGCAGCCACACCCAAAATGATAGAGAGCGGAAAAGCAATACAGGCACAGAGGGAGAGCGTGCCTATGATACCGCAAATCAGGGAGGCGGTTGCCGTGCCGTTTGGCTGTCTCACGGGCCTGCCGCCGGGAATATTGCCGTTATTTTTACCGTTCCCCTGCCCGTCCTTATATTGGTTATCATTGCTGTCATAATAGTCCATGGAAAAACCTCCTTTGTATCTTTATGATTGTAACATGGTTTTCAGAGGTTGTCCAGAGAGCAGAAATGGAGTTGCACGGCGAGAAACTGAAAATAATGCAGTTTCTCGCCGTGCAACTCGGGATTTTCAGCGGGGGGACAAAGTCACATGTGTTCATGGAAGGTGCGTTTAATGACTTCCAGCTGCTGCTCACGCGTAAGGCGGCTGAAATTGACGGCATAGCCGGAAACACGTATGGTCAGTGTCGGATACTCTTCGGGATGAGCCATGGCATCCGTCAGTACCCGGCGGTTCATCACGTTGACATTCAGGTGATGAGCGCCCTGGGCGAAATAACCGTCCAGTATGGATACAAGATTGTCAACACGTTCCAGCGGCGATTTGCCCAGGGCATCCGGGACGATGGAAAAGGTATTGGAAACGCCGTCCTGGCAGACGGCCCGGTACGGTATCTTAGCCACTGAGTTAAGTGAGGCGAGCGCGCCGTTCAAATCCCGCCCGTGCATGGGATTTGCTCCGGGGGCAAATGGTTCCCCGGCCTTTCGGCCGTCGGGAGTGGAGCCGGTCTTCTTGCCATACATTACATTGCTTGTGATGGTGAGAGCGGAGAGCGTGTGGACGGCATTCCTGTACAGCGGGTGTTTTTTCAGTTCGGAAGAGAAGAAATCCACAAGCTCCACTGCAATGTCATCTACCCGGTCGTCATCGTTTCCGTATTTGGGGTATTCTCCCTCCACGGTAAAATCAACGGCAATCCCATTCTCATTCCGAACCGGTTTAACCCGGGCAAATTTAATTGCAGACAGGGAGTCCGCTGCAATAGACAGACCGGCCACGCCGAAAGCGGCCAGGCGTTCCACCAGGGTGTCATGCAAAGCCATCTGGCTGGCTTCATAGGCATACTTATCGTGCATATAGTGAATGATGTTGATGGTATCGGCATAGAGACCGGCCACATATGCCAGCACCTTTTTATAGTTCCCCAGCACTTTGGGATAATCGAGCACTTCGTCGGTGTCCGGCTGAATGCCCGGAATTACATGCAGGCCTTTTATCTCATCCACTCCGCCGTTGATCGCATACAGCAGGCTTTTCGCGAGGTTGGCCCTGGCCCCGAAGAACTGCATCTGTTTGCCGGCCGCCATCGCAGATACACAGCAGGCGATACAGTAGTCATCTCCATACATGGGCTGCATTAATTCATCATTCTCATATTGGAGCGAGTCGGTTTCGATGCTCATGCGGGAGCAGTAGGACTTAAAGGCAGCAGGCAGATTGCGGCTCCACAGCACGGTCAGATTGGGTTCGGGAGCCGTTCCGAGGTTAGTCAGAGTGTGCAGATACCGGAAAGAACTGCGGGTGACGAGGGTACGTCCGTCCACGCCCATTCCTCCTATGGCTTCTGTGACCCAGGTGGGATCGCCTCCGAACAGCTCATTGTATTCAGGAGTACGCAGATGGCGTACAAGGCGCAGCTTGATGATAAACTGATCAATCAGCTCCTGCGCACCCATTTCATCTAAAATTCCCAGATCCAGATCGCGCTGGATATAAATATCGAGAAACGTAGCGGTGCGGCCCAGGCTTGTGGCGGCGCCGTTGTTTTCCTTGATTCCGGCGAGGTAGGCCAGATAAAGGTTTTGTACGGCTTCACGGGCTGTTTCGGCGGGGCGCGTGATATCACAGCCATATTTTTCTGCCATCCGGGCCATTTCCTTTAATGCGCGGATTTGCATGCTCACTTCTTCCCTCAGACGGATCCGTTCATCCGTCATGGCTCCGTCCATCATGTCCAGGTCTTTTTTCTTTTCTTCGATCAGAAAATCAGTGCCGTAAAGCGGAACCCGGCGGTAGTCGCCTATGATGCGTCCGCGTGAGCAGGCCTGCCGAACGGGCCAGGCGCGTGCGCTCGGGATAGGCGTCAAATACGCCGTCGTTATGCGTCTTGCGGTAGAGACGGAAATGTTTTTCAATTATGGGATCCAGGCGGCAGCCATACTGTTCCAGCGCCTGCTCTGCGGTACGGATACCTCCGTACAGATTGACGATGCGTTTCAGAGGGGCGTCGGTCTGCAGGCCGACTATTACTTCATTTTCTTTATCAATATAACCGGGGGCAAAATTATCGATACCGGAGACGGTCCGTGTCTCCACGCCGATGATGCCTTTCTCCACCTCTTCAATAATCAGGGCATGGGCTTTTTCCCAGACCTTTTTCGTGCGCTCGGATGCGGGGGCAAGAAAACCGGCGTCACCGGTATAGGGGGTGTAGTTTTTCTGGATAAAATTGCGTACATTTACAAGATGGCGCCATTCCCCGGTGCGGAATCCTTCCCAGGCTTTGTTGTTGCTATTGACAGGCATAATGAATCCTCCATTTATTATTCTGACGGGCCGGGCAGCAGCCGCGGTTCATGAGCTGCTGCCACTGTGCCGTGATTTCCGGTTTCATGGGCGGGACGTCTTCCAGCGGATATGGGATGCCGAGTTCGCGGTACTTTGGTACGCCCAAAACATGGTAGGGAAGCAATTCCACTCTTTCTACTCCGCGCAGTGTTTTTAAAAACTGCCTCAGCCCTTCAAAATGGCTGTCTCCGTCCGTCAGCCCGGGAACCGCCACGTGGCGTATCCACATGGGAGTCCCTGATTTCTGTACGGCATCAAGGAAAACGGCCGCTTCGTCCGGGGACTGTCCCGTAACCCGCTCATAGCCTTTGGCAGTAAAATGTTTCACATCGAAAATCACCAGATCGGTGTACTTAAGAATTTCCTCATAGTTTCCTGCTCCGCAGCCGGCGGTGTCGAGGCAGGCGGAGATTCCCTCGCTCCGGCAGAGCTTAAGCAGTTCCAGAAGGAAGCCGCTCTGGAGCAGAGGTTCGCCTCCGGAAAAGGTTACGCCTCCTTTAGAGCCGTAGTAGGGTTTAAACCGTTTCAGCTTCTGCATCAGAACCTCCGCCGTACAGAGAGAGCCACCGTTTGGATCCCAGGTATCAGGATTGTGGCAGTACCGGCAGCGGAGACGGCAGCCCTGCAGAAAAATCACGGAACGGATGCCGGGGCCGTCCACCAGCCCCATGCTTTCAATGGAATGGATACGTCCGGATATCAAATGAATAACCTCCTTTTGATGAAAAATGATCGAAAAAAGCCGGCAGTCCGGGCTTTTTTCTGCCCAGACGGTCGGCCGGTTATCGATCATACTCCACGTGGTCTTCCACTTGTTCCGTCAGTCATATGATCACCATGTTTTTTAATATAGCCAGTATTCGGAAATTTGTCAACTATAAATTTTCCTGTGGTAACGCTGCATTAGATGAAAGCAGTTCCCGTCCGCCATCCTATATCTGAACTTGCAGCCGGAGGAAGAATCCTGTATAATAATCTGGCACAGGAAATTTATGGCGGCCGTTCACGGCGGACTTCATACCGTCATCAGATGCAATGACACAAAGTGAGGAAATAAAATGGATATTATTCAAATTTTAAAAGACGAACTCCAGATTAACCGAAGCCAGGCTGAGGCTGCGGTCAAACTGATTGACGAAGGCAATACCATCCCGTTTATCGCCCGTTACCGCAAAGAAGCGACAGGCTCTTTGAACGATGAGGTGCTGCGAAATCTGGATGAGAGATTAAAATATTTAAGAAACCTGGAGGAGCGGAAGGAACAGGGTATCAATTCCATACGTGAACAGGAAAAACTGACTCCGGAGCTGGAGAAAAAGATTCTGGCGGCGTCGACGCTGGTGGCAGTGGAGGATCTTTATCTTCCATACAGACCGAAGCGGAAGACACGGGCCAGCATTGCGAAGGAGAAGGGGCTGGAGCCTCTTGCCAATCTGGTTCTTATGCAGCTTACAAAGACGCCGCTTCTGAAAGAGGCGGAGCATTATATCTCAGAGGAGAAGGGCGTTCTGACTGCGGAGGAGGCCCTGAACGGAGCGAAGGATATTCTGGCCGAGCGTATAGCGGAGACGGCTGAGTACAGGACATATATCCGCAAGGCCACATTCCAGGAAGGATCTCTCGATTCATCTGCCCGTGACGGGAACGCGGAATCTGTCTACGAGATGTATTATAACTTTACGGAGCCGGTAAAGAAGGCGGCGGGGCACCGTATTCTCGCACTTAACCGGGGGGAGAAGGAGAAGATCCTTACTGTGAAAATCACTGCTCCGGAAGAGAAGATTCTGCGCTATCTGGAGAAGAAGGTAATCACCAGGGAGAATCCGGAGACGGCCCGCGTACTGAGGGAAGTGACGGAGGACAGCTATAAGCGCCTGATTTCCCCTGCCATTGAGCGCGAGATACGCAGCGAACTGACGGAGAATGCGGAGGCGGGAGCTATTAAGGTATTCGGAAAAAATCTGGAGCAGCTTCTGATGCAGCCGCCTATTACAGGCCGTGTCGTACTGGGATGGGATCCGGCATTCCGTACGGGCTGTAAGCTGGCCGTGGTGGACGGTACCGGCAAAGTGCTTGATACGGTGGTGATTTACCCAACCGCACCCCAGAATAAGGTGGAAGAATCGAAGAAAATCCTGAAGAACCTGATTACGAAATATGGCGTTTCACTGATTTCGTGTCGGTACAGCAGTAAAAGAAGAGGGAGGAACCAAACTGAACCATCAGATCCCCTGGAGACAGAACGCCTGTGCTGACTGCCTCCGCTGCCGAGTCCCCGCTTCCCGTAATCACGGGCGTTCCCTCTTTAAGCCCCGTTTCTTCCGCTGCCCTGTGGGTCACTGTTCCCGCCGGTTCCGTCACGATCTGCCCTTTTGCAAGCTGTTCAGGCCGGCAGACAGGCTGGCACAGCTCCTCTATGATGCTCCCGTCCGGCCGGTAAAACGGCCGGAAGGAAGCCATGCCCAGAAAACGATCCACCACATAATTTCCGGTCAGCTTCGCCGCCAGATAAGAGGAACCGGTGAGAAATTTATAAGTCTGTTTATATACATCCGGTTCATGTTTCTTTATCCAGTAAATTTTTGCAGCCACATCTCCGGAACACATGGGACGGCCAAATAATTCCTTTGTTCTTTCCTCCCCGTAATAATCGGTAAGTTCCCTGATCTCCTCCATACATCTGGCATCAATCCCATATAATATTGCCTTGCGCAGCGGACGGCAGTCTTTGTCCACGGGCAGGCAGTCCGCTCCAAGGGCGCTGGCTCCCACGGCTCTTATCAGCTCCGGACTGATTCCGGCTTTTTTTATCAGGGAATTTGACAGAAAGCAGAAATCATGCCACCAAACTGCCTCCGCATCATGCTCATAGAATCCCGGGGCCGGATTTTCCATTCCGTGGGCGATTTCAGCCCTGGCCGCCACCTTCCCATGGCTGTCGGTAATCACGCCCTTGCCGGTATAGGTGCCAATATCAATCCCCATGAAATATATTTCATTTCCCATAATAGTCCTTTCCGCGTTATGACCGGGAGGAAGGTGCGGCAGCGCCAATATTTTTCCTGTATTCCTTCACGATATCCATTATTTCCTTTACCCGCTCTTTCTCCACATAATTACTGAATTTTCCATCCTTTTTGAACGCTGTTCCAATGCAGGCTCCATCACACTGCTCAAGTTTTTCCACGATGTTTTCCTTTGTGCAGCCGGTGTTACAGAATACCGGTGTCCCGCCGGATACCTTTTTCACGCGCTCCATCAGGCCGGAATCTGTCTCTGAGCCGGCGCTGCTGCCGGACACACAAAGCGCGTCGGGAAAGCAGTGGAAAATTATGGATTTTGTGATTTTCTCAAGGCTCCGCTCCGCCAGGTAAGTATCTGACTCAGGGTTTACCTTAAACAGCAGTTTGAGGTTTTTCAGTCCCAGCTCTTTTTTTCTTCTGAGTGTCGCCGGAATATTGGTATCGGTAATCCCATTTTCCCCTATGTATGCACCGGTAAAGGTGCTTCTGACAAAATCAGCGCCTGTCGCAGCCGCCAGATCAATGGTTGCTATCGGGTTTGATACGATATTGACACCGAACGGAACTCTTATCTCCTTTTTAAGTTCGCCTACAATACACCCCATAGCGGCAACCGTCACATAGGAAACCTGCTTTTCGTAGGGAAGGCTGAACTCATTGGCAATCAGAATCCCATCCACGCCTCCGTCCTGCAGAGCCGTCAGTTCTTCTCTTGCCTTTTGTATCACGGATTCCATCGTATCCTCCCCGCCAAACAGCGGGTCACCCGGCATAGCCCTGAGATGCAGCAGGGCGATAACTGGTTTCTCCACCTTAAATAAGTCTTTTGTCCACATTTTTTTACCTTCTTTCTTATTTTATTCCGAATCCGGGCCCTTTTCGTCAACAGACAAAAGGATGCCACGGCTCACTTGGCGTCAAGGAGCGGCAGCATCCTTTTCATAAAGGGAACTTGCTGTAATGAATTCTGATTATTTTGTCTCGTCCCATACTGCGTGAGGATGCTTGTGCCACCATTTAAACACTACCGGGACGATAAGCAGCGCCGCGAGGTAAATCAGAATCGGGACAACGGCGGCTATCCAGTTCCCCTGTACACAGGCTACCGGGACGGCGGCCAGTGCGAAAATTTCGATAACAGACTCAATCGGGGTCACGATTGCAGCGTCATCCAATGTACAGCTCTTATTCTCCGGATCCACAATGCGCAGGAGGGCCATTCCGATTGCAGTAACACCTGTGGAATATCCGTATACGTAGATTCCCCTCTCAAACCACTCCTGCTTCAGCAGACGGGGACCAATCACCGTAAAGTGGAATACAACCCAGAGGATTCCAAAAAGCATTAAGAGGCCGAACGGTACCGCATACTGGATAACAACCGGAATTTTAATCGAAGCCACTCCGAAAAATACCAGAAAGTCTGTCGCACAGCTGCCCATACGGGAAATGATACGGTTGTCAACGTATTTATCCGCTTTAATTCCTTTTAACAGGAAATGGAATAAAATCGCTGCCAGGAAGCCGACGGAGAAACTCGGAACGCCCAATCCCGTGGCATCCTGAATTGCATTGGTCAGCAGATAACCGGCTCCGGTCGGGATTAATATCAGCAGCAGGTGCCACGCCAGCGGGTCAATGGCCATCGGAGAAACAGTCTCATCTCCCAGAACCGGCCTGTGGCCTTCGTCGATTAGTCCGGTTCTCATATCGTCCGGAAGCTGGCTGAAGTCTTTTACATATTTTGTATAATTTTTAGTGGTACCAATTTTGATTAGTGCAATTCCGCCGAATATACCGGTGAGAATCCCTACTGTTGCAGATGTCATGGCAAGGTCGGTGGCATCTTCCCAGCCCAGATTGCCGAGAGTCTGGCCGAGCGCTGCCGCAGTTCCGTGTCCTCCCTGGAATCCTGCGGGAATCAGCATGCCGAAAGCCGTATTCAGTTCCGGAGCAAATATTCTCAACACTACCATTGAAAATATAATCGGCACCGCATACTGGAATGCCCATCCGATATTTCTGTAGCAGTAATAGCTTCCGATGCGGTCAAAATTCGTCTTCCAGCCGCCGCTGCTGAAATTGAAGCCGCGCAGTCCGATGGATACGAATACTGCAATAATCAGCAGGCCGGCATATGAACCGAACTGGCTTGAAAACTGCATCACCCCGAATCCATTCTGTCCAAGAGCCAGGCCGATGAATCCGGCCAGCAGGCTCACCGGCACAAACAGGCTCTGCAGCACCTTGATTTTTTCCCTCAATATTTTTGCTATAAACAGGAAAATACCTGCCCACATGAAGTCTACTAACATTGAATATGCATTAAATTCCATACTCTCTTCTCCTTTCACTCCCACTTTTCTTTTGTTAATACGGATCAAACATCCGGATTATTTTCGTCGCTGTCTCTTTACCACGGTGCATACATTCCGGAAGGCCCAACCCCTCGCACAGGCCCTTTGTAAATCCTGCCACATAGGCATCTCCGGCTCCCACCGTATTGACAATTTCCACCTGTTTAGCAGGCTCCCGGTAATACCGGCTCCCGTCATAAGCCAGGCTCCCGTCCCCGCCGAGCATGGCGATTACGATCCGTCCCGTCTTTTTCTGAGTTGACTTTAAAAAGTCTTTAATCGTTTCGTCAAGCTTCTCGTAAGAGAAAAACGCGTAATCCAGATATGGCAGTATCTCCTCATTCCCAGGATCGGCCAGCCTCTTTGAAAAATCATGAATCATAATGTTATTACCGTTCTTTATGTCTTTTATGTAACGCCCTATCCGTGACCACTTTTCCGAATAAACCAGATCAAATTGTTTTACAAAATCAAGCCTCTCCCGGTCCAGCGTAAAATCCGCCAGCACATTTTTGTCAAATTTCTCATGAATCCGGTCTCCGTTTATAATGTTCATCTGCGCGGCAGCCGTCTGCCGGCCGCCTTTATAAAAATGAGTCAAATCAACCCCGTACTTTTTCAGGACATTCTCAACTGACACACCGAATACATCATCGCCCTGAATGGAAACCAGCGAGACGTCCTGTCCCAGCTTTTTCAGGTTAATCGCAAAATCCACCGCGTTTCCGGTCGGATAGAAACGGTTCAGTGTATAGTAAACATCCACACAGTTATCTCCTACTGCCGCAACCCTCATTTTCCCATCTCCCTGTTTTGGTCTTCCATCGCTTTATTCACCCATAACCTGAATGTAATATTTTCTGTTCTTGATACCGTCAAATTCGGCAAAATAGATATCCTGTGCATGTCCCAGAACCATATTTCCGTCCTTCACGGGAAGTACACAGTGGCTGCCCGCCAGCATGGATTTGATATGCCCCGGGGAATTGCCCCCTGTGGCGCCGTAAGACGGGAGAAAATGGGCGTGGGCATAAATATCGTCACATGGCACCATTTTGTCCAGCTTATCTATCAAATCTTTTTCCACACAGGGAAGTCCCTCATTCATCGTTATTCCGGCCGTCGTATGGGCGCTGATGATAAATACGACGCCATCCTTTACCCTGCTGCTCTTTACCGTCTCCTTAACATCCTCCGTGATTTTAATCAACTCCACTTCCCGGCCGGCGCAGACCGTTTTTTCTGTCAGTTCCACTTTCATCTGTCAGCCCTCCAATCCAAGAAATCTCATAGCATTTTCACCGTAAAGCTTCCGCCTTGTATCCTCCCGCATTTTCAGACTGTCCAGCCCGCGTTTGATGCGTACAGGCCGAAACCGGGGAGCATTAGATCCGAACATAACCTGATCCTGGAAGTTGTGATCGAGCCAGTACTCTCCCATATCATGTTTAAAGACCTTATCAAAAAACTGCTCCGCACTGTCCATATACATCATCGCCGTATCCGCATAAAGATTCGGATATTTAATCATCAGCATGGCCGTCTCCTGCACCCAGGGCCATCCCATATGGGCAAGACAGAGCCGAAGCTGCGGAAATTCCAGGGCCACTTCCTCAAATCTTAACGGATGGGAATATTTGCACAGCGTATCCGGTTCCCACGAAAGTCCTGCGTGAAAAACAACCGGTTTATTGTGCTCCAGACATTTTTCATAAATCGGCCACATCATCCTGTCATCCGGATAAAACCTCTGCTTTGCCGGGTTCAGTTTCAGACCCGTTAACTGCAGCTCGGTAAAAGCACGCTCCAATACCTCCACTGCGTCACTGCGGTGCGGGTCAACACTGGCAAAACCAATCAGCATGTCCGGACGTTTATCCACAAGAGTCCGGATTTCTTCGTTGGTTATCACCACTTCGCCGCAGCGGACAGAATGGTCCAGGGGTAAGAGAACCATTTTATCAATTCCCGCATATGCATTTTGTTTATCAAGCACATCCAGAGGCGAAGGCCCCATCAGATGGTATCCCATTTCATCACATCTCAGCTTCAGTCTGTCCTTATCTCCGCAGATATCGGAAAAAAGAGCCGGATGTACGTGCATGTCAATTACCATATCTTTCACCTCCCTCAATATCATTACTTATCATTCTATAATATTATATATCATTATAGTTTTTGGCAAAAATTAATCGAGGCAGGCGGAGGCTTTCTCTTTCACCTCGTTCAATTCCTCTTGCGTCATATCACAGTATTCACTGTTTTCTGCGGTGGTGGCTGCGTCCTGGACATAGACGAGTTTCGTATCTTTCTGAGTAATTGTATTGAACCAGATTCCCTGTGGAATATTGTAAACCTTATAAGGCTCCATCGGTATAACATCAATCCGGCAGGCGCCATCTGCTTTCACTGCCGCCAGCAGCACCGCTTTTCCCTTTAATAGCACAAACTGCTCATCAGTGGCATGATGCACTTCCAGATAACGGATATTTTCAATATCATTATTTGGTTTCCAGTTTTTAATACACATTACCCAGTTTTTATTGTCATAGACACACTGGATTCCTTCTCCTTCATAGCTGAAGATATCGGCGTTCATTTTCTCCTCCTCATTCCCATAGGCTGTTTTTCAACAGCATTAACAGTTTTTATTGGCCAATTTATTATATATCATTATATTACATCATGTATCATTATGTTGTCAATAGGTTCCTGCGCAATTTTCACAAATAACTTTTCTGAACGCATCCTGTTTTATGGCATATTTTTGTAACCGCTCATGACGACTGAACTGTTGCATTTTTATTCCATAACAACGAAAAGCACGCTTCGCGAACTTTTCCTTGCCACTCAACGATAACCTGCACGCTCCGCGCACAGGTCACCGCCTTCAATTTAATGACGAGGGTTCCGGAAGCTTTAAATCTCCCGAAACCCTCGTCATTCACGGTACAAATATATAAATATAGACAGATATATGGCCGGCCTCTCGGACGGCGCTCTACAGTTCCGTATTCTCGTTGATCTGCAGGGAAAAACGCTCCCCGTTAATCATCTGCCTTCCCGCATAGATTGGCTGTCCGTCACCGCTTAACGCAACACTCCTGATATAGAGAAGAGGATCACCCCTGGACATATTTAACAGGGCGGCATCTCTGGCAGAGGCACGGCATATCTCAATTTTTTTCGTGGAATGAACGACCGCCACCTCGCGCTTCTTGAGACTGTCAAACAGAGAGTTATTGTCAAATGTCTCATCGAGCAGAAAGGCGTACCGGAGCGGAAACCAGGTGCTTTCAATTGCCACCGGCTCGTAATCCGCATACCGGACACGTGAAATAAGCACAGCCTGCATTCCTTTCTGCTGCCCCAGGTTCTCCTCAATCTCAGCCTCCGGCACAACCAGCCTGTTCTCGATCATCCGGCCTCCCGGCTCCAGCCCCATACTGCGGCACATATCACTGAAGCTCTGGACTTTCTTAATATCTCTCATATATTTTGGTTTGCTGACAAATGTCCCCTTGCCCTGCTTTCTTTCAACCAGCCCTTTATCTATCAGTCCGCCGACTGCTTTCCTGACCGTGATGATACTGACGCCGTACGTCTTTGCCATCTCCCCTTCAGTCTGAAGTTTCTCGCCGGGCTGGGATATTCCGGAAAGAATTATTTCCTGAATCTGTTCTTCCAATTGAACATAAAGAGGAATAGCCGCTTTTCCATCTAACATAATATACTCCGTTTCTTTCAGTGCTAATAACTGTAGATATAAAGATATATATTATTATATAATAACTATCGATAAAAAAGCAATATACAAGCTTGAGTTTAGACGACTTTTAGTTAAGCAGGCGAGGGCGCCTCCGGTACGGCCAGC
>OHAS01002308.1_pt1 | contig 13876 bp, 9 predicted proteins | sample 1577131 | NCBI WGS metagenome assembly OHAS01 (sample SAMEA3541566, study PRJEB24748) | human gut metagenome | biome: human gut; feature: human-associated habitat; material: faeces | place: China | collected 2012 | reverse complement strand
CGTTCTATGAGAGATACCGCTTATAAAGCAATGCAGGTTAAGGAACAGCTTATAAATGAAAACGGCAAGGAACCGACTATTGAGGAAATTGCTCAAAGGCTTGAAATGAAAAAAAGCGATGTTGTTCTTGCTCTTGAAGCAATTGTTGACCCGGTATCACTTTACGAGCCGGTATATAATGACGGAGGTGATACTATTTTTGTTATGGATCAAGTGGGCGATAACTCGACCGATAAAGATTGGGTAGATGAAATTTCTATTAAAGACGAAATCAAAAAACTTGATGACAGAGAACGAAATATTATGTACCTTCGCTTTATGCAGGGCAAAACGCAAATGGAGGTTGCACGTGAGGTCGGTATATCACAGGCTCAGGTTTCCCGCTTAGAAAAAAACGCCCTTAAACGAATTAAGGGCGAGTGAAGAATTTAAAGAACCATAATCAGTGTGCCTGCCGCAATCAAAATACAGCCGACAAGTGACTTGATATTGAAATCCTCGTGAAGAAATATAAATGCCAAAACAAGAGTGATTACGACGCTTAATTTATCAATAGGCACAACTTTTGAAACCTCTCCGATTTGTATTGCTTTGTAGTAACAAAGCCACGAAGCACCGGTTGCAAGGCCTGACAAAATAAGGAATATCCAGCTTTTTTTGCTGATATTAGTGATTCCCGATTGCGCATTGGTGATAAACACCATAAGCCAAGACATTGCAACAACTACAACCGTTCTGATAGCCGTTGCAAGATTAGAGTCAACATCTTTGATACCGACCTTTGCAAGAATTGATGTTAAAGCCGCAAATACTGCCGATAAAACTGCAAATACCGCCCACATATTTTTCATCTCTTTTCCTTTTGCATATTTTTATTTTAGTTCTTTTCTTAGTTATTGTAAAGTGTAAATTTAAACTAAAGTAGAACGAAAAATATTTTGACAACTGTATAAATTAGTGATATTATAATGACGAAAGGGTGATCGAATATGAAAAAAATTTCAAGTGTTTTATTGGCATTTTTGATGCTTGTTTCAAGCTTATTTTGCGCAAATGCTGCATTTGGTGAGGACTGGTCAAGTCAGAACGGTAAAAACACCTTTCAAAGCGCTGAAAATCTTGTAATCGGCACAATTTATAACCGCCCTGCGACGGAAATTACAGGCGCTGTTTTTAAACTCGACTTAAATCAAGCGGCAAAATATACATTATCGATTTCATCAAATTCTGCCGCAAAAGTTGAGATTTATCAAAATGATGATAAAAATATTATTGATACCGTATTTGTTTTAGGAGATAAAGCGCAGAAAAAGGTCACAGACAAGAATTTTGATTTTCTTAAAGGTACTTATTATTTCAGGATATTGAGTGCAGGTGATTACACTTTTTCCGTTTCAAATTATGTTTGCAATCATTATTTTGATGTTGTAACAACTTCACCTACTTATTTTTCAGCCGGATATCATACATATACCTGTTATCTTTGCGGTTATTCCTACAAAACAAAGGGCGATAAAAAGAAAATTCTTAAAGCCCCTAAAATTTATTCACTAAAAGCGGGGAAAAAGAAAATAACTGTAAATAATTCCGACAATAAAGCTGCTTCAGGCTATCAAATTAAGCTTTCAACAAACAAAAAATTCACTAAAAAGACTACCAAAACAGTTAAAGTCAAATCTTCAAAATCGACTGTTAAAAAGCTTAAAAGCAAGAAAAAATATTATGTAAAAGTAAGAGCGTATAAAACTAAAAACGGTAAGACCGTTTATTCTGCTTGGTCCAAAATTAAAACTGTTAAAACTAAATAATTGCTGAGGCGGAATGACATAAATTGTTATTCCGCTTTTTTATAAAAAATTTATTTTGGGTATTGAATTTTTTCTGCTTATAATGTAATATATAAAAATAATATAATATATAATAATGCAGTCAGTGATTTCTTTAAACGAATGTAAATTATTGGCACACTTTCTTGGAGTTGTGTATGGAAAAAATCACAGGTAAAAATAACGAAATAATAAAGGGCGTTAAAAAACTCTTTACCTCTTCCAAGGAGCGCAGGGCACAGGGCTTGTTTGTTCTTGAGGGGGCAAGGCTTGTTTTTGACGTCCTTAACTCTTTTTATGAGGTTGAAATATTCTTGATAACGGAAAGCGCAAACGAAAGGTATTTTGAAAAATCCGTTTTAATGCAAAGGAAAAGCAAAGCCTCTTATTTCATAAGCGATACTCTTTCGCAAAAATTAAGCGAAACGAAGAATTCACAAGGTATTTTTGCAGTTTGCAAAATGAAAAATGATAATATCGCTCTTCAAAAAGGCAAAAAGTATATTGCTACAGATAATCTTCAAGACCCCGGTAATCTCGGCACAGTTATAAGGACGGCGGAGGCGCTCGGTATTGGCGGCGTAATTGTCGGAGGAGGGTGCGATGTATATAACCCAAAGGTTTTGCGTGCATCAATGGGTTCGGCGCTCAGGATTGAGGTTATTGAATGCTTAAGCCTTGTTCCAATATTAAATCAGGCAAAGTCTCTCAAAATTAAAACGTATGCCACTTCGCCTGACACCTCTGCAAAAAAAATAAACGAAATTGATTTTTCAGCTTCCTGCCTTTGCGTTATCGGTAATGAGGCTAACGGGGTAAGCGATGAGGTTATGGCAATGTGTGATGAAAAAATAACAATCCCTATGCCCGGCCGTGCAGAAAGCCTTAATGCGCATGTGGCAGCAGCCATAACGATGTGGGAGATGCAAAGATGAGTGAAAATGCAAGGTATTGGATTTGGCTTCAAAACGCTCTTGGATACGGCGCTAAAATAAAAAGCATAATTGATGAATATAAAAGTGCAAAACTTCTTTATGAGCTTGGTGAAAGCGAATGGAAAATGAGCACGGTTTTATCTAAACGTCAGGTTGAAAAGTTGATAATGACTGATGCCAGAGAGTCAGATGAAATAATTGATTGCTGTACAAAAAACGGTTATAAAATAATTGATTTTGACGATAAAGCTTATCCAAAAAGGCTTAAGGAGATAATTAATCCGCCTGCCGTTTTGTATGTTGACGGAAAGCTGCCCGATATTGATAATCTTGTTTGCATCGGTATGGTAGGCACAAGAAAGGCAAGTGAATATGCAATCAAAGCGGCGCACATTATGGCTAAGGGCATTACCGAGGCAGGTGCTCTCGTTGTAAGCGGCGGAGCCTTGGGAATTGATACATATTCTCATTTAGGCGCTCTTGCCTGCGGCGGAAAAACAGTTGCCGTTTTGGGAAACGGGCTTGGTAATAATTATTTAAAGGCTAATGAAGGCTTAAGAAATATGATAAAGCAAAGCGGTGCACTTGTTACTGAGTATCAGCCCAATGTTCCGGCTAACAGAACTTCTTTTCCTATGCGTAACCGAATTATAAGCGGTTTGAGTTTAGGAATTTTGGTAGTTGAGGCAGGTGTTAAAAGCGGCAGCCTTATTACCGCAAATCTTGCGATTGAGCAAAACCGTGATGTTTATGCCGTTCCCGCTTCTATATTTTCAAGCGATTTTTCAGGTACAAATAAACTTATAAGCGACGGCGCAAGGCTTGCAATCAATCCCGTTAACGTTGTTGAGGCTTATGAAAATGATTATCCGACTCTTGATTTATCTAAAATAAGGACTGCTAATGAAATAGTCCTTGATAACTCGGAAAAAACGCTTGATACCTCTATTGTTAAGAAAAAATCGGCTAAGGAGCTTAATGTTAAGCCGACGCCTGAAAATAATTTGATTGATAAAAAATACTCCTTTGAAAATCTTGAAAAAGGAAGAGAAAACAGAAGAAAAATTGACGAAAATGTATGGTCGCTTGAAGGAAACAACAAAATCGTTTATGACTGCATAGGCGAGGAGTTCACTCAGGTTGATGATATAATCGAGAAATCGGGTTTAACTGCTTCGCAGGTTCTTGTAGCTTTAACATTTCTCGAACTTAAAAAAGTGATAATAAGTGCCTCAGGTAAGAGGTTTAAAAAATCCTGAAAGGAAACAGAATATGTCTAAATTAGTAATTGTGGAGTCACCTGCAAAGGCGAAAAATATTAAAGGCTATCTCGGAAGAGGTTATGACGTTATTGCCTCAATGGGTCACGTCAGGGATTTGCCGGCAGCAAGGCTCAGTGTTGATATTGCAAATGACTTTGAACCGAAATATGCGGTAATAAAAGGAAAGGAAAACTTCGTTAAAGACCTTAAGAAAAAGGCTGACAATGCGGACTATGTTTATCTCGCAACCGACCCCGACCGTGAGGGAGAAGCTATTTCTTGGCATCTTGCCACTCTTTTGGGTCTTGACCTTAAGGATAAAAACAGGGTTACATTTAATGAGATTACAAAAAACGGAGTAAAAAACGGAATGGATGCGCCACGTCAAATTGATATTGATTTGGTTGACGCTCAGCAGGCAAGGCGTATTCTTGACCGACTTATCGGCTATAAGCTTTCGCCGTTTATTTCTCAAAAAATCAGAAGAGGTCTTTCGGCAGGCCGTGTTCAGTCGGTCGCTCTCAGATTGATTGTTGACAGAGAAAATGAAATTCGTGCATTTAAGGCTGAGGAATATTGGTCGATTGATGCTAAGTTTACAAATCCGCCGGAAAGAAAGGCGTTTTCAGCTTCTCTTTCAACTAAAAACGGCGAAAAAATCAAGATTGAAAATAAAGAGCAAAGTGACAGCGTTCTTTCTGACCTTGACGGCGAAAGTTATATTGTAAAGGGCGTTAAAAAGGGCAGCAGAAAGAAAAACCCTACTCCTCCTTTTATCACGTCAACTCTTCAGCAGGAGGCTTCAAGACGTCTTTCATTCCAAGCAAGGAGAACTATGAAGGCGGCACAGGAACTTTACGAAGGCGTTGAGGCAGGAGAACTCGGCACAGTCGGTCTTATCACTTATATGAGAACAGACTCGCTTCGTATATCTGAAGAAGCAAGAGCAGCCGGTAATGAATTTATTACAGAGACATACGGCGAAAAGTATCTCCCTAAAAAGCCAAGATATTTTAAATCAAAGAGTAATATTCAAGACGGTCACGAGGCTATCAGACCGTCAATGCCAAAGGTTACACCTGAGCAGGTTAAACCATATCTTACAAGCGACCAATATAAAATTTATAAACTTGTTTGGGAAAGATTTATTGCATCTCTTATGGAATCCTGTATGCAGGAAACTATGAAAATCGAGATTGAGGCAGGAGAATATATCTTCACCGCTACAGGTTATACAGTTAGGTTTGACGGCTTTACAAAGCTTTATGAGGAAAAGGTTGACGATGAAAAGAGCGACAGCGCATCTCCTCTCCCAGCTCTTAAGGAAGGCGACGAACTTAAGCTTAAGAGTATTTTGGGCAATCAGCACTTTACTCAGCCGCCTGCAAGATATACCGAAGCTTCCCTTACTAAAGCACTTGAGGAAAACGGTGTCGGCAGACCGTCAACTTATGTTACCATCACCTCAACTATTCTCAACCGTGAATATGTTAAGCGTGAGGGCAAGCAGTTTGTGCCGACTGAACTCGGCGAGGCTGTAACAAATCTTCTTAAAGATAAAATGCCTAATATTGTTAATGTTAAATACACTTCCAAAATGGAGGCTGACCTTGATAAAATCGACTCCGGCGAAAAGAATTATAAGGATATGATTCGCCTTTATTATGATGATTTTGAAAAGCCTCTTGAAAAAGCTAAAGAGGAAATGCAGGGCGTTAAAATTAAGCTTAAGGAAGAAGAAACAGACGAGATTTGCGAAAAGTGCGGCAGAAATATGGTTGTCAAAGTCGGCAGATTCGGTAAATTTCTTGCGTGTCCCGGCTATCCCGAATGTAAAAATACAAAGCCGCTTATTTTCAGGACTAAGGCTAAGTGCCCTGAATGCGGCGGCGACGTAATTGAGAAAAAAACCAAGAGAGGCTCGTCATTCTACGGCTGTTCAAATTATCCTAAGTGTAATTTTATGACTTGGGACGCACCGAGCGACGAAGTTTGCCCTCGTTGCGGCAAGTCGCTCTTTAAACGCAAGGGCAATGTGCTTTATTGCCCCGATACAGAGGGCTGCGGTTTTACAAAGCCGGCTCCGAGAAAAAAGAAAACAGAAGAATAAACGGTAATTTATATGAAATTTAAGGTTATCGGCGCAGGTCTTGCGGGAGTTGAGGCTGCGTGGCAGATTGCAAATAACGGATATAATGTTTCGCTTTATGAAATGAAGCCGATTAAAAAGAGTGAGGCGCATAAGTCGGACTTGTTTTGTGAACTTGTGTGTTCAAATTCGCTTAAGGCCTCACGTATTGAAAGCGCAGCAGGTCTTTTGAAAGAGGAAATGGCTCGTTTAGGCTCGCTTACGGTCCCGATTGCAAGGCAGTCGAGTGTTCCGGCAGGCGGCGCTTTGGCAGTTGACAGGGATATTTTCTCAAAAAGCGTGACTGAAAAAATCAAATCTCACCCCAATATTGAGGTGATTAATGAAATAGTTGAGGATTTAGAACTTGACGACGATACAATAACAATTGTTGCAACGGGTCCGTTGACAGACGGCGCTCTTGCAAAAAGTATCAGCAATATTACAGGTGAGTATCTCTCGTTTTATGATGCCGCCGCTCCAATTGTTACTGCAGAGAGTGTTAATATGTCTAAGGCATTCGGTGCTTCACGTTATGAGCGTGGCGGTGACGATGATTATATCAATTGCCCGTTCAATAAGGCAGAGTATGAGGCTTTTATTAATGAACTTGTTAATGCCGAGGGTGCAATTGTTCACGATTTTGACGTCTATGAGGGCTGTATGCCGATTGAAAAACTTGCTAAAAGAGGGCTTGACGCTCCTCGTTTCGGACCTATGAAACCTGTCGGTTTGGTCGACCCGAACACTGGGCACAGACCTTGGGCTTGTGTTCAGTTAAGACGTGAAAATTCAAAGGGTACAATGTTTAATCTTGTTGGTTTTCAAACCAATTTGAAGTTCGGCGAGCAAAAACGTGTTTTCTCTATGATTCCGGGGCTTGAAAATGCTCAGTTTGTGCGCTACGGTGTTATGCATAGGAATTCGTTTTTGAATTCACCAAAGCTTCTTAATAACGATTTTTCATTTAGAAATAAAAACAACCTTTTCTTTGCAGGTCAAATCACGGGAGTTGAGGGATATATGGAGAGTGCGGCAAGCGGAATTATGGCAGGTATCAATGCCGTAAGAAGAGCACAGGGTAAAGAGCCGTTCACTCTCTCTGATGTTACTATGATAGGCGCTTTGAGCGATTATATCAGTGACGAAAGCGTTAAGAATTTTCAGCCTATGGGTGCTAACTTCGGTGTGTTGCCTGCAATAGAGCCGAAAATCAAGGATAAAAAAGAGCGCTATGCCGCTATGGCGCAAAGAGCGCTTGCAAGCCTTGAAGAAAGTATGAAAACCTTATAGTTAAAATTAAGTTGGGAAAGGGTGCAATATTTGCCATGCAAAAAAGAATAATTATTGATGCTATGGGTGGGGATAATGCTCCGCTTGAGATACTTAAGGGTACCTATCTTGCTCAAAAAGAATACGGAATTGCTCCCGTACTTGTCGGAAATGATAAAGAAATACAAAAATGCATTAAGGATAATAATATTGCACTTGAAAATGTGAAAATTGTTAATTCAAATTCAGTTATCACAATGCATGACGATGCAAAGGCTGTACTTAAAGAAAAGGCAGACTCGTCAATGGGTATCGGCTTTAAGCTTTTGAATGAAGGTGAAGGCGACGCTTTTGTGAGTGCGGGAAATACAGGTTGCGTAACAGTAGGCTCAACGCTTATCACTAAAAGAATTAAGGGTGTTAAAAGACCTGCAATCGCCTCTGTTATGCCAAGCGCCAAAAAGCCGTTTCTTCTTATGGACTGTGGTGCAAATGCCGAGTGCAGAGCTGAATTTTTATATCAGTTTGGCAAAATGGGAAGCCTTTATATGCAAAAAATTATGAAAGTTGAAAACCCAAAGGTTGCGCTTGCAAATAACGGCGAGGAGAGCACAAAGGGCACTTCGACCGTTAAAGAAGCTTATAAACTTATGCAAAATGCACCTTACAATTTTGTAGGCAATATTGAGGGTAGGCAAATTCCGTTCGGCGACGCAGACGTTGTTGTTGCCGACGGGTTTACAGGTAATCTTATTCTTAAAACTTATGAGGGCGTTGCAAAAGTTTTGATGAATGGCATTAAGAACGCTTTTATGAAAAATACGCTTTCTAAAATCTCATATCTCGGCGTTAAATCGGGTATTGACGATATGAAAAAGCAGTTTGATTATAAGGAATACGGCGGCGCCGTTATGCTGGGTGTTAAAAAGCCTGTAATTAAGTCTCACGGCTCGGCAGATGCACGTACATTTAAAAACGCAATCAAGCAGGCAATTTGGTTTTTGGATAACAATTTGATTAGTTCAATTGAAAATGAATTTTCAATAAATACGCAAGAGGAATAAAAATGGCAACTATCGAAGATAAAATAGGATATAATTTCAAAAATAAGGCTTATCTTATGGAGGCACTTACACATTCTTCCTTTGCAAACGAAAGGCATAATAAAATCAAGTGTAACGAGAGAATGGAATTTTTAGGTGATGCCGTGCTTTCTATCATTTCGGCTAACTATCTTTTTCATCGCTTTCCCGATATGCCTGAGGGCGATTTATCAAAACTTCGTTCTTCTCTTGTCTGCACTCAGTCACTTTCGGATTTTGCAAGGCAGATATCACTCGGTAACTTCCTGTTTTTAGGCAAGGGAGAGTCAAACACGGGCGGTGCTGACAGACCGTCGATTTTAGAAAATGCATTTGAAGCACTTATTGCCGCTATATATCTTGACGGCGGAATGGAAAATGCGGAAAAATTTGTACTTCATTTTCTTGCTCCTGCTGTTGAAACCCATCATATCAATTTTAAGGATTATAAAACAACTTTGCAGGAAATAGTTCAGCAAAACCCCGATGAAAATGTAAATTACGTTCTCGTCGGCGAGAGCGGACCTGACCATAATAAAACATTTGAGGTTGAAGTTCACCTTAATTCAAACGTTATCGGCAAGGGCAAAGGTGGAAGTAAAAAAAGTGCAGAACAGGCTGCGGCAAGAGAGGCACTTAAATTAATGGGTGTAATATGAAAAAAGGTAATATAAGTATTTTTGTTCCTCATTTAGGCTGTCCGTGTCAGTGTTCGTTTTGCAATCAAAAAACAATAACGGGGCAGGCAAATCAGCCCACACCACAGGACGTTGACAAGGCAGTTAAAACGGCGCTTAAGTCTAAGAATTTTGAATATGAAATTGCTTTTTTCGGTGGCTCGTTTACTGCGATTGACAGAGAATATATGATTTCTCTTTTGAAAGCGGCAAATAAATATATAAAATCAAATGAGGTAAAGGGTATAAGAATTTCTACCCGTCCTGACTGCATTGACGAAGAAATTTTGGATTTGCTCAAAGAGTACGGAGTTACAAGTATTGAACTTGGTGCGCAGAGTATGGACGATGAGGTGCTTTTGGCTAACAGGCGAGGTCATACGGCAAAAGACGTTGAAAATGCGTCAGAGCTTATTAAGTCATACGGTTTTGAGCTTGGGCTTCAAATGATGACGGGTCTTTATAAGGATAGCGAAGAAAAAGCTATTAAAACGGCTGAAAAAATAATTGCGCTATCGCCCCAAACCGTAAGGATTTATCCTACTGTTGTATTAAAAGGTACATATCTTGCAGACCTTTATTTAAGTGGTGAATATAAGCCGCTCAACGCTGACGAATCGGCGCAGCTTTGCGCAAAACTTGTTTTGCTTTTTGAAAAGAATAATATAAAAATCATTCGTTTGGGGCTTCATTCAAGCGAGGATATTAAGAAAAATATGCTTGCAGGCGGTTTTCACGACAGCTTTGGCGAGCTTGTAAAGTCAAGAATTATGGTTGATAAAATTCTTGCGCTTCCTCCGGCTGATTATGAGGTGGCAGTTAATTCAAAGTCGCTTTCAAAGCTGAAAGGAAATAAAAAATCAAATATCTATCTTCTTATCGAGAGAGGATATAATATAAAAATTGTTATCGACAACAGTCTTGATGTTGATGAATTGGAGATAAAATAATGGTATTAAAATCACTTGAAATACAAGGTTTTAAGTCTTTTCCGGACAGGACAACGCTTAATTTCGGCAAGGGTATTACCGCAGTTGTCGGTCCTAACGGTTCGGGCAAAAGTAATATTTCCGACGCAGTTCGTTGGGTTTTGGGCGAGACAAGTTCTAAATCTCTTCGTGGCTCAAAAATGGAGGATGTTATCTTCAGCGGTACTTCTGCACGTAAGGCTTTGGGCTTTGCTCAGGTCCAGCTTACTCTTGACAATACCGACCAAACGCTTAAAGATAAGGGCGAGGTTGTAACCGTTTCAAGAAGATATTATCGTTCGGGCGAAAGTGAATATAAAATTGACGGCGAAATCGTAAGAGCAAGGGATATAAGAGAACTGTTTATGGATACGGGACTCGGTTCAGACGGCTATTCAATGGTAGGTCAAGGTAAGATTGACTCAATCATTTCGCAAAAAAATGAGGACAGGCGTGAACTTTTTGAAGAAGCCGCAGGTATTTCCCTTTTTCGTCATAAAAGAAAAGACGCCACCCGCAGGCTTGACCAAGCGCAGGAAAATTTAGTCAGGCTTCTTGATATTTTGGGCGAACTTGAAAGCAGAGTTGAGCCGCTCAGAAAGCAGAGCGAAAAGGCGCAGAAGTTTATCACTCTTTCCGATGAGAAAAAAACGCTCGAAATAGGTGTATGGGTAAATAAGATTAACCGCTTTACCAATGATTTAAGAGAGCAGGAGCATAAAATTGACGCTGCTAACGCATCCTATGACGTTTGTGAAAAGGAACTTAAAGAGATTGAACAGGAGATTGAAGAAATAGCGCAAAAGACTGTTTCAATCAATACCCAAATCGAGCAAATCAGAGCAGGCTCAAAGGCTTATGAGGAGCAGGCTCTTCGCAAAGACGGCGAGGCTTCCGTTTTAGAAACTACTTTAAATCATAATAACGAAACTATTGAAAGACTTAAAAACGATATCGGCGATGTTGATAGCACCAATCTTTCTATTGATGCTCAGATAGAGGAAAAAGAGCAGTTTATCTCAAAAAGCGTTAAGGAAATTGAGGAAAAGAAGGCTGAGCTTAAAAGTGTTACGGATGAGATGAATAATCTTCTTTCATCTAATGAAGAATTTTCAAAACTTACTGTTGAACTTAATCAAAAAATTACTTCTCTTACTTTGAAACTTTCCGACTGCCGTGTTAAATGTTCTCAGGCTCTCACTTCTTCTCAGGAAATCAAGTCAAGGCAGAGCGTTGTTGATTCATCAATTGAAAAAAGCCGTGAGGAGCTTGAAAAGTTTAAAGAGCTTAAAGCAAAAAGTGATGAAAATTTAGAAAGTTTGCAATCACGTATTGATGAAAATAACAATTCAATGCAGGGCTATAAAATCAAGCTTGAAAATAAAAATGCCAATGCAGATAAGATTAAAGCAGAACTTGAAAAAGTAACTAACGAATATAACCAAAAGGTGCAAAGAGCTAAAATGCTTTTAGACCTTGAAAAGAATATGGAAGGTTTTTCGGGTGCCGTTAAATCGGTTATGCGTCAGGCGCAGAATAAGGCACTTTCAGGTATTCACGGACCGCTTTCTCAACTCATAACCGTTGATAATGAATACAGCGTGGCAGTTGAGGTTGCACTCGGTGCGGCAATGCAAAATATAGTTGTCGGCAATGAAGCAGATGCTAAGCGTGCAATTTATTATCTTAAAAATAACCGTGTCGGCAGGGCAACGTTTCTTCCCATTTCGGCAATCAAGCCGAGAAGCCTTGATGAAAGAGATTTTGACGATAACTTGGGTTTTGTTGCAATTGCAAGCGACCTTGTTGATTGTAAGAACGAGTATAAAAATATTATCTCTAACCTTTTGGGCAGAGTTGTTATAGTTGAGGATATGGACTCGGCTATAGGTATTTCAAAAAGATATTCAAACAGATTTAAGATTGTTACCGTTGACGGTCAGGTTATTAACCCCGGCGGCTCAATGACAGGCGGTTCGCAGTCAAAGGGCGCAGGTATCCTCTCTCGTGGTAATATGATTGACGAACTTAATAATGAAGCCAAAAAGCTTGAAAAGCAAGCTGAGGAAATCAAGGCTGAGTATAAAACAGCACTTGAGGAGGCTAACTTTGCACTTGCCGCTTTGCAGGGTGCGCAAGCTGATTTGCAGCAGGCTAAAGAAGAACTTATCAGGGCGCAGGGCGAGCATAAGCTTGTTGCTGAAAAGTATGACCTTTTATCCTCTCAACTCTCTGTTCTTGTTAATGAAAAGGACAGCGCTAAGCAGAGAATCGCAGAGTTTGAAAATGAGGCAAAATCCTGCGAGGTTGAAATCAAATCGATTGAAGATGAAATTTCAAAGACCGAAAGTGAACTTGAAAAGACCTCAGGCAATGCAAGCGAGCTTAATGCAAAACGTGATGAGTACAGGGAAAAGAGCGAGAAAATCAATCTTGAACTTGTAACACTTGCCAAGGATAACGAGGCAGCTAAGCTTTCTGTTGAAGAACTTAATTTCAGAAAAAATTCTCAGTTTGACAGGGTTAAAACGATTGAGGACGAGATTAAGTCAATTGAAGAGAAAAATCAAACGCTTCTTATTTCAATCAATGAAATTAAAGCGTCTGCCAATGACCTCAGGGTTAAGGCGGAGCAGTCCGATAAGGATGTAAGCGAGCAGATTAATCAAAGAAATGAACTTGAAAAGCGCACAACAGAGCTTAGAGGCGAGGAAAAGATTAAAAATCAGGACAGAGAAAAGCTTTCGGGTTCTATTGTTCGTCTTGATGAAAGAAAAATTGCAATGAAAAAAGAGTATGATGAGCTTAACGATATGCTCTTTGAGCAATATGAGCTTACTAAGCACGAGGCAGAGGCGCTTGATATTCAAATTGATGATATGACGGCGGCTAAGCGCAGACTCCACGAGATTAAGGTTGCAATTAAGAGTCTCGGCTCAATCAACGTCGGTGCTATTGAGGAATATAAAGAGGTCAGCGAGCGCTACACCTTCCTTAAGGAGCAAATTGGCGACGTTGAAAAATCGAAGAGCGAGCTTATGAAGATAATTGAGGATTTGACCGCTTCAATGAGCGAGAAATTTCTTACTCAGTTTAATAAGATTAATGAGGAATTTAAGGTTTGCTTTGCTGATTTCTTCGGCGGCGGTAAGGGCGAACTTGTTTTGGAAGAGCCTGACAATTGCCTTGAATCACCTATTGAAATTCGTATTCAACCACCGGGAAAGTCAGTTCAAAATATCAACCTTTTCTCAGGCGGTGAGAAGTCGCTTGCGGCAATGGCGCTTTTGTTCAGCGTGCTTAAAGTGCAACCTGCTCCGTTTTGTATTTATGACGAGGTTGAGGCGGCACTTGATGATGTCAATGTTGAGCGTTTCGCAAAATATATGCGCAAGATGACAGATAAAACTCAGTTTATTTCAATCACTCACAGGCGTGGTACTATGGAGGAGGCAGACGTTCTCTACGGTGTCACAATGCAGGAAAAGGGTGTTTCAAAACTTATTGAATTGCAAACAGCTGAGCTTGCGGCAAAAATGGGACTTGAATAATCAGTAATGTTTAATTATAGGGCGGTAATTCACTTCTGCCGATAAATAATATATAATCCAATAATATAAATCCAATAATATAAAGGAAGAATTGATATGGGTATTTTTTCTGTATTTAAAAGAGGTCTTAAAAAGACAAGAGACGAGGGCATTACCGCTCAACTTGACGAGGTAG
>OHAS01002299.1_pt1 | contig 13922 bp, 8 predicted proteins | sample 1577131 | NCBI WGS metagenome assembly OHAS01 (sample SAMEA3541566, study PRJEB24748) | human gut metagenome | biome: human gut; feature: human-associated habitat; material: faeces | place: China | collected 2012 | reverse complement strand
TATTGCGCGCTATGAAGATCACACTATTCCTTCTTCTGTTTGTAACATTCCAAGCATACTGCGGGAATAGTTACTCTCAAAATGCCAAAGTAAATATCCCCAGCTCCCAGTTGAGAGTGGGACAGGTGCTTTCCCAAATTGAATCTCAAACAGAGTATTTATTTGTGTACAACAAAAAAAGCGTAGATGTACGCCGCACTGTCAATGTAGAAGCAGAAGGCAAGTCGGTAGCCGAACTTCTGGATGAAGTCTTTGCAGGAACAAGCATCAAATATGTAATGGAAGGCAAAAACATCGTTCTGACCAAGAAAAGCGAAAACACCGAAAACACTGACGGAGTGCAACAAGAGAGAGTCACCGTAAAAGGTGTCGTCACAGACTCTAAAGGCGAACCGATCATCGGCGCAAACATTCTGGAGAAAGGAACAACCAACGGCATCATTACCAATCGGGACGGTGAATTCACCCTCAATGCACCAGCCAATGCCACTTTAGTCATTTCCTATATCGGCTATGAGCCCATAAGCATTGCACTTAACGGCCGGACATCGCTGAAAGTACAAATGAAAGAGGAAGCTCTGGCATTGGAGACCGTTGTTGTAACAGCTATGGGTATCAAGAAAAAGGAAGCCTCCCTTACTTATTCCACCCAGCAGGTAGGCGGTGATGAGCTGACCCGCGCCAAAGATCCCAACATGATTAACGCACTGGCAGGCAAAACAGCAGGTGTGTCTATCAACCGCAACGCCTCCGGTTTAGGCGGCTCTGCCAAAGTTTCCATCACGTTTGAGAGCCTGCTGCGGGGGGCCGAGGGCGGCCTGTATATCCCGGACTTCTTCCACGGCTCCGGCATGTCGACGTTCACGATCGCCCCGGCGCGCGCCTATCGCATCCGGGACGGCAAACCGGCCGATCCGGTTCTGGTGAGTGTGATCTCCGGCAATGTGATGCAGACGCTGCATCAGATCGACGGCGCGACGGCCGAGACGGAGCTGCACAGCCTGTTCACGGGCGGCTGCGGCAAAATGGAGCAGTGGCCGCTGCGCGTTGCGTTCGGCGGGCCGTACCTGCGGGTGCGCGGCCTGAAGGTGCAGTAAGGAGGAGACGGAGATGCAAAAGGAGCTTTATCAGATCGAGAGAAGCGAGGTTTCTCTGAATATTTCCGAGGGCGCCGTGACGGAGGTGCGCCGCAAGCACATCGTCCGCAGCGGCTGCCGCGTGTATGACGGCGGAAAGCTCGGCATCAGCGGCGTGTTTGGCGAGCCGGACGAGGCAACATGGCAGGCCGCGCAGCGCGCGCTCACTGCCGGCCTTTCCCACCCGGAGCCGCTTGGCGCTCTGGTCCGCAGCCGCGAGACCGGCGTTATGCCGGAGGAGCGTGAGCTGCTGGAGCAGTCCGAGGCTCTGCTGGCACATCTGCGTGAGGAATGCCCCGGCTTTGTGTTTTCCAATAAGATCGTGGCGCTTTCCGAGCGGGTGCGGCTGGAAAATGACCTCGGCCGCAGGCTCAACGACAGGCAGAGCGGTTCGTTCCTGAATCTGGTCGTGAAGGACGAGGCATCGCCGAACGTATTTGACACCGGCATCGGCTGGACGAGCCGCGGCAATGCGGCCATCGACGGGCTGGAGGCCGCGCGCCGTTCCCTGCGTGCCTACCGCAACGAGGTGCCTATGCCGAAGGAAAAGCTCCCCGTCCTGTTTGCGGGCAGCTTCCTGAGCGGAAAGCTCGAGGGCCTGCTCGACGTGCAGAAGCTGGAGAGCGGTGCGTCGCTGTTCAGCGGCAAAATGGGGGAGAAGCTCTTCTCCGGCGCGCTGACGCTGCAGGTCGACCGGCGTCCTGAGAGCTGGCTGCCGTTCTTTGATGCGGAGGGCTCCGTGCTCGAGGGCGACACACTGCCGCTCATCGAAAACGGCGTGCTTGTGCGCGGCGCAGCGGATCGTGCACAGGCTGCGCGCTATGGCTGCATGGCGACTGCCGCGGCGGGCGGCGCTTATGACGCCGCGCCCTGCCGCTCGGCCTCGGAGGGCTGCCTGCGCATTGCACAGACACATTCCTATGCCGAGCTGCTCGGCGATCGGTCGTTTATCCTGATCGACGTGGCCTCCGGCGGCGATATGACGCCTGCAGGGGATTTCGCGACACCGGTGCAGACGGCCTATCTGTGCCGTGACGGCCTGCCTGTCGGCCGCTTGCCGGAATTCAGCTTCCGCGGCAGCGTGTTCGACCTGCTGGGCGGCGGCTTCCTCGGGCGGACGGACGGCGGCCCCCTCGGCGGCGACGGCTGGACGCTTCTGGAAGGCACCATCGACGCCTGAACGGATCTGCAATAACAAGCAAGACCTGCCTGAACGAAATCAGGCAGGTCTTGCTTGTTATTTTGCGTCTCTGGAATCGATCGTTCCGCGGAAGACGACGAAGCGGTCATAGAGGAACTCTAACACGAGGTTCAGCACCATGTTGAGCGCCGTGACAAGGTAGTCGTTCCAGAGCTGCACGTCGGTGAGCCAGTGCTCCAGCCAGGTGGTGCAGGGCGTAAAGACGAGGTAGAACAGCGCGACAAGCGCCATGGCGCGCGGCACGCTTGCTGCGGAGCGGAACGTATAGCGCCGGTTCAGCGTGAAGTTCCAGACTCCGGCATTTGAAAACTCGATTCGATTTTTAAACACCTCCACCATTGGATTCGTTCCCCTTTGCTGAAGATCCTGATGTATCATAGCATTTGCTAGCAATTCACGGATAGCAATTTCCGGGAAACTGACAACAGATTTTCTCGTAGCATCCACAATAACTTCTTCCTGTGGAATAATTGTCATAATATACTGCACGATTTCTTCATGCGAAAATGCGTAGCCTGCACAAAATTCTTTTTCTCTTATGGCATCCAGCCTGGAGTTTTCTTTATACCATATCACTCTAACAGTTCTTCTATGCAAAGATTCAAATTTCTTCAAATCTTTTGCAATCATCAAAGCACCCATATTCGTGATATCCCATGTACCGGCATCATTTTTCTTAATAAATTTTTCATGTTGCAGGTCTTCCAATACCTTATCTCGATTTCTTGGGATTGGCATTTCAAGTTTGTCATAATACTTAGAATAATCCAGTAAAGACACCATTTCATCCTCATCCAGATTTCCCATTGCAATACGCAATTCATATGGTGTAGAATCAAATGTTCGCCATAATTCTCTTTCTTTATCTGGATATTCTTTTAAATTCTTTTTATTTGTTCCAATTCTTATATATTCCCCACCAGCAAACTGCACCGGTTGTTTCTCTGCACAGGGAATCTCCATCAACACAACATTACCTTCATCCATCGGAACTTCAAAAAACCGGAAATTAATCCTTGGCGAAAGCATCCTTGAAAGCCATGCTTCCAATTCTTCATTCCCTTTTTTCATTTTGCGATACTGAAATTCAGTGCCTACAATTTTGTGCGTTGCATCATCCACACCCCAAACTAAATATGCTTTCGGTCGTTCACACAATGCTGCTGAATTGCTCAAAGCAGAAATATATTCACCAATCATCTGTGGCTGCTTGTTATTACATTTGAATTCTACCCACTCAGTCTCGTCCGGCAATTTTGCAAGCTCCCGAACAAGGCTTTGCAGATATTCTACTGATCGTATTGCCATAAAATCACCCTCTAACTTTACAATTAACACTATTTTGAAAGAATATCTCGAAAATTAGCATAAACCATCTTAATAATGTCTGGTTCATTATAATATCGTGCAACTAACTCGTATATTTTTATTAAGTTGTTAAATGTGTACTTTTTTCCATCAATTTTTGTAAACGGTCCATCACTTTCAATTAATACTCTTGTTTTTGGTATCAAATACAATTTTTCTTTATTCTTTTCATTTGTTACCATGTTAGAATTAAGTGAAAAATAACATCCTATATCCACTAATTGTTGCAATTGCTCTCCGTTTCCATTAAACCAATGAATAATGCACCTACGAGGACGATATTTTTTCAAAATAGATATTGCTTCTTCCTCCGCTCTTCTAAGATGCACAGACATTAATTTATCCTTTTCTGCACACGCTCTTACAATTTGCTCAAAATACATACATTGTTTATTACTCGAAATATAACTTTGTCTTGAAAAATCAAGTCCTATTTCTCCTACATAATTAGTTGTATTTACCAATTGCATAAAATCGTAAAAATCCGCATCTTTCAGTGATACATCCTGTGGATGGAATCCAAGTGCAAATTTCAAATATTTTGTTTCCGGATATATGCGTTTACAGGATATATATACTCCAGGCGAATTCGTCATGCACAATGTATATTGTTTTCTTTCATTTATTCCGTCATATATTTTCTGATGCTCTTTGTAATAATCCAGATGAAAGTGTGTATCAATAAGGTGTTGAATCATAATCCCAGATACTCCTTCATTCTCTGATCTGCGGAAAAAAGTTGTACTAAATCCTCTATACTTTTCTTGTATAATGATAAAAATTTTTCAACTTCCTCTTCTGTTAATTCTCCTACACATCTAATATATCTTTTTAATTCTTTATCCGAAGAATATTTACAACGATAGATACTTCCAAGCACCGCTCTTAAATCTGCACTCTTCTCACTTTCTTCATATTCTATCAAAAAATCATAAGCTTCTCCCTGATAAGAATATTTTTTTATCTCATCTATGTCCAAAAGTGAACTTTTGCGTATCAAACACGGATAACAGTATCCACAGTTTACAGGATATTCTTTAGAGCCCTTTTTATTATATCTTGCTAAACAAGGATGTGAGCATGAAATTGTATCTGCATAACAGCTTTTAAATGCATCTGTATCTTTAACTTGTCCTACAATCTCTCTTTTTGTATTGTACGCAAAAAAATTGGTAATAGAATTCTTTATTCCTACCGTTTCTAAGATATCATTAAATTGTCTTAAAAAGTGTGGATGAGTAGTTCTTGTACTGCAAGTTCCTTTTCTTCCTCCCGTTAATGGAATATTAAGTCCGATGAATCCATTTTCCGGGATATAAACCGGTACATTTTCTCCTAAAATACCAGCCACGCTAAGTGCTGCACATAAAAACAGTAATGACCTGCCACGAGAAGTATTTTCGCTCCCCTTCAATATTCCTTCTTTTTCACTTATAGGAGCTCTGGAATTTGCTGTAAAACTAATAAATTTAACAGATTGTTCTGGATAAAAGTCCTGAAAAGTCCTAGCGAACAAATTCTGTCTTTTTGCAAGTTTAGGATATTCATTGTGTCCGATCAGGCAAGGAGAATCTCCGTGCTCTAATAGTTTAATCGCACCACAAAAAGAATCCAATCCTCCAGAAAACAAACATACACAATTACAGTTTTGAACATTCAAATGAATTCTATTTGCACGTTCCCTATAACTATATATTATCTCACTTTTTCTAAATGTAATATGCCAATGATCCCCTGTCAAAAATCCCAGTATATTTTCCCATTGTAATTCCGTATGCTTCCATTTCTCATATTCTAATACTGGAATAGATACGCTTATCTCTCTAGTCCAGCAGTCTTTAAATTTTCTTCTGGACACTCTTTTATCCAAAGCAAAAATACTCAAACCTATTATGAACAAATCTTCGTATATTGTAGAAATCTGCAGTTGATCCATTCGGTACCAGCTATCCGTTATATTGGTAAAAATCGTACTATATTTTTTTCGGTTAATTGAAAAGACATATGCATCTTTCCATTCAGCATCTGGTTTTTTCTCTTGTTCTTTATCAATCCAAAACTGCATCCTTAATCCTCCCCATAATACTTTTCAAATACAGATAAGGCATCGCTTAATGCATCCTCCACAATTTGTGATGTTCCCATGTTAGAAAAATCGACCGATTTCAAATTATCCAAGTTCAAATCACCGTCAATACTGTTTTCTATATATTCATGCATGTCATTTAAAATTGCAGATGTTTGTGCAGGTGTTTTCCCTTTGGATATTTTTTCTTCATATCGAAAATCAAAGTTTTCTTTTATGTATTCTTTCAACATTTCCTTCAGTAATATATCAACTGAAACATTCCCTATATCCGCAATATCTTCTATTTCTAAATTCTCCATAGCCTGTGACAATGCATCCGCTGCCATATTATCTTCTACCGATGCACCATAATTTGTAAATTCATGAAGTAATTCTGTCCAAACAACTTCTGACGATTTTCCAATAAGATCTTCACGATGATACTCACGTAATGCATTATCTATGCCTCCAGAGGCAACCTTTTGTGCAAAACCTAAGACTCCTGCTGCCGCCGATTGAAAACTACCACCTGTCGACATATCTTTTTTCATTGCGGTTGCATATTTACTGGCCGCTTTTGCTTTAGAATCAAAGCCTCTATTATTTATAAAGGCCGTCACTGCTCTTTTTGCGGTTGACCAATGCGGTGTTGTTGGTGCTATATATCCTTTTGATGTACCCATATTAGCTTTCCCTCTGCTCTTTTATTTCTGTAATCTGCTCGTCTGTTAACGTTCCTCTTTTTACCATGTTTTCTAATACAGTATTCATATTTTCCATATCACTATTATACATTGTTCTTAACGCAGCCATATCACCTGCTTTAATAGGAACTGTTGATTTCCCAATTGCATCCACTATTTTTCCTTTATATGCATCAAAATTCAAAAACAAATCTCTTACAACAAAAAATTTCATTTCACCTTTTTCGATTTTAGATGCAACAACCTTAAATGTATCCGCAATTTCTTCTGCTCTCAACTTTTCCATATCTTTTATAATAGCCACCATTTGACCAGATTTAGCTCGTCCAATTCTTTCTAAAATTTCTTTCGTATTTTTACTGAATCCAGACTCGTCAATACTAGATCTTTTCAAATTTTCTCTTGTCAAATAAAAATATTTTTCCAATCGATATTTTTCTAATTCAACAGGTTTGCATTCTAGCCACTTTTTTATTTGTGCTGTGTTCCACGGATTCTGAGCATCAACCTTTCCTTCCTTCACTTTTGTTCGAATTTCCTTAAATTCTTTATTTTCAGTATCAAATTCTTTATTCCATTCATTCAATTGTATAAACAAGTCATTATCCAGCTTTTGCAGCACTAATAATTTAGCTAAAATGGAAATATCAATTTCATCACCATAATAAATTTTTGCCAACTGGCGTTTGGTAATAAATGTGTTCAAAAAACGTTTTGCCTGGCGTGGATTGCCTTTCAATGTAGAAGCAACAATTTCCCTTATTTCATCAATAATTTTCGCCGTTTCTTTAAAAGCTGTTTTTCCCCCATCTTGCCAATTCAACCCTAACTCATCAATCAACTTATTAATTTCTTCTAATGTAATTACATCCCCAGAAATTGTTCTTTTTTCTTCAAATATCTTATCTATTAGATGCTTAAAACTCTCTTGTTCCAAATAGCTTTGTGTGACCAGTAATAATAGATAATTTTGTATATCCTTTGCCGATAACTCCGGGATATATATTGGCAATTGAATAATTTTTTCAATGTATTCTTTGTCCAGTTCTACATCAAATCCATTCATTGGTGGATACTTTTCACGGATAGAGTACTTTATAACATTTTCATCTGCAGCAATAATAAATGTTGTCCTGTCAACAGACAAGAATAGTTTAATTACTTCCAATATTTCAATTATTCGTTCTGGACGACATCTGTCTAAATCATCTATCATTACAACTACATTTTTAATATCGTCACTTTTCAATGCATCAGAAAATTCCTCTCTAAATTTTCTGATATTGTTTATCGTGCTTTCATCATTTGATGCATCTTCCTCTTTCCAATATTCATCTTTTAATGATTGTATGGAATTTGCTGCATTTTTGACTGTATTTCCAATTTCTTCAGCACTTCCCGTTACATTCAACAACATAGGCAATGGATTTCCTGTGGCCACGCTTGCAACTACAGGTGCAAGCGTGGATATTGCTTTTGTTCCTAACTTAAACCAGTCAACTCTTTTTATTAATTTTCCCAATTTCTTTTTAGTTTCTTCTACAGGAACTTCTTCTTTAAGTTCCTGTAACAAAGCCTCCATAATTGCGGTTTTAGCATCGTCATATGATTCAAACATCCATGCATTAATAGTTACACAAATAATTCCGTCCTGACTCTTAAGTTTTTCACCTATTAACTTCAATAAGGTTGATTTTCCTGCTCCCCATAATCCAAACACACCGACTGTCAATGGATTATATTGTTCATTTTTTGCAATATCGGCAATTATTCTTGCATACGGCTCATAAAATAAAATATCAATATCTGACGCATTATCTAGCCACATAAAAACCCTCCCTTGCCTTTTCATACCATCATAGTTTCTTTTTTACTTTCCATATTTAGCTGGTTCTTCCGCCACCATTTGAACCTGTTCATTTCGTTCGATTTTCCGGTAGTCCACGGTCTTTTTAGAACGCATTTCCCTATAAATCACCCCTGCTAACGCACTCATTACAGCATCGTACTTGCTTTTGTCCTCAAACAGTGCTCCATAACTGTCCTGGGCCTCCATATAGCTTTCCATTGCTGCATTTCCAAACGCTGATGGAAAAATACTTTCTGTAAATATTCTTGGATCAGAAGTGCGAGCCGAGCTTGCCAGTTTATCATCTGCAATCAATTTATCATGCAAAGCACCCAGCATTACCCGATCACCTTCTGAAAACTGCCCTTTATACTTTTCATTAATCTTGTCCAATATTTCATCCAATGTGCTTTTCTGTCTGTTTCCCTGTACTCCCTGTTTCTTGGAAGGAACATACTGACCATCAACTTTCTCCAGTGTTATTGCACCTTCGAATGTTTTCTGCAGCTTATAATATTCCAGTTTCAATTTTCCATCCAGATCAACTGGTTCTTCTTTTTCTTCTGGAAGCAGTCCAATCAGATAACTCAGAAACAGGTATTCCTTATGCATATCTTCATCAAACATGCGAACCACCTGTGTGATATAGCTGTAGCATCGGATCAGCTTTCTTACCAGTCTTCTGAATTGATACCGTTCTTCCGGATTCTTCAAATTGTATCTGTCTGCTATCGGTTTCAACACGCTCGTCATTTTTCCCATGGCAGTTGCATCTTGTTTTCCCGGATGATTCCATACATTTATAAAAGCATTAATATCATTCTCATTATAAATCGCATAATCCAAAAGTTCTTTTTCTGTCTGGTAAATCAAATCCACATTTACTTCCTGCTCAAGGCTTGTCTCTTGATAAAATGGTTGAAATGCTTCTAGAATATCCTCTTTCTTATTTGCGAAATCCAACACAAATGTATCTACTTTTCCAGGACAGGTACGGTTCAAACGTGATAATGTCTGCACAGCCTTTACATTTTTCAGTTTTTTGTCCACAATCATAGTATGTAGCAAAGGCTCATCGAATCCTGTCTGATATTTTTCTGCAACAACCAGGACATTAAAGTTATCATGAAACTCTTCCTTTGTTTGACCTTCTGATATATGACTTCCATCTTTTCTTACATTTAATCCGGACTCTGTATATTCTTCGTCACCATCCTGCACGCTACCGGAAAATGCCGCTAAAATATCCATATCTGCATAATGCCGTTCTTGAATATATCGTTTAATTTCATGGAAATATCGAACTGCAGCCAGTCTGGAGTCTGTGACTACCATCATTTTCCCTTTTCCACCAATTTTATTTTTGGTCGTTTCCCGAAAAGTTTCTACAATAATTTGCGATTTCTGGCTGATATTATATGGATGCAATTTCTCATATTTTTTGATAATCTTTGTTGCTCTGCTCTCCGGAAGCTCTGGATTTTCCGGTGTATCTTTTGCAATTTTGAAACAGGTACTGTAAGTCATATAATTCTGCAAAACATCCAAAATGAATCCTTCTTCAATCGCCTGTCTCATGCTATAAATATGAAATGGATGGAAACTTCCATCTGTCCATTGACTGCCAAACATCTCTAATGTCGCTGGTTTCGGAGTCGCTGTAAACGCAAAAAATGATAAATTCGGATGTTTTCCATGGGTCAGCATTTCCTGAACAAGTTTATCATTCCTGTCAATTTCATTTTCTGCTTTTCCTTCTATTTCTGCGTATTCCCGTAATGCTGCCTCTGTATCTGCAAGCGCAGCCTTCAATTTCATAGCAGAACTTCCCGTCTGTGAAGAATGTGCTTCGTCAACAATGATTGCGAAGTTTCTTCCGGCAACCTTATCCACTTCCTGATAAATCACCGGAAATTTCTGCAAAGTAGTTACAATAATTCTTGCACCATTATTAATTGCATCTCTCAAATTTTTTGAATTCTTTTTATCATCAATCGTTTCTACTGCACCTATCGTATGGTCAAATCCTGAAATCGTTTCCTGTAGCTGAGCATCTAGCACAGTTCGATCTGTCACTACAATAACACTGCTGAAAACAGATATATCATTGGCATCATGCAAGGATGCCAGTCTATATGCTGTCCAGGCAATCGAATTTGATTTTCCAGATCCGGCACTGTGCTGGATCAGATAATTGTGCCCCGTTCCTTCTTTCCGTACATCTGCAATTAACTTACGCACCACATCCAACTGATGATATCTTGGAAATATCAGTGTTTTCTTTTTTGTAACCTGCTCTGTGCCATCCGACAAACGTTTCTTTTCTTCTTTGATTTGCAAATGGATAAACTTCTGAATGATATCCATCATACTGTCTTTCTGAAATACATACTCCCAGAAGTACGCCGTCGGATAGCCATTCGGATTTGCCGGATTTCCTTTTCCGCCATCCTTTCCTGCACCATTGGAACCTTGATTGAATGGAAGAAAATATGTATTCTTTCCTTCCAGCTTTGTTGTCATCCAGACTTCCAACTGATCAATGCAGAAATACCCTAAAATTCTTTTATTGAACTGAAAACAAATTTCTCTTGGATCACGACCATACATCCACTGACGCTTTGCATGATCTACATTCTGTCCGGTATACTGATTTTTTAATTCCAATGCAAATACCGGAATTCCATTCACAGCCAGAACCATATCTACAGAGTTATGTGTATCGTTGGAATAAAACCATTGCCTGTTACAGGTAATCTCATTTTTTTCGTATAAAGACATCGCCGTCTGATTCAGACCTGATTCTGGTCTAAAATAGCAGACTTTAAATGGAATTCCTCTGTGCTTGAAGCCATGGCGTAATACAGAAATGAGTCCATCCATATCACAGGCATTATTAAACGCAAGACAGAATTTCCGTTCCGGATCTACTTTGTTCTGTAATAAAAAGCGTTTCCATTCCTTCGGCTGTGTTTTCTGAACAAAACGTAGCAAAGTATCTTTATATACGCCAAGCTGCGGATCATATGTATCATAATTGTGTGTATATCCGCCTGTTGCTGACAAGAAGAATTCTTCAATGTCCGATTCAAAACGTTTCTCTGTGGTAACATCTATGCTCAAGATTCCGGCACCTCCTTCTTTCCAGTGACATACTCGTAAATCAGGGATTTTTTGTAATTTTCCAGTTCACTTATGAACTGTTCTTTCTTAGAAATAGCAGTCTCAATGCAGCCGCATTTTTCTTTCAAATAATCTACAATTTCATTCTGCTCTTCTATACTTGGCAAAGGAATTGTAAATGCTAATACCTTGCTTGAACTTGTACATGCTAAATTCGTTGTTTTCACCGCAGTAACATCAAAGTAAGTGCGTCCAACAGATGAAGCTGTTAAATATTCCAAATAATATGGATTTAACAGTTTCTCTTTTACTTTAACTGCAAAAATGTGATTCTGATGTAAACATGGTGCAATTCTTCCATCCCAAACACAACCTCGTCCCAGTTTATCTCTATCTCCACCTTCTGTCATAAGGACTTCTCCAGCAGATAAACTATACTTCTCTATTTCATCTTTACTTACTCGAAGAACAGCCATATCGTTCGTATCCACATAACCATCCTGAACATTTGCTACTCTTAAATATGGCATTTCGAACACTTCGGTATCTTTTGAATACGTTTTTCCTAATGTTATTCCAGATCGTATACTTGCACAATGTCGTAATTGTGTAACTTTCCAATCTTCTGGAATATTTCCTATCCAATTAACACCACTCTCTTTCATTAATCGCCCAGGTGTAATTCCATTTGTAACAGCCTGAGTGATAATAGATTGCTTTAATTTTTGATATTCTTTAACAGAATTTTGCACTTTTTCTGTCGCAAGCCTTAATTTTTTACATCTTTCATCCAAGAAATCTGCAATCTTATCTTGCTCGTCCTCCAGCGGTACCGGAATTTTATAGTTAAACAATTCTTCAATTCCTAGGGTCCATCTATTCTCAAAAGAAACACCTTTCCCATGTGCGAACATTGCCATTGACCAGTATTGTGTTTTAAAGTAATAATCATAGAATCTTGAACTATAGCCACCTTTTGCACGAAGATTGATATAAGCTGGACTAATAACTCCTTCAACCATTGAAATACTACAATTAGCACCACTGTATAAATCCATTGGATTCAATAACAAATCCCCAAATTCTACAGGATTATAGTTGTAATAGCTTTCTGCTATTTGTCCTTCATTTTTTGATAAATCACGTACTTTTACTCCTGCCCTTGCAAGCGATAAAACAACTGGATTTTCTTGATGTGCTTCTGTTTTTTTTCGAACAAATGCATTTTTTACACGTTGCAGATTCCAATCTTCCGGTATCTCCCCAATCCATTCAACTCCAGAATCTTTCATCTCTCTACTCATATCATTCCTCCCCAAACAAAGCATCCAAACTGCTCTGAATATCCAGTTCCAGTTCATGCAAACGCACTGCAATTTCTTCCATTGGTTCCGGAACCTGATATTCATAGAAATATCTTGTCATTGGAATCTCATATCCTTTTTTTGTTTTCTTCTCATCAATCCATGCTTCCGGTGCGTATGGTAATACTTCTCTCTTAAAATACTCCTTGATATCTTCTGTCAGTGGCACATTTTCTGTATCACGCAGAGATGTATCTGCTACAGGCTTTCCCTTCTTTAATACAATTTCTCCACTTTCATCTCTCTGGGGCTGTTCTACGACAATCTTCTGATATCCAAATTCCTCTGTATCAAAAATCTTACTCTGACAGTAAATACCATCTTTCTCGCCATATATAGTTCCATTTTCAAATGCACCATATGCCTTTACAATCAGATCACGGCATTTATCAGTAATGTCATTTCTTTTTGTTCCGATACTTTTTCTTCTTGCTTCAAAACAATGCGAAGCATCAATCAACTGTACTTTTCCAGCTCTGTGTATTGGTTTGTCTTTAGAACAAATCCAAATATACGTGCTGATACCAGTATTCATAAACATATCTGTACCTAACTGCACAATCGCATCCAGCCAGTCATTTCCCAGAATATATCTTCTTATTTCTGACGGTCCACTTCCAGCATCTCCCGAAAATAATGGTGATCCATTCTGAATAATCGCCATTTTTCCATTTGAAGCCAGCTTGGAAAGTCCATTCAATACAAATAGCTGCTGTCCATCTGATATTTTCGGAAGTCCAGGTGCAAATCTTCCCAATTCACCTTTTTTCGCTTCTGCTTCTACTGCTGCTTTTTCTCTTTTCCAGTCAATTCCGAACGGTGGATTTGAAATAATATACTGAAACTGATATCCGCTAAACTGATCTTCAGATAGGGTATCTCCAAATCTCATATTATTTGGATCACCCCCACGAATCATCATATCCGCTTTTGCAATCGCAAATGTAGAGGGATTAAACTCCTGACCAAAGCAGGTAACTCCAATCTCCGTGTTTAGCTCCTGAATTCTTTCTTCCATGCAGCTAAGCATCTGAGATGTTCCCATCGCCATATCATACACTGTTACATTTCCACCCTTACTCAAATCTGCATCTGATAAAAGTAAATCC
>OHAS01002298.1_pt1 | contig 13924 bp, 14 predicted proteins | sample 1577131 | NCBI WGS metagenome assembly OHAS01 (sample SAMEA3541566, study PRJEB24748) | human gut metagenome | biome: human gut; feature: human-associated habitat; material: faeces | place: China | collected 2012 | reverse complement strand
TTTATGACCGTAATCAACAACACCAAAAACTCTGATAATTGTGTTCACAGAAAGGTTCATTTCTCTGGCAACGCTTGTGTATGTGACAACATCTCTCAGCTTATCGATGATATACGCCGAGAGCCTGTTTGTCATTCGGTGATAGCGTGGCAGAAATTTATTCTTTTCGGCAAACCTTTTACCGCAAGTACAGCGATATCTTCTTTTTTTAATATGAATGAAAACATACTTGCCAAAGGCAGGAATATCCTTGATAACCTGCTCACGATAGTCGTGTATTGTGTTTGTCAGTTTGCCACAGCAAGGACATTTGTGTTTCTTACGCTCAAGTTTGCAATGTATGTGAATAGTGCTGTGATTTTCTTCAACTTTTTCTATTGAAAGCCCTTGCAATCCTGTGAGTTTTTCTGTAAAATATTTGTAGAGCATATTTATTCCTCCGTTCTGGTTTCTTGACAATTCCATTTTAACGGATTTTCGGAAAATATGCTCTACTTTTTTTGAAAATTTTTTAAATTAATTTTGTAGGCTCTTTCCTTACCACAACATTTAGTATAGAGCCGAAATTAAACTGTCGCTTGTTTTTGTTATGAAAAATAACTGTATTGCTCATGACTATTACACATTTATATATTTGGCTTTCTTAAAAGTAATGATTGATAAAAATATAATATTTTTTGATTATTGGTATATCATTTGTTGTTTTTGTGCTATAATATAAATTATTAGCTATGATAAAAATAATGAGGAAATAAGAATTATGAAAAAGGCAGTAAAAAAGTAATTGTATTCCCCTCTTATTAGGTGTTATCTTATTAATGGGTGCTTGCTCAATGCTCGGCACTTTCAACAAAACTACGGCAAATACAGTATGTGGAAGACTGAATGCAAAATACAACAAGGAGTTTGAGGCTGAATACATAGGAAACAGAATAGATACTAATTCCGCAACACTTTATGTGCATCCGAAAGATACTCCTAAATTGATGTTTAAAGCTGTAATATATAATGATGGCAATGTGACAGATGATTATGCGAGCAATATTATTATTTATCAAATAGAAAATGATATAGTTGATGAATTTAGCAAAATCGGTATAGATTGTGCTGTCGATGGTTCAATAATATCAGATGTTAGTGAAGAAACTGATAAATCGTTGTCGGTAAATGAATTTGCTGATAAACACAATATAGAAGATATATATTTTAAGATTGTTTTTTATGATGAATCGATCAGTAAAGAGAAAATGCTATTAACTTTTAAAAATATTAGCCCAAAATATAGTTTTGGATTATTGATAAACGGTTATTTTTTAAGTACGGATAAATATTTGGAATGTGCAAAAAAATTTGATGGTGATAACAAGATTTTTGTAGATACAAGTTCAATGTATTTTGGATCAAATAATGCATTCAGCAATTACAAAGAATATAGTTCTCAATGTAGATTAATTAGTGCAATAGTTTACACAAAAAATTGATAATGATGATGAAATGGCAAATGAAATGTTAGCGGCGTCAGAAAATATGAATATGAGCGTTTCGATTTTTCATGTTTTGCCGGATTGCTATGCTCTAATAGACAAGTATAATTACGATCTTGATAAGCCGGAAATCGTGTCTATACAGAATTTTAGAATTAAAAACAATACTATATTTTCAAAAAGTTGGGAGAAATAAAATGATAAAATTTATAGGAAAGGCAGTTGTTTTAACTTTGACATTAGGCTTTTCTTTATCAATGGGTGCTTGCTCAATGCTCGGCACTTTCAACGATACTACGGCAAATACAGTATGCGAAAGGCTGAATGAAAAATACAACGAGGATTTTGAGGCTGAATACATAGGAAACAGAATAGATACTAATTCCGCAACACTTTATGTGTATCCGAAAGATACCCCTAAACTGATGTTTACAGCTGTAATAGATAATGACGGCAATGTAACAGATGATTATGTGAGCAATATTATGACATATAAAGTTCAAAATGATATTGTAGAGAGTTTTAATAAATATAACATAGACTGTGCGGTTGATGTTGAAATAGTTACGGATATTAAGCCTGAAATCAATACAAATTTATCAATTGAAGAGTTTGTTAAAAAGCACAATGTTAGCGGTATGTATGTAAAGGCAATCTACTGTGATGATAATATAAGTAAAGAACAATTGGTTACGATATTTGAAAATATTAGTAAGAGTTATAGTTTTAAACTTGTAATAAACGGTTATTTCTTTGATATTGAAAATTATAGACAATGCTCACAAAAATTTGATACTTATCCTTCTTACGGAGATACATTAATAAGGCGTTATAATCCTTATAAAACTTTTACTTTGTGTGTAAGCAAAGGAGAAAGTACACCGAGTTTACAAGAATTTGAGTATATAACAGAGGTGAAATGAAAAAGAGGACTTGCTATACAAAGCTTTGAAAGTAAATGTTTCCCGTGAACATTACTGCCAGAAGATGGACACACGCTTTCGTGATGAAATCAATAACCGCCCTCCTATGTCTATGGAACAATTCAAGTCAATGTGGTATGACGGCGAGGATTACAGTTACCGACATTATGACGATACACGCTACCACGCTTTGAATCTTCACAGCGTGTTCAATAAAGGTACAATCGAATGGAGAATGTTCAATTCAACTTTGCACGCAGGCGAGGTGAAAAGTGCGATTCAGCTTTGCCTTGCAATCAGTCATCAGGCTTTAATTCAGAAGTCTGCAAGACACGCTAAAACTGTATCTGATAATGAAAAGTACACTTTCAGAACTTGGCTTTTGAGATTAGGTTTGATAGGTGATGAGTTCAAGACAGCTCGTCATCATCTGCTGAAAAATCTTGATGGCAACATTGCGTGGAAGGATCCTGCACAGGCTGAAAAGCAAAAGGAAAGGCTTGCACAACAGCAAGCCACCGAAATTAGTAATACAAACGAAAATATAAATATCAACGAACCCGAAGTCAATCTTGTCCCAAATGATGAACAGGAAGAAACTTCGGGTTTTGTTATGAGTATGTAAGGAGAGAAATCTATTATGAGTAAAAAATTATACATTGCCTATGGCAGTAACCTTAATCTCAATCAGATGAAATATCGTTGCCCAACTGCAAAACTTGTTGGCAAAGGTACAATTGAAAATTACGAATTGCAGTTCAAAGGTATGCCTCATTGCTCCTATGCGACAATTGCACCTTGCATCGGCAAGTATGTTCCTGTTTCACTGTGGGAGCTTCAGCCGAGAGATGAAAAACTCCTTGACCGCTACGAGGGTTATCCATCCCACTACTTCAAGCAGGACTTGCCTGTGAAATTGAATAACTGTTCGGAACTTACTACAATGGTTTACATTATGAATTTGCAACAAAATTTCGGATTGCCCAGTGTAAGCTACTACGATACAGTATCGCAAGGTTATAAGGACTGCGGTTTTGATATGAAAGTTTTAAACGAAGCCGTGAATGACAGTGCTGAAAAGTTCTACGAGAACCTTGAACAGAACAATCTGTTTGATACACCTGATGAAGATGAGGTTGAAGATTTTACAAATGAGATTGGCGGTATGAGTTTATGAACGAGAGAAAGAAACTGAAAAAGCAACTCGGTGACAAATATATTTTCAAAATGTATTTGTCGGTAAACGAAGTTAAGAAATTACTTTCCGAAAATCCAAGGGACAAGCACGATACCCTCTTTGCTTCACTTACAGTCGGCTGTGTGAAAATCAATGCAGTAGTATTTCCCACACCCGATAAAATGCTCCTCGGCTTTGACATCCTCGTTAAGGATACTCCCGATAGCGAGGAATGGATCTGCTATGACACATTAAGTGATGAAATCAGGTTATCCCCTCGCAGTATTGAGCAATCAATGTTTCATATTATGAACCGTGAAGTCAAGGAGTACGGACTGTCCTATACAGAGTGCAATTTTGAAGTGATAAACGGCAAAGCGATTAAGTAAAGAATTATAGCGGTGTTCTCGCTACATTCGCCCTGTGTCGGCTTTTAAAGGAGAAGTCGGGAAAGTATCCGAAATCGAATAAAAGCCGAAATCGGGCGGTTTGTGGCAAGGTGTGAAAAATCAGAGTTACGGCAATTCGGGCAGTTTTTCAAGGGTGGAGAAAAAAGCAGGAGAAAGGCACGGGGTTGCAGTCGCTCCCTCGTGTCGGTTTACGGCAGACGGCAACGCCGATTGCTATGCGGTTTTTCGCACTTTTCAGCCTCAAAAATCCATAGGGGTTAATTTTCAGACTTGGGTTAGTATTTGTGGGTTGAGCCGCCCGATTTGCCGATTATAATGCCAAAATTCAAGGAGTTGCAACTATGGGTTGTAACAAAAAGGAGGTTTTGCACTTGAATGAAACGGATAACAGAAAAGAAGTAAATCGGAAATTTGCACTGTGGATAAAGCAGTCAACAATTGATATGGTTGAGGGTATTTACAAGGAAGATAATTGCTCCAGTCGAAGTGAATTTATTGAAAAGGCAATAATTTTCTATGTGGGTTACCTGTCCTCAAACGACAACAGTCAGTATCTTCCCAATGTGGTTACCTCTACATTGAAGTCTATTGTTGCCGAGAGCGACAACCGAATGAGCAGACTGATTTTTAAATTAGCCGTAGAGCTGGCTATGACAATGAATATTATTGCTTCATCACAGGATATAGACAAACTGACACTTACAAAGCTTCGTGGCGAGTGCGTCAAGGAAGTCAAACGGCTTAACGGTTCGCTTTCCTTTGATGACGCATACGATTGGCAGAAAGGGTAGTTATTCGTGGCAAGATTAGTTACAAAATTCAAATATCTCAAGCCGAATCGAAAAGTTAGTACGGGCGGTTATGCAAAATATATTGCCACCCGTAAGGGAGTTGTGAAGATCGATGACACTAAAAAATTTGCTCCTGCAACTGTACTGCAAAAGAATTTAATTGAGAAAATCCTGAAAGATTTTCCCGACAGCAAGGATATGTTTGAGTATGCCGATTACATCGCTACCCGACCTCGTGCCGAGAGATTCGGCTCGCACGGACTGTTCACAGATGACGGTGTGCAGGTTCAGTTGAGTAAAGTAACAGAAGAACTTGATAAACACAAGGGAAATATCTGGACTGCGATAATTTCTATTCGCAGAGAAGATGCACAACGGCTTGGCTTTAATACCGGAGCTCGGTGGAGAGATATGCTCCGCACACAGACAGAAGCACTTGCGAAAAATCTGAAAATACCAATGGAAAATCTTCGTTGGTATGCAGCATTTCATAATGAATCGTACCACCCTCACGTGCATTTGATTGCATATTCAACTGTTGAGAACGAAGGCTATCTCACACGAAAGGGAGTTGAAAATCTCCGTTCATCATTTGCAAAAGATATTTTTCAGCAAGATTTATTGTGCATATATGAAAGGCAGAGCGAACACAGAGATAAGCTCCGTGCTGAGGCAAAGGATATTGTAGAAGATTTGGTTGAGAATATCAACTGCGAAATCTATGTCAGTGCATCAATTCAGCATAAGCTGTTGGAACTTGCCGACAGGCTTTCAAAAACAAGCGGCAAAAAGGTTTACGGCTATCTAAAACCCGATGTGAAAGCACTGGTGAATTCTATTCTTGAAGAGCTTGCCAATGACATCAGAATTAAGAAACTATATGACCTGTGGTATGAGCAAAAAGAAAATGCAATACGCACCTACACGGATGAAATGCCTGACAGAATTCCTCTTGCCCAAAACGAGGAATTCAAGTCAATCAAGAATGCAATAATCAAGGAAGCTATGAAATTGAATATCACCGAGGATGAAATTGAGGAAAGTGAGAATACAGACGAAGAACCTGTTTCAAATCTCTTAGAAAATGAAGAAAACACCTCTGCCAAATCAGTTTTTGATTCAGACAAAGGTGTTCTGTATCCTCGTTATTCAATTAAAACCAACCGCAACAGTGTTGCAGTTTCTTCCCTCTATCTCCTGCGTTTCCTCAGCAATATGATTAAAAATCAACTCCGCTTTAAAGAAAAACAGAAAGCGCAAAGGACGGATAAAAAATTGCAGCAGAAGATTAATGATAAAAAGCAGGCTCGGGGGCTGAAAATGTAAGTTTGATAAACTGGAATTTATGTCCATAACGATGTAATAAACATTGGTGATGCATCTTTGCTTTTTACAAATCCACAGTTCTCATAGAAATGCGTTTCATCATCGTATGCAATAACCGCTATGCGCATATAGTCTTTGTATTTTTGCTTTATCATATTTATAAGTGTTCTTCCGATGGTTTTTCCGTGATAGTCGGGATCGACAAGAAGATAATGGACATAAGCATTCATTATTCCGTCATCCATTGCACATACCATTCCGACAAGTTTATTTTCATCCCAAGCGGAATAAACTGTATCAAAATTTTGCATTGCAACCACAAGTTTATCCGGATAATGACCCGATGACCACTCTACCGAAAGAAAGAGTCGTTCAAGTTCATCACAGCAAAAATTATGGATAGCTTTATATTCAATATTCACTATGTTTTCCCTCCGTAAATTCCGATTTATCAATCAGTTATTTTAATATTATCATACCACAAACAAGTGGATTTGTCTATCAAAAAATCATCTCTCCTTCAAGGAATAACTATGCCCAAGTGCTGACAGGTGCCACCTGTCACGGTGATAAGAGAAGAACTACCCAATATAAGATATTACAGCAGAAAGAAAAAATATAAAGGATGTGATAAAATGTCAAAATATATTAACTTTACAAAAGAACAAAGAGAACAGGCAAGGCGAACAGACCTTGCAAATTTTTTAATCAGTCAGGGCGAGAAAGTTAAGAAATCAGGTTCAGAATACGAATGGCTTGACGGCTCACAAAAAGTTACAATCAGAGGTCATCTCTGGTATCATCAGTACGAACAAAAAGGCGGTGATGCGGTTGATTTTGTCCGCAGATTTTATAACAAGGACTATGCCGAAGCGGTGGAAATGCTTTTGAATAACGGTGGCAGTCAAATCATAACATCACCGCCCATAGAAAAAGAGCATAAACCCTTTGAACTGCCGCCGAGAAATGACAGAATGAGCAGAGTTTTTTCTTATCTGCTGTTGACTCGTGGCATTGACAAAGATGTGCTTTTTGAGTTTGTGCGGAATAAAATGATTTATGAGTCTGCCGATTATCACAACGCTGTCTTTGTAGGCTATGATTTAAACGGTATACCTCGCCACGCACACAAGAGAGGAACAGTAACAAGTAATTCGTACAAGGGAAATGTTGCAGGCAGTCAGCCCGAGTACAGCTTTCACTTTAACGGCACAAGCGACAAGATATTTTTATTCGAAGCTCCCATTGATATGCTTTCTTACATTTCAATGCACAAGGAAAACTGGCATGAACACAGCTATGCGGCATCCTGTTCCGTTTCGGACAGGGTGCTTTTTCAATGTCTTAAAGATAATCCAAACATCAAAAATGTGTTTCTCTGCTTTGACAATGACGAGGCAGGACAGACAGCAAACAAACGGATAGCCGATAAATTAAACTCAATGAATATCAAAAGCGAAATCCTCATTCCTATCCATAAAGACTGGAATGAGGATATTTTAAACGGTGAAAGGACTGATGAAATATGCCGTCAAGTGTTATAACTCTGATTATTGTTGCAGGCTCAATGTTTGCCTTGTTCATAATAATTTCTACGGTCGGCAATTACTATTCACTCAACCGTATAAAGAATAAGACAGTCGGGCAAGGTCAGCACGGCACGGCTCGTTGGGCAACAAAAAAGGAAATCAAGAAAACCTACAAGCAGATTGATTTCAAACCCGATGAATGGCGTACAAATCCCAACAGCAGACCAACTGAACAAGGTATAGTTGTCGGTTGCAAGAATAGCAAAAATGGCACAACAGCAATGGTTGATACAGGAGATGTTCACGCTCTGATGATTGGTGCGGCAGGCGTCGGCAAGACCGCCTATTGGTTATATCCCTGCATTGAATTTGCCTGTGCATCGGGTATGTCATTTTTATCAACCGACACTAAGGGCGATATTGTTCGCAACTATGGAACAATCGCAGAAAAGTATTACGGCTACAGAATTTCTATTATTGACTTGCGTAATCCCACACGCTCACACGGCAACAATCTCCTGCATCTTGTGAATAAGTATATGGACTTATACAAAGCCGAGCCCGAACAGCTTGTTTACAAGGCAAGAGCCGAAAAATACGCAAAAATCATTTCAAAAACGATTATTCTTTCCGGTATGGACTCGGCTTCATTTGGACAGAACGCTTACTTTTATGATGCGGCAGAGGGACTTTTAACAGCGACCATTCTGCTTGTTTCAGAATTCTGTGAATCCGAAGAAAGGCATATTGTTTCGGTATTCAAAATCATTCAGGAGTTACTTGCTCCGACCAACAAGAAAGGCAAAAATCAGTTTCAGCTATTAATGGATTATCTTCCTGACGACCATAAAGCAAAATGGTTTGCAGGGGCAGCTCTCAACACAGCCGAGCAGAGTATGTCAAGCGTTATGAGTACGGCACTTTCAAGGCTGAACGCTTTTCTTGACTCCGAGCTTGAACAGCTTTTGTGTTTTGATACGGAGATTGACGCTGAAAAATTCTGCAATGAAAAGTGTGCAATTTTCATTGTAATGCCGGAAGAAAACCCAAACACTTTCTTTATGGTTTCGCTGATTATCCAACAGCTCTACCGTGAAATACTTTCAGTCGCAGATGAAAACGGCGGTGTACTGAAAAATCGCTGTGTGTTCTTCTGCGATGAATTTGGAACCTTGCCAAAGATTGATTCGGCTGAAATGATGTTCTCTGCTTCCCGTTCAAGGAGATTACAGATAGTACCAATAATCCAATCTTTTGCACAGTTGGAAAAGAATTACGGCAAAGAGGGTGCAGATGTTATCATAGATAACACACAGCTGACCATTTTCGGTGGCTTTGCTCCCAACAGTACAAGTGCAGAGGTGCTATCAAAAGCACTTGGTTCAAGAACTGTGATGTCAGGCTCGGTGAGCAGGAGCAAAAATGATCCGTCCCAATCATTGCAGATGATTGAACGACCTTTGATGACTCCCGATGAGTTGAAGTCACTTCCGAAAGGCACATTTGTTGTTATGAAAACTGGCTTTTATCCGATGAAAGTAAAACTTAAATTGTTCTTCAAATGGGGTATTAAATTTGAAGAACAGTATGAGGTCATGGAAAACGGCAATCGTGAAGTTCACTATGCCAATCGTTCTGAGTTGTTCAACAACATAATCAAGACATACTGTCCTCACTATCTTGAACCGTCAGTAACTGATTTGGATTTCGATGAAGCAAGCAGTGAGAAAAAACACAAAAACGAAAACTTAATGATTTCACCAAATGCGGAACAGACAGAATGTGAAGATATTGTTAAGACAAAAGAACCAATATCTGAACAACAAGACGATCCAACGGAAAAACCCGAAAATTCAAGCGGTGAACAGGACACGAATAAACCGAAAAAGGTTGTCATAAAAACTCAAAGACCACCTCAGGAGGTGCTGGACAATGAGTAAATTAACTTATCTCTATCAAATGGACTTACCCCACAGAGCCGTAGCAGTCTATACCTATCTCCACGACCGAGCCGATAAAAACGGTGAATGCTTCCCCTCTGTAAAAACAATAGCAGGCGACATAAAGCTGTCGCCTGCTACAGTCCGCAGAGCTATTAAAGATTTAAAAAAAGTAGGTTTAATAGAAACTAAACAACGTTATCATGAACAGGGCGGTAAGAGCAGTTTGCTGTTTATGTTAAATTAATTAGATGCATGAAATTTAGAATTAAAATTATTTTTGTATCGAATACACCTCAAAGGTATTGAAATCACATTTGAATGTATCCGTTAATTCCAAAATAAAATTATCTTTTATGTAATCAGGCGTCTTGGTTAATTCGTTCTTAACAAACCAAACCGTATTATCAAAATCAATATCATTTACAATATCCTTTTTATTGACACAATCAACATTGTCAAAAGCCGAAAACCACGGTTCGTAATAAGTGCAGATATGCGTGTTTTCGGGATAATAATATGACAAAATTCCGAATGAGCTGTCGCAATATAAAAATGTATCTGTTGAAGAAGCTATTTCATCAAAGCGGTTGAAAAAATTATTCATTGACGGGTTGTATTCAAATATTCCCGTGCCGATAAGACAGGCTACGTTAAGTGCGCAAAGCAATACGCAAATAATATTTTTAACTTTTTCTTTTATATGTTGTGTGCCGAAAGCGACAAGCAGCGCGAAAATTCCCGATATAACAACGCTGTACCTAGCTATGTAAAAGGGGCGAATGAAAATTGTCACAAGCAGACCTATCGCCTGAACGCTTAATACGCAGGTTATCGCAAATATTACAGATAACCTGCGGTTTTCCTTTTTGGCGAGTATCAGCGTCGAAATAACAATTCCCGATGCAAACACAACCACCGAAAGCGGTTCTACTCCTTTTAGCCAGAAGCTACCGGCAGCCGCCTCGGTTTGATATAACAGCGGGATAATCCACGGAGAATATCCCACCGTCATAGCTATATCAGATATTATGATTGCTTTTATCAGCTTTCCGTCTTTTACAAAAGCATAGATATTCACGAAAATGAAAATCACGCCGACCGCAATCAAAGCGTAAATGTGATTATATGCGGCAAACAGGGCGGCAATAACAAATATAATACAATGTCTGTATTTACAGCTTTTAATAAATAACAGAGCCTCTATAAAGCAAAGTGTAACAAAAAATATACACCACTCATATGACCTTTGCTGAACGCTGAAATATAGCGACATAGGAATTGCTCCTATGGTAAGCATATAGACCACTGATGTATCCGAACCGAAATGCTTCTTAACCACGGTACAGCCAAGCAAAAGCGTTGCAATGTAACCGAGTACCGAAAAAATTTTAGTTACTAAAATCGAATAACCGAAAATCTCACAGAAGAATTTCAGAGATATAAAGTATAGAGGAGGATGCATATCCGATTTTAATATTTCAATTACTTCGGAATAATTGTGCTGAATTAGCGACAGTGTATAAGCTTCATCAAACCATATATTATTGTTAAAAATCAAACTTATTGAAAACAAAGATAGTATTGTGAAAATTATATATGATAAATTGTTATAGCGATTTTTAAAACATTTCATTAGATATTCCTTTTCCTGATACTATAATTTGATTTTTAACATCAAAATTACATAAATAATTGTTGAAACAGACAATAGTATCAATGCAGATAGATTATATAAGTCTAAGAAAATATAATTTATTTCTAAAGAGCGATACTTAAGCACTTACATGATTATTATAAAACTCGAAAAAGCCTAGATAAATCGTAACTGAACAGTGTTACCGTGAACATGGGGGTAAAAGTAGCTTGCTATATAAAATGTTTAATAGGCAAAAATAATAACAATAAATCCAACTGCAAAACTTTTATATTTGCAATTTCTTTCCGATTCTTAATTCCATCAATTAGATCTCATCTTGTTGATATCAGTATTATTAGGTATTGGAATTTCTCATTATATAATGCATTTCATTAGTCAAGGAATTATATGATTCGATTACTGCGTTATCTCCGAATTTCAAACACAATGTTTGAGGTGAAGGTCATATCATCCTCATTGAATTTCATATTTATTTCACCGTCATATTTTTTAACTACTCTTTTAATGCTTTTCAGTCCCGTTCCATGTATTGCGTCAGATTTTTTTGATGATGCTATGCGGTTGTTCTTGACGGCTACAATATTCTTGACCGAGTTTGTAAGCTGCATTGACAGATATTTATTTTTGCGGACGAAAGCCGAAAAATCTATAAATCTGTTCTCTGTATTTTGTGCCGCTTCAACTGCGTTTTCAAGCAGATTGTCAAGCAGAGCAGTTATGTCGGGTTCACTCATAAAGCCAAAATCAGCACTTCTAATGTCAATATTCATCTTCACTCCGAACTTGTCACAGAAGGATTTGTACCTGTTAACGATTGAATTGACCATAGGATTGTTGCAGTAATCAACAGATTTATTTATGCTGAAGTCTTCAATAAAATCGTCTATGTACTCTGTAACAGACTTGTCTTTGGCAATGCTCTTAATGGCATTTAAATGCCGTTTTATGTCGTGCATAACAATTCTTGAGTTTTCATTCTGCTCATTGAGTAAATCGTAATACTCAGCTGCAGATTTTAGTTTCTGCTTTTCATATTCCAATTCCATATTGTGTCTTTGAGTTTTCAAAGTAAATTCATATACCCAAAAAACCGCTATATTTGAGAAAAGTAATAGCACTATACTTATTATTAATAAATACATGTATTTTTGTTCTAAATCAAAATTGTGTAGTGCATATGATACTGCATACAGTAGCAGAATGCTTGAGGCAGGTAAAACCAAAAGAGGTATAGAAAGAGAATAACTTTCTGATTTATGTTCTTTTATTGAGAATTTTGATACAAAGTAAATTATCAAAAAATATAACAGTTTACTGATAGTCGATTGAATAATGAGACTTAAAGAATTATCCAGGCAAGTGAATAAATCCGTACCGAATAATACTGTTGAAACAAACATGACAATACTTTCTGTGATTGCCATAAATATAAGTAATATGCTACAGTGGAAAATACAGGATTTAATACTTATGAAATAGCAAAAATAAAGTAAAAAGAAGTTACACGCAAAAAATGTAATTAAATTAACCAATGTTAAATTCAATAATCGAGATAAATACAATAATACATACACAATAACAACTGAAAATAACAAAAATTTTTTGCTTGATTTTCTTTCAAATTTGTTTTCAAAATAAAACAGTGATATCAGAATTTCTGCAAGAAAAATAAATGCATAGCAAATTGTATATACCATTTTTATACCCCTATGTATGCAAAATATGCCTTTTTAAAGTTTGAATAGTTCCTTTGAGATATAGGTAGAGTTTCACTTCTTAAATCTATATTAATATTAAGCTCAGTCTTATTAAAATCCGAGACATACCTCAGATTAACAAGATAACTGTAATGCGGTTGTGCAAAATAATCGTAATCCTTTAGTTTTTCTTTCCAATAACTTAATTTTTTATTTGTATAAAACTTCTTCTGACGTGTTATAATAGCAGCCTTTCTTTCTTCAATAGTTATATATACTATATCGCTTGTGAAAACAGAATAATACTCGTCATAGTATTCAAGAGTTATTATTTGAGTATTGGAATGATAATAGTTAATAGCCGTATTTAATGCTCTGAAAAAACGGTTATTGTCAATAGGCTTTGACAGATAGCGAAACACGTCCAAATCCATAGCGTCATCAAGATAAGCATCATGCGAGGTTATAATAAAAATAATTATATTAGAGTTTACCTTTTTTAATTGTGCGGACAAAGTCAGACCATTTACCAGAGGCATTTCAATATCAATGAACGCCATATCATAACTGATATTACTATTCAGCAGTTCTACACCATTGTAAAACAAATCAATATCAAAAACTATTCTATGTTTATCTGAAAATGTATTCAGATTGTTTTTAATTTCATCGACAATACATTTATCATCGTCACAAATTAATACTTTCAAAAGAAAAACCTCCATGAAATAATATATTATATTATAACATATATTTCAAAAAAATGTCATTAAATGTTATTGTTTTAGATGCAAAATTTCAAATTTTACCTTAATAATTTTGAAATCACATCACTTTGAGCAAATTTGACATCATTTTTGCAAGAATTATGTTTTTACTTTTAATATGTGCTAAAATCCTCACGAAAGGAGGAATAATATTATGAAGAAAATAAAAAATTTTATTTGCAAAATTTCACCTGCAATTATTGCTAGTTTTACATTAGCA
>OHAS01002295.1_pt1 | contig 13934 bp, 11 predicted proteins | sample 1577131 | NCBI WGS metagenome assembly OHAS01 (sample SAMEA3541566, study PRJEB24748) | human gut metagenome | biome: human gut; feature: human-associated habitat; material: faeces | place: China | collected 2012 | reverse complement strand
GGCGGCGGCCGTAGTTCTGCAGGGAGTCGTACACGTCGTTCATGCCCTCGGACACATGGATGTGGTAACCGGTGCGGCCATTGTTGGCAGCCACCATGCGGTCGAAGGTCTTGTCGCTGATGGTGAACAGGGCGTGTCCGCCGAACATGGCGGCCAGCATGGGATCCTGGTTCTTCTGGCACTCGGTGATGAAGTCGGCGTTTTCCTGGATGGCCTGCAGGCACTTCTCCTCGCCGTCCCGGTCGGAGACCTCATAGCACAAGCAGGAGCGGATGCCGAACTTCTTGGCGGACTCGGCGATGGTGTGCAGGGAGCCGGGAATCTCGGCATAGGAAGCGTGGTGATCGAAGATGGTGGTAACGCCCTGCTTGATGCAGTCCATGTACAGGGCGTCGGCGCTGGCCCGGGTCCCCTCCAGAGTCAGCTTCCGGTCGATGGCCCACCAGGTACCGTCCAGGACCTCGTAGAAGTTGGTGGGATTGTTGCCCACGATGGACAGGCCCCTTGCCAGGGCGGAGTAGATATGGGTGTGGGCATTGATGAAGGCGGGCATGATGACGCCGCCCTTGGCGTCGATGATGTGGGCCTGGGGATACTTGGCCCGCAGGGCGCTCTCCTGGCCCACCTCGGTGATGGTGGCGCCCTCATAGGCCACGGCGCCGTGCTCGTAGTAGCCCTGGCCATCCTGGTCGCGGGTGATGAGTCTTCCGTTGATGATCAGATTCATGTGTGTTCCTCCTTGCAGATTGTTTTCCTTTTTTTCCGGGTAAAGAAAAATGTTTCAAACCTCCGGATGGAGATCTGAAACACTCAAGCAACAGCCGAGTGATAGTTGCAGCCCGTGCGCGAGGCACTTCCTTACAGCTACCAATCTTGGATTGTTGCCTATATTTTACACGCCTTGGTATAAAAATGCAACAGAAATTTTAGCTCCGGCGGCAAAAAATGTGCAGGATTCCGAAAAAGCCAGCCGGGCCGGGCCGGAATCCCTATGAAAAAAATCTACAAAGTCGGGATACCGGTAATTTTGCGGGCGAAAGAGTCTGTATCGCGAAATTGTGAAATAATCATCAAATAGGCCGGAATCCACAATTTGCGGCGGCTGCCGGGTGCAAAGGAGGGAATGTGCATTTTTACAAAATGCACAAAAAACACCGTGAAGATTTTACGGTCGCGAGGGACGATTTTCGGAATAACCCCCTTGAGTATTTGCCGGAATGGTGTTATTATCAGAGCGGATGAGGGGTATGAGCAAATGTCATCCACCCATTCCACTTTGAACAATCTTGGAACAATTTTTGAGGAGGCAATTATTATGAATGCTTATCTGGCCAGCGTTCTGGAGAACGTCAGAACCAAGCATGGCAACGAGCCCGAGTTCGTGCAGACCGTCGAGGAGGTCCTGTCCTCTCTGGAGCCTGTCATCGAGAAGCACCCCGAGTATGAGAAGGTCGACCTGCTGAACCGCATGGTCGAGCCCGAGCGTATGTTCACCTTCCGCGTAGTGTGGTGCGACGACAATGGCCAGTGGCACACCAACCGCGGCTGGCGCTGCCAGTTCAACGGCGCCATCGGCCCCTACAAGGGCGGCCTGCGCTTCCAGAAGAACGTGTATGAGGGCATCATCAAGTTCCTGGGCTTCGAGCAGACCTTCAAGAACAGCCTGACCGGCCTCCCCATCGGCGGCGCCAAGGGCGGTTCCGACTTTGATCCCGCCGGCAAGTCCGACGCCGAGGTCATGCGTTTCTGCCAGAGCTTCATGACCGCTCTGTATCGCTACATCGGGCCCGACATCGATGTTCCCGCCGGTGATATGGGCGTGGGCGGCCGCGAGATCGGCTACCTGTATGGCCAGTACCGCCGCCTGAAGGGCGTGTGGGAGAACGGCGTGCTCACCGGCAAGGGCCTGAGCTACGGCGGTTCCCTGATCCGTCCCGAGGCCACCGGCTACGGCGCTATCTACTATCTGCAGGAAGTGCTCAAGCACGAGAATGACACCATCGAGGGCAAGAAGATCGCCATCTCCGGCTACGGCAACGTGGGCTGGGGCATCATGAAGAAGGCCGCTCAGCTGGGCGCTGCCGTCACCTACTTTGCCGGTCCCGACGGTTACGTTCACGATCCCGACGGCGTTATCACCGACGAGAAGCTGAACTTCATCCTGGAGATGCGCGCTAAGGATCCTATGCACTGCAAGCCCTATGCCGACAAGTTCGGCTGCGAGTTCGTTCCCGGCGAGAAGTGCTGGGGCGTCAAGGATGTTGACGTGTACATGCCCGCCGCTATGCAGAACGACGTCAAGATGGAGTCCGCTGAGAAGATCGCTGCTTCCGGCGTGAAGTACTACATCGAGGTCGCCAATATGCCCACCACCAACGATGCTCTGAACTATCTGCGCGCGCAGAAGGGCATCATCGTGGCTCCCTCCAAGGCTGTTAACGCCGGCGGCGTGGGCGTCTCCGCTCTGGAGATGGCTCAGAACTCCGAGCGTCTGGTCTGGACTGCCGAGGAAGTCGACCATCAGCTGCACAAGATGATGGAGAACATCCACAAGGTGTCCGCCGAGGCCGCTGCCGAGTACGGCCTGGGTTACGATCTGGTGGCTGGCGCCAACATCGCCGGCTTCAAGAAGGTCGCCGAGGCTATGATGGAGCAGGGCTGCTTCTAAGATATCATCCAAATAGAGCCAACAGGGGTCCCGCAGAACTGCGGGACCCCTGTTTCTTGTCAAAAAGCCCCAAAGGTCAAAGCACTTCTGGGGGACAATTAAAGGACTCCTGCCGCCTTGGCAGGAGTCCTTTTTGTCCTCACGAATCCCGGTACACTGTGAACTGATAGACATTTGTCTCGGGCTGCGTCAGCGAGTAATAGCCGAAGCCCTGCAGCGATACGCCATACTCCTTCAGGAAGCGCTCAGCGTCCTCCCACTTTCCGAAGATCCGGCTCAGTTCATCCAACTGCGCACTCTGCGCAAGCTGGATGGCAAAGCTGCCGCCGTTCTTCTGTATCACCTGTGAAAACTGCTGCGCCAAAATCGGCCCGCAGTCGGCGTCGCTTTCCACCCGCGTATGATTGCGGGCATGATAGCTGCCCGACATGCTGTCGGTGCCCGGAATGGTGAAGCAGGACAGATAGCCGTCTCCGATGGGATAGAGGTCCCGAATCAGGTGGTCATCCACATTGAACCGGCCATACAGCAGCTTGTCCCCCTGGTTTCCCAGGTCAGCGGTGGCATCCAGATCATAAAATATGCCGTCAATTTCCGCCACATTCCACTGGTGCCCGTTCCCGCCGTCCAAGGGCGCGCCGGAAATCGACAGGCAAACGATTCCCATCTGCTCCAGGATCCATTGCATGGTTTTTCCGGTTCCGTCACACTTGGCCCGGCCTTCCACCAGCGCGCCGTAGGGCGTCCCGCAATACGGCGTGGACAGGTCGTAGACGCAGTGGCCGGTGACGTAGCGATAGGCATGCAGCTCCGCCTCTCGCGCAGAAAGGCCCGCCGCCCCGCTTACCACCTCCTGAACGATCCGGTCGCACTGCTGATAGGCCCGGCGATAGGTATCCTCATCCATATGGTAAGAAAGTTCGCTGATCCCCGTCACCATCTTTTCTCCGTCTCGATCAACGCTGTTGTAGTAATAGGTCGCATTGCCATCTATCTGGAACAGCTCCGGGCAGTTCCCATAAATCAGCGTCATCAGCGCCTCCATCTCGTCCACGCTGATGCTGCTTGGAAACTCGACCTCCGTCTGGAAATTCGCCACTGCCTGATATATAGCCAGGAAGTTTTCCAGCATCCGGTCATCCAGCTGCTGCACCAGATACCGGCAGCGATAGCCCGGAATGATTTTTTCCGCCTGCTCCCGGATGGCACTCAGCTCCCCGGCGGGTTTCTCCTCGTTGCCTGGTTCCGGTGTCTCAACAGGCGTCGGTTTTGTCTCGGGTAACGGCGCAGATGTCCCGCCCAGAACGCCGCTGAGCAGCAGTATCACCACTGCGGCCACGCACAGGACCGGCACGGCAATCCAGGCAGCTCCGGCTCTGCGTCTTTTTTTCGGCGCAGAGCCTCCCGGGTATCCATAGCCGGCACCCGGCTGCCAGGTTTCGCCGTATCTCTGTTGGATTCCAGTGCCATTGTGCGGACTCCGCCGGCCGGGCGGCCGCTGCCCGCTTGTCTGATCTCTGAATTCCAGCGCCATGATCAATGAAACGTGAATCCGCCGCCGGAGCCTGAGCTCTGCTTCGGCTGCTCATGCCCGCGCATAACCGCAGAGCTGCCTGTGCGGGGTGCAGGCTTCCAGGCCGGGGTAGCTGCCAGCAGTACCCACAGGATCAGCCAGCACCGGCCTGCCGGCACAAACAGCACCCGGCTGCCGATCTCCATCACCAGCGCGCCCGCCAGCGACTGCCCCAATCCCAGGATCACCATCGGCACGGTTTCCTCACCGCCCACGGCAACCGCCCGCAGCGCCGTCACCAGGGCGCCCAGCAAGGTCAGGAAAAGGACCCGCACCACGCCAAGAAACCATCCGGAGCCCATAGCCGGGCGATAATGAAGCATATCCCAGGCCGCAGTGGACTGAAGAGAATCTCCCCTGCTGCCGATTTCAAAGAGCAGCTCAAACAGACCGGCCAGCACCATCAGCGCCACCAGGCCCACAGCCAGCATGGTCATGATCTGACCGATACCCTTGAATTGCATAAATCTCGTGCGCCGCCCCGTTGTAAGGCGCACCACCAGGCAGGTTATCGCCGCCAGCACAAGAAACAACAGCGCCATCAGCAGCGGCGTCCACATGGAATCCGCGTTCTTATTGTAAATCCCCGCGCACAGGTACCAGCTCACAAATCCGGCCACCAGAGACGCGCTCAAGGTCCTGATATCAAGCTTCAAATCTCTCTCCTCCTTATGTCAGAATACCACGCACAGCGCAGCAAGCACCGCAGCCAGCAGCGGCACCACATTGCAGAGCCTGTAAACCGTGCTGTACTCCTCCGGGTAGATCTCCATTGCGTTTGCCGCCCTGTATCGCACGGATAGGAATACCGTCAGCACACACCAGGAAACGCCCAGAAGCGCCAGCGCAACAAGCCAGTTGGCCGGGATCGCTTCCCGGGTGCCCAGCTGCCGCGAAGCCGCCAGAAGCAGCATAGCCGCAGCGCCCCAGAAGCCCTGCATCACCACCTTGTACTTTCCGGCCAGCGTGCCCAATCGCGCAGAGATCCACCAAAGCACGCCCAGGCCCACCAGCAGCAGGATAAAACGCATATCCTGCAGGGCCGCCATAGAAACGGTCAGCAGCGCCAGCAGCGCCAACGGCGCATGATACCATTTGGCAGTGACCTGACCCTTCTGCTCCAGCAGCTCATACACCGCGCCCGCCACCGGAACGCCCAGCACGCTGATCAGCCAGCAATCATCCGCGTCCAGCCGCATGGCGCCGGCGCGCCAGTTCAGCAGCAGGATGTAGGCCGCCCATACCAGAAGCCGGGCCGCCCGATATATACTTTGCTTTTGCGCGCCTTTTTCCAGCGTCAGCGCAGCCAGCAGCACCGCCCCGGCCACCATAGGCCAGCCCAGATGCGTAAGCTTTCCCACGCGGGAGCAAAGGTCGCTCCATCCGGAGGATACCGCAGCCAGGACAACAGGTGTCAGAAAGGCGTAAAGGACGATGGCCAGCACGCAGATGTGCAGCCGGGACTTTTCCTCACCGTCCCGCAGCTCGCGGGCCAGGAACAGCCCCGAGAACAGCACCGGCGGCACAAACAGCCAGAGCTGTCTTGCCGACTGCGCATCCAGCAGGTATCGGAACATTCCCTCAAATGCCAGCAGCTGCATCAGAATCAGGATCGCATACCGCAGGACGTTCAAAGCCACATTCGGGAAATACTTGCGCACGGCGCTCAGTCCCACAAGCAGCAGCAGTCCGATGCAGAATACCGCCAGGTTATCCTTGAAGCTGAAAGAAAGGCCTTCCAGGCTGGCCTCCAGCACGCCGGATATCCGGTCGGATGACAGCTGTGCCGGGGTCAGGGCATAAAGGACGCCCCATGCCAGCCCAAAGGCTGGCCCGGTCTGATAGGTACTCTTCTGAAATCCACCCTTAGACGCCAAGGGGATAAGCAGGATCCCCAGCACCAGCAGTGCCGGAACCAGCGCGCCGGGCTCGGTCAGCACTCCTCCCACAGCCAGACGCGCAGCCGCAAAAATCACCGTGGCCACATACGCGCCGATGTTCATGAAATAAGATGTACTCATACTGTGCCTCCCCTCAGACCAGGCATAGGATGTTCAGCAGCCAGCAGGCAGCCAGGGCGGCATACACAAAGCGGTAGGAGCCGTAGGGGTCCATAACCAGTCCCAGCACGCAGCGAACCCCGCAGCCAAGCTCCAGCACCAGCGCCGGAACCGCCATCGCAAATTCGCGAGGACTGCAAATACCCGCCAGCAGCGTTATCACCAGCGTGACCACCACCAGCAGCAGGGTCTGTCTTCCGCTGCGGACGTTCTGCTCCCGATAGGCCAACAGGTCCGCGGCGTTTTTGCTCCACCTTTTGCCGTCCCGGCCCGCCAGGGATGTGGGATACCCAAAATACTGGGCCGCCCGGCGAAGATTCTTTCGCCGCCCGTTCAGTGCATAATCCGCCAGGGCGCCATAGCCCGGGCCATAGCCCTGCTGCGCGGCGCAGTTGAAGAAGTTCTGCGCCACCTGCTGGGTATCCATCCCCTCCATCTCGTGGCTGCTGTAGTACAGGCCCAGCTGGTAGCTGGCATAGGCGTTCCCGGCCTGGGACAGGGTCTGCAGGTCGCTGAGCGCCGTTTCCGTGTCCGTCTCCAGCGACGCAAGAGCCGCCTGCAGGACCTCGCCCTCCCGCTGATCCTCCACTGAGCACGCTCCGCCGTGCCTGCCGTTGGCGAGGATCAGAAACCGCGGCACCGGCGATAGCTTCACCTGCGCGGCATCCAGCAGCTGCTGAACCATCCTTCTCACCAGGGAGGCAGACAGCATGGTGGTCTTGGTCACCGCGCCGATCACCGTGTTGACCTCCGCGCGGGAAAGCTCCGGCTGCACGGCCACATCCGCCACGCTGGGGCAGGCCGTCAGGATAAGCTCCCACAGCAGCGCATCGCTGCGGTCATCGCCTTTTTCTTCCAATTTTGCCCGCAGCATCGCGGGCGTCTGTAAAATCTGTAATCCCTGCTCGTTGACTACTTCTTTCAATATCTCTCTCATGCCTTACCCCTCAGACCAGATGGAATTTTTCCAGCTCCAGCTCGTAGCTTGTGCGGCTCTTATCGTTATCGTTCACGGCTGCATCCTCCAGAAGGCAGCGGACCCAGTTCTCCGTGTCATTCCACGGGGCATTTTCATCGATCTGTCCTGCACACAGCGCCGCAAAGAAATCTGAAAACAGCTGCCGCAGCTCCGGCTGCGCTCTCCACCATTGGGCCGTTATCTCCGCGCCGAATTGATGATGTCCCGTTCCATTGTGCCCTCCGGCGTCAAACAGAAACACCGGGCGACTCTGAAAATACTCCAGATATTGCTCCCGCATCAGGTGGCTGTACTCCTCCCCGATGAAAGGATGCAGCACATATCCCTGCATTTCATCGCTCCGGACCAGATCGAACGGCCAGAAAAAGCCCTCCCGCAGGATTCGTCCCATCTGAATCTGCTCCAGCACGTCGGATACCCGCAGCAACTCCTCCCGCTTGACCCGGAACGGCACCAGCCACAGCGGTTTATTCTCGTTCCGGCATCGCACCTGAATATAGTGGTGCTCCGTCCCTGTTTGCAGAAGGTCCCCGCTATCGTCCAGCAGCATCTGGCGGCGCTCCTCCGGGGCGGCAGATGCCAGATACCGGAAAAGCTCCGCAACAAACGGGTCCTCCTCCAGCCGCCTGCCGCCATCGTCCAGATCAAAGGTACACAGCGGGATCCCCATGCCGCCTCCGCCGGCCTTGCTGGAAGCACAGATGGCCGCCCGGGTATCCGCGGCGCTGCTGCACGTCAGTCTCCAGCGCAGACCGGGAAGCATGCCCATGGCCGCGCAATAGGCCACCTCCCGCACCATATCCTGGGTCTGGCTCAGGGGCAGCTGCGTAAGCAGGGCCAGGGACCCGCCGCCTGCCACCGCCTGATACACGTTATAGAGCAGCAGCGCATATCGCTCGTCCGTCAGGCCGTACTTCTCCCGCAGGACAGACAGCTCAAAGCCGCCACGCAGGACCGCCTCCTTGGGCGGCAGCTGGCTGCCGCTCTGCGCCGTCATCATGTCGCCGGTGTCGATCCCGTAAATAGCGGAGGGATCGGTCTCCATGCAGCGGGCATATTCATCCAACCCCATAAAGTATGCGTGGGTAAAGATCGAGGCCCGCCCCTTGATATCGCTGCGCATGGTAGATTTGGCAATCAGGAAATCCCGCCTGCCGCCGTTCTCCTCGCTGACAGCGTAGCTGAGGATAGACTGACCCATTCTCGGGCCGGATCCGTCCTTTTCAAACAAGGACGTCATGGTACTGTTGAAATAGCCGAGGTTGTTCTCATTATCCGCCGTCAGACCCTGGGATCTGGCGCAGACCATATATCCGGCTTCATCCGTCCGGAACCGGCATGCCTGCTCCATTTTCATTGGAGATCCTCCCCGTTATAAAACCGCTCTTGTTTGCACCTTTGTTCGTTCATCCAGTCGTCAAGCCGCCCCTGATATTTCCTTGCAGACTCCAGCAGCGCCTTTTTCGGCTGAGGATCCGCCTGAAAATAGGGGCCGATCCTTCCCAGCCGCCAAAGAATCCATTTCAGTGGGTCCTCCACGCGGCGGGGATTCGGTGCGCCCTTGGGGAAGCCAACCAGATTGATCCCTTCCCAGATTTCCCACATATTCAGATAGATCCGTCCGCTGGCGCAGTCGGCATAAACCTCCGTCCATATGCCGGAGGCAATCTCCTTTGTGATATCCTCATTAATATCTATGTCAATAGAGGTCAGCTCCGGCTCCAGGGTTACCGGATCCACCGCCGGCATACGGGTTTTCGGGTCAAGCGAGGTAATCCGTTGAACAGGGCACGCATAATAAAAGTTCCGCTCCTCAGGTGAACGTTCATTCCAGCCCTTGATCCACGCACGAAGCTCGTCATACTTCCTGCCGCAGATATCGTCCAGGATGTACCAGTTTTTGTATTTTACAAAGCGCCGTTCCACGCCGCAGGTGATGGCCGACACGCCGCAGAAGGTTTTTCTGACAAACTGGCCCAGCTGCGCCAGGATCATGGCCGCATTGTTGCTCAGGTAGTCCTCCAGTTCGTGGCTGATGGCAAAATACTCCTCCCGGTTCAGGCCACCGGACGCAGCTGCCGTAGGCCGGAACATGGGACTCTGGTTTCCTTTGGGATACTGATTCCGGATTTCATCCGTTTTGGTGAGAACCACCGCCACCGGAACATCCGCCCAGGTGTTCTGGCTCATATTCAGGGCGACGCGGATCTGATTCACCACTCCGACCACCTTGTTGACACCGCTCACATCGGGATAGGCCGAAAAGCCGGGGACCTGATTGGGATCCACCAGGAACATCAGGCCGTCTGCCCGGGCAATAAAGCTGGCGATTCCCTCCTTGGCCCGGCTGTTCCGGCTGTCCTGGTCGCCCAGCTTGGCGTAATCATCGTTCCACTTGACGCAGTTCTCACCGGCAATGTCGTAAAATACAATGGTAAATGTCTTGCTGCGGTCGTTCAGGTCAACCAGGTTCACCGCCAGAGGACGGCGCATGACGATGTCATCCGTACTGCCGGGCAGCGGCATATTGGCCTCCACGTTTTCCTTGAAATCTGGCAGATTGTTTTCCGTGATATAGTATCCAGTATTCTGCATGGCCATGGCCAGCCGGGTCAGCAGTTGGTTCAGATAAACCGTTTTGCCGCAGGTGGTAATGCCCACAACACTGATAAAAATGGTGGGATATTTGCCATAATTCGGCAAGGGCAGGGGATTGTGGCAGTGGGGGCACGGCCGCGTCACCGGCGTGGCGCGATCGGAATACCGGTCATACATCCTGATGGCAAAGCCATCCTGATCCCGCACAAGGCCATCCGCGCCCACGCCGTTGGCGTCAGGGTCCAGCATCTCCCAAAACCGATCGGCATCATTGGGGTCGATGTGCGGCATATTCCAGCGAGGGTCTGCGCTGGAATAGCCGGCGGTTCCCCCGCGGCCCGTCCAGTATCGGTCCAGCTTTTCGTCCGGATTTCTTTGGGAAAATTTCACAAACAGCCGTTTGTGTTCGTCCACATCGCCGCTGGTGAATTCCTCCCTGTCCAGTTCCTCCTGGGTGAAACCGGTGTTGGCCCGAAACAAAACCTTGTCGCTTTCAAACTCCTCAAAACAATAGGGGCATTTAATTTTACCCATTCCGCATCCATCCTTTCTGCTATACGCCTTCCCGGAAGAAGCTGTTTTCAAAGTCCGGTGCCGGCAGGACCCGGACCTCCTCGCCATCGGACACCCGAAGCGGTATCTTCCGGTTGAGCCAGCCGCTGGGCAGCGGAATGGGATCAGACTCCCCCACCCGATACATTAACGCCCCATCTGTATAGCTTCCGATAGGCTTCCTTATTGCCGCCCAGATCCGTGCGCCCATCGCTGAACAGGACCACCGCCGGGCTGCGCCCGTCCTGGTTTCCGCTTGCCTCCAGGATGCTCACCGCACTCAGAAGCGCTGAACCGATATCGGTATCATTTCTGGTGCCCGCACTGCAGATTTTCTCTCCCAGCGACACCTTATCCCCCTTGCCGGACACAGGTGTCAGCCCGATATTGAGCAAGTAGTTGTTGGAATCGTTATCAAACACGATAGCGCCCACCTGGTTTCCGTCATTGGTCAGCAGAGCCAGAAACAGGTTGATCGCATCATATCTCAGTCCGCTTTTATCCGTTGCACTGCTGCCGGAAACCAGTGAGCCGCTGCCGTCGATAACCAAAATAACGTTAAACTGGTTCACCTCGTCCGCATTCAGATTGTCGGCGCTGGCCGGCTGCGCATAGGTGATGGCCGCGCTCAGCAGCAGTGCCGCCATCATAAGCATGCATACCAATTTCTTTCCCAAGGTCTTTCTCATGCATTTTCTCCTCTTGTTTGCCTATTTTCGCAAATTTTGAAGTCCCGTGTAACAGCAATTATTATTCTTTTAATAACGCCGTTTACGGTTTGCGTTCGCAGGCAATATTCCATGCTCAATATTGATACATATGCGGTTTTTTGTCAATCGGAATTCGACTTTTTCTCCCATCTATATGGATATTTATTCCTTTTGTCCCGTTCAATGCGCCTGTTTAAGCCAATATCACTCATTCGGCTATGCACTCTGGCGTGATTCTCCGTTCTTAAGCTGACCATGGTGCCTATTTATTACATATTTGCCATTCTCTTTAAATCGTAATTCAGCGCATTCAGAAACGAATTCACCCGCCCCAGCATAGGATGGAGTACCCGCGCCGGAGAAACGGCAGGGAATCTGTATGCGTGAGGTGCGCCATGAACATACATAACGCCTCTGACCCCGGCGGCGGCTCCCTGCGGGACCTGCTGGGCCGGAACATCGGCCGCCGCGCGTCCGCCAGCTTCCTGGTGGGCTCGTACCGCCTGGTGCGGCAGGAGGGCATCCTGGAGGCCGTGGGCACGGACTATCTGGTGCTGCGGCAGGGGGATTTCTCCACCGGCTGCGACCTGTATGCCCTGAAATTCATCGAATTTCACGACGATCCCCCGGCGTGACCGTTGCGCCCGGCGGCGGATCGTGGTATGCTGGGGGCAGTGAGGTGAGGGGATGTACTATGTCTATATGCTCTGGTGCCGGGACGACACCCTGTATACCGGCACGGCGGCGGACCTGTGCCGCCGGATGCGGCAGCACCGGGACGGCGGCGCCGCCTGCGCCCGGTATACCCGGTCCCATCCGCCCCGGGAGCTGGCCGGTGTCTGGCGCACGGAGGGCCGGGGAGAGGCCCTGCGTCTGGAATACGCCGTGAAGCGGCTGTCCCGGCAGGGGAAGCTGACGCTTCTGCATCGGCCGGAAACGGCGGCGGACCTTCTGCCGGGCGTCGCCGCCGAACCGGTGCCGGGCGTGACCCTTGCCATGTGTCTGGAGGGAGAATTTCATGAATAAGCTCTACGCCGCCCCCATGGAGGGGCTTACCGGTTATCTGTGGCGGCAGGTCCACGCCGCCCTGTTCGGCCCGGCGGACAAATACTTCACGCCCTTTCTTTCCCCCAACGCCACCCGCACCTTCCAGCGCAAGGAGCTGGACGAGATCGACCCGGCCCACAACGCCGGGCTGTATGTGGTGCCCCAGCTGCTGACCAACCGGGCGGAGCACTTCCTGTGGGCCGCCGGCGAGCTGTATGCCCGGGGCTATCGGGAGATCAACTTCAACCTGGGCTGCCCGGCGGGCACCGTGGCCGCCAAGCGCAAGGGCTCGGGCCTGCTGGCCTATCCCCAGGAGCTGGATCGCTGTCTGGAGGAGATCTTCGCGGGGCTGCCTCGGGGCATGTCCGTGTCCGTCAAGACCCGCATCGGAAAAAATGACCCGGCCGAGTGGCCGGGCCTGCTGGCGATCTATCGCAAGTACCCCCTGTCGGAGCTGATCGTCCACCCCCGGATCCAGAAGGAGTTTTACAAGGGCGTCCCCCACCGGGACGCCTGGGCCGCCGTGTCCGGCCCCTGGCCGGCGGTGTATAACGGCGACATTTTCACGCCGGAGGACGCCGCCGCCCTGTGCCGGGATTATCCCGGAACGGACGCGGCGATGCTGGGCCGGGGCCTGATGCGGGACCCCGCTCTGCTGCGGCGTCTGCAGGGCGGCCCCGCCGCCTCGGCGCAGGAGCTGCGGACCTATCACGACCGCCTGCTGGAGGCCTACCGCCAGCGGCTGTCCGGCGACCAGCCGGTGATGCACCGGATGTGGGAGTTGTGGGCCTACCTGTCCGACGGGTTCGCCCGGCCGGAGCCGTATCTCAAGCGTATGCGCAAGGCAAAGAACCTCCCCGAATACCGGGCCGCCGTAGACGCCCTGTTCCGGGAGCAGCGATATACAGTATAAAAGACAGCACCGGAAACGCCAGGTTTCCGGTGCTGTCTTTTTCACTCCGTCATGGGGATGTTATACTTCCCCATCAGCTTCTCAAACCGCCGCTTCTGCAGGGGCGTCATCCGGTCCCGGTACTGCAAAAACAGCTGCTTCACCCGGCCAGTGTCCCCCTGGCTGAGATAGGTGTTCATGGTCCGCTCCAGGCTCTCGCTGGCGGTAGAGCTCAAAGACGCCTTCCTGCTGCCGCCGGAGGAGGAGCAGGCGCTGCCGCTCCTGGCGGCGGAGGCCTCCAGCTTCTGCTGGGCCAGGGCCGCGTCCTGCTCCTGCTTGGCCCGGCTGGCATAGTACTTCATCAGCGCCAGATAGTTGCTGCCCAGGGCCACAATCGCATCGTTGCCCTCGGTAACGAACAGGCGCATCACCGGCTCCCGCACCAGCGTGATCACCGTGAAAATGAACACCCAATAGCAGGCCTCCAGGAGCAGGCCGCAGGCGAAGCCTTTCTGAATGCGGTCTGTTTTCTTCGCACCCCGGTTCTGGGCCACGAAGGTGGTGATGCCATGGGAGATGCTCTGCTCCGGCGTAAATGCGAAATCATCCACCCGGTTCACCGCCTGGAATGCGGCAATCACGTCCACACCAAGGGGATTGACAGCTCCCTGAATCAGCAGCTTTCCCACCGGCTGACAGGCCTGCTGCAGCGCCGTAACGCTTCCATAACGGAGCGTGGTCTTCAGAAGCCGTCTGTCGATGCGGAATGTCTTTTTGTCAGGGCTGAGCATAGGGACGGCTTTTCTGATATGATCCCAGGTCAGGGCGGCCGATACGCCTTCCGCGACCACAGTA
>OHAS01002289.1_pt1 | contig 13986 bp, 14 predicted proteins | sample 1577131 | NCBI WGS metagenome assembly OHAS01 (sample SAMEA3541566, study PRJEB24748) | human gut metagenome | biome: human gut; feature: human-associated habitat; material: faeces | place: China | collected 2012 | reverse complement strand
ACAACTATGCAATGTCCATCTTAAAGAGCAATAACGGAAATCCGGATGCCTGCAATCGTTATACTTTCGCATATGAGAATCCGGTAGCAGGAGAGGGTCATTTTATTCATACATATATGTGTGACGGAAATCCATTGCCAAGTTTTGAGGGCGAGCCAAAATGGGTTGAAACAATGGATGATATGAATGCGTTTGCTGACATGTTGTGGGAAAGTCTGAATGAGGACAATAAAGTTTCCTTATTTGTGCGCTACATTGACATTGAAACCGGAAAATACGAATCGATTATTAAAAATAAGAATAAGTAAAGGAGAAAATCATGAAAGAATTGGAATTGAAATATGGCTGTAACCCGAATCAGAAACCATCCCGTATTTACCGCAAAGATGGTGAACTGCCAATCAAAGTGTTAAATGGAAAACCGGGTTACATTAACTTTTTGGATGCTTTTAACGGATGGCAGTTAGTCAGTGAATTGAAGAAGGCAACCGGACTTCCGGCAGCAACTTCTTTTAAACATGTTTCGCCGGCTGGTGCAGCAGTAGGTCTTCCACTGAGTGACGTTGAGGCAAAAATTTATTGGGTAGACGATTTGGGTGAGTTATCTCCGCTTGCTGCCGCATATGCCAGAGCAAGAGGTGCTGACCGTATGTCTTCTTATGGTGACTTTATTGCATTGTCAGATGTGTGTGATGTCTCCGCAGCCAAATTGATTAAGAGAGAATTTTCCGATGGAATTATTGCACCGGGTTATGAGCCGGAAGCATTAGAACTTCTGAAAGAGAAGAAAAAAGGTGCTTATGCTATTATCGAAATTGACCCGAATTATGTACCGGACCCAATTGAGCACAAAGAAGTATTTGGTATTACCTTTGAGCAGGGACGCAATGAGTTAAACATTGACAAAGATTTCTTCAGCAACATTGTGACAGAGAATAAAGATTTGCCGGAGTCAGCAAGAATTGATATGGCAATTTCAATGATTACGTTAAAATATACGCAGTCAAATTCTGTTTGCTTTGTAAAAGGCGGACAGGCAATTGGTATCGGTGCCGGACAGCAGTCCCGTATTCACTGTACAAGACTTGCCGGACAGAAGGCAGATAACTGGCTGTTAAGACAGTCTCCACAGGTACTTTCCCTGCCGTTTAAAGAGGGGATGAAGCGTGCCGAGCGCGACAACGCCATTGACAATTATATCGGTGAAGATTACATGGATGTTTTGGCAGATGGATGCTGGGAAAAATATTTCACCGAAAAACCACCGGTATTTACAAAAGAAGAAAAGCAGAAATGGTTGTCCGAGTACGCAAAAGATGTAACACTTGGCTCCGATGCGTTCTTCCCATTTGATGATAACATTGAAAGAGCATACCGCAGCGGTGTAAAATACATTGCACAGCCGGGCGGATCAATTCGTGATAAGGATTGTATCGATGCCTGCAACCGTCACAATATGGTGATGAGCTTTACAGGAATCCGTTTGTTCCATCACTAAAATGACAACTAAATAAAATATTTAGGTTGACAATCATTCCTCCCATGGTAGAATAAAAGTATCTACCATAGGAGGAATTTTATTATGTATGAAGAACTGGTAAATGAGATTATTGAGGGAAGACGTTTAGGAAAAGAAGATGACCTGACTTTTTTGATTGATGGTGATTTGGAGTCGCTTTGTCAGGGAGCCGATAAAATTCGAAAAGAATTGTGTGGTAATCAGGTGGATTTGTGCACAATTATTAATGGACGTGCCGGACGGTGCAGTGAAAACTGCCGGTTCTGTGCCCAGTCGAGCCATCACCATACCGGAGCAGAAGAATATGATGTAATGGATGTGGATTCTTTTGTGAAAGCATGTCATGTAAATGAAGAAAATGGAGCTCATCGTTTTTCTATTGTGACAGCGGGCAGAACGCTTGTCGGCAAAGAGTTTGATCAGATTGTAGAAGCGTACAAAAGAATGCAAGAGGAGTGTAAAGAAATTGAATTATGTGCTTCGCATGGTCTTTTGACAAAAGAGCAGTTTGAAATTTTGCGTAAGGTTGGCGTAACACGCTGCCATGCGAATATTGAGACGTCGCGCAGATATTTTCCAAGTATTTGCACCACGCATACGTTTGAGGATAAGCTTGCGTGTATCCGGGCTGCCAAAGAGGCCGGATTAGAGGTCTGCTCCGGCGGAATTGTCGGCATGGGAGAGACATGGGAGGACAGGCTGGATATGGCGCTTACGCTTGCGGAGCTTGAAGTTGATTCCATTCCGTTAAATGCACTGATGCCGATTCCGGGCACACCATTTGAAAACTTAAAACAACTTACCGAAGAAGAACTTCTGCGAGTTATCGCTATGTTCCGTTTTATTAATCCTTCGACATCAATTCGCTTGGCAGCAGGCCGTAAACTGATGAAGGAAAATGGTAAAAAAGCTTTCTTCTCCGGGGCAAATGCCACGATAACCGGCGATATGCTTACAACATCGGGAAATAATACCAAACAGGATAAACAAATGCTTGTTGCAAGTGGTTTTGAGATTTAGTTTACAGGTTCCGGAAGATTATAAGAGGGGGGAAGGGCTGTATCCTGCGTCGCTTTTGTTATTATTTACGAAACCAAATAGGATTTTGAAATCAATTGTAAAAATGACGGCATCGTGTTATACTATGTACAACAAAACAAGGAGGGTGATTTGTATGAGTACAGCAAAACAGTTGATTATTGATAATCTTTCTGACATATCTGATGACATTCAGGATGAATTTGAAGTTATGGAAAACTTATATAAATTGCTTCGTTTCAAGAAGAGCCAGCAATCTATCACTGAATATGGCGGGCATACAACGGACGAAGTACGCAAAATGTTTCAAAAGAAACGTGAAGAAAGGACAATTCTTGCATGAGCATAATCTGGTCTGATTTGGCAATTGAAGACTTGAATGATATTGAAGACTACATTGCAAGAGATAATCCGGCTCGTGCAGTGTCTTTTGTTGATGAATTGATTGATTTGGGAGATTCTTTAAGTAATGAAGGCGAAGCTGAAAAAGGAACTCCGGCAAAATGGATTCGTGATACGAATGTGCGTGAATTGTACTACAAGAATTATACTATCGTGTACGAGATTTGTGGTGACGATATTATTATTCATGAAGTATATAATTCCGCAAAATTGTCTCGACAACTTCGAGGCTGGTAATAATAAAAATACTGAACGACCGCAATTTCAAGCTATGATGGATGTGGCTGATTTATTTGGCTTCAGTAAATAGCAGCGGAAAATTTGTTTCTTGTGTGCTACGAATACGCGGGTGTCTGGCAGGTGTTTTTGACCTGCCGATACCCCTGCGTATTTGTTAAGCGAAAGCGGCACACAAGGGACAAACTTTCCGCTATTATTTACGAAACCAAATAAACACCACCCCTTGATTTTTCGCCCCTCTTATTGTATCATATAAATACGGTAGGGAATGTATGAAAAGAACAGGAGGGAAGACCCTTGAAAATATCAACAAAAGGCAGGTATGCGCTGCGGCTTATGCTGGATTTGGCACTGAATGATTCAGAAAAACCAACCAGAATAAAAGAAATATCAAGCCGTCAGGGAATATCCGATAAATACTTAGAGCAGATTATAGCAATTTTAAATAAGGCACGGTATGTCAGAAGCATCCGAGGACCCCAGGGCGGATATCTGCTGACAAAAAAGCCGGAAGAATACACAGTAGGCATGATTTTGCGCCTGACAGAAGGCAGTATGGCACCGGTTGACTGCGTGGATGAAGAACTTGGGTCATGTAGCCGCATGGACAACTGCGCAACAGCCGTTGTCTGGAAGAAATTAAACGATGCTATCAGTGATGTAATTGACAACATTACACTTGCAGATTTGGTTGACTGGCAGATTGCAAAAGACGGCGATTATTCCATTTAAAATTGAAAAACAAAAAACACCTTATTTCCTATTGACAAACTAGGAAATAAGGTGTATTCTTTTAATCATCAAATAGTAATCATACCAAACACGTATGAATAATATGAAAAGAAAGGAAGGAAGGGTAAGAAAGATGGCAATTTATAAGAAAGTAACTGATTTAGTAGGAAATACACCGATTTTAGAGTTGGGAAATTACGAGGAAAAACACAATTTAGAGGCAAAAATTTTAGCAAAATTAGAGTATTTTAATCCAGCTGGAAGCGTAAAAGACCGTATTGCACGTGAAATTATTCTAGATGCATTGGAGACTGGTAAATTGACAAAAGACTCCGTGATTATTGAGCCGACAAGCGGTAATACAGGAATCGGTCTTGCTTCCGTTGCTGCATCGCTTGGTATTCGTATTATTATTACAATGCCGGAGACGATGAGCGTGGAGCGCCGCAACCTGATGAAAGCGTATGGCGCTGAACTTGTTTTGACCGATGGCGCAAAAGGAATGAAAGGTGCCATTGCAAAGGCAGATGAACTCGCAAAAGAAATTCCAAACAGCTTTATTCCTGGACAGTTTGTCAATGAACTGAATCCACGTGCACATAAGCGTACGACCGGTCCGGAAATTTGGGAGGATACCGAAGGAAAAGTGGATATTTTTGTTGCCGGTGTAGGAACAGGCGGAACCGTTTCCGGTGTCGGTGAATATTTGAAATCGAAAAATCCGGATGTGAAAATTGTAGCAGTAGAGCCGGCAACTTCTCCGGTATTGTCAAAAGGTGAGGCAGGAGCCCATAAGATTCAGGGAATTGGTGCCGGATTTGTACCGGACACATTGAACACGGACATTTATGATGAGATAATCCCGGTTGAAAATGAGGATGCCTTTGAGTTAGGCCGTGAGATTGCAAGAACAGAGGGAATTTTGGTTGGTATTTCTTCCGGAGCAGCGTTAAAAGCAGCGACAGAACTGGCAAAGAGACCCGAAAACAAAGGCAAGACAATTGTTGCCCTGTTCCCGGATACCGGTGATCGCTATTTATCCACACCGATGTTTTCTTAAGCGGTTTCAAACTGCTAGGGTGAAAATTTTATAGGATAATTAAAAAGATAAAGAAGAAGCACCTTTTTCTGTGTTGGGATTAAGTTGAAAAACAAAATTCCAAAGAAAGAGGTGCTTTTTTTGCAAAAGTGGCCCTTCATTTTGCTAAAAATGTCATTTTTATTGAAATGTGTGCATTTATGCGATAAATTAGCAAGGCAAGTGTTTTGCATCAGCCGGAAATGTCGGGTAAAATGAAAAAACTTCTTGGTGAAAAATAAATTAAATATTTTGTCAGATTTTCTCCGTTTGGAACGTTATAGTAAGTAGATGCTTCAAACGGAGATGATTTTGACCGTTTAGGGACGAAAAACGACCATTCGTGCCAGTTTTGTTTTTTACGGATGATTATATGCTATGATAAGTGAGTAAGGGAGGTGACAGAATATTGTAAACTAGAGAAAATACTAACACAAAACAAAGTAATATTTTAGGAGGCAAAGTATGAAAAAAATTGTATCAATTATTATGTTAACAGCACTTTTGCTTACGTCAATTACAAACGGCACAACAAGTAAAGCAATATCGCAATATAAGCGAATTACATCAGGGAACTATGAATATGCAGTTTTAGATGAAGCCAATAAAACCGCAACCGTGTTAAAGATTAAACCGACAAAAGAAGTGGTAATTCCGAAGATAATTGATGGATATTCCATTGTGCAGATTGGAATATGTTGGAATGAATATGATTACTATTTTAATGAGGAAAACGAATATCATTTTACAGATAGTGGGTATGCTGAATTTAAAAATTCTCGACATGTATTTTCGACAGATAGTAAGTCAGTAGAAAAGATTACGATTCCGGAGGGAGTAAAAAAAATAGGAGAATTTGCTTTTGCGAATACACCGAATTTAAAACAACTTAATTTGCCAAAAAGCCTAAAGTATATTTATGCTGAGAATTTTTTGGATGCTGCAAAATTAACGAAAATCGTATTCAAAGATTCAATTTGTGTTAGGAACGCGTTCGCCAATATTAAAAATGTGGTACTAAATGGCAATTTTGATAGTAATTTTTGGGAAGATTGCGTTACACCATCAAGAGACGGTATGCATGGGAAAATAAATCAATTAGAGGTTAAGGGAAAAAGAAATGTAACCATAAGTGCTGGTTCTAAAATTCAAAAAATAATTGTTTCAAAGTCAGTTAAGGATTTATATATATCTGACAGCAATCTAGTGAAAAAACTGAATGTTAAGAGCAAGAAGACAAAGGTAAGCATTGACCCAAACTTAACATCAATTACTCGTACACAATTTGACATGGGAACCTATGCGAAAAAGAAATCAGGAAATTATACATGGGCAAAACCTTATTTTAAACTTGTGTGTAATGACGATGGCAATTATAAAAAGCAGATTTCCTACCTTGTCAAATACAAGAAAAATGGTAAATCAAAGACGAAAACAGTGAAAAAGAATAAAATCAAGAAACTTTATTCCAGTTCAAAGATTCATGTATATGCAATCGTAAAAGTAAAAAAACAAAGAGTTCCGTATATGCCTTGATTTTTCTATGGGATGGTGTTATTCTTAAGTCGATATTATTGACCTAAGGATAAGGAGGATTTGTAAATGAGTAATGTGACGATTTCAGATGCCATTCGTTATATTGGAGTGGACGATAAAGATATTGATTTGTTTGAGAGCCAGTACATTGTGCCAAATGGCGTATCGTATAATTCTTACGTGATTTTGGATGAAAAAATTGTTGTTATGGATACGGTGGATGCCAGAAAAACTGATGAATGGCTGGAAAAATTAGAGAGAGAACTTGATGGAAAAACACCGGATTATCTTGTGATTTCTCATTTGGAGCCGGACCACAGCGGAAGCATTCAGGCAATTGCTGAAAAATATCCGCAGATGCAGTTTGTCAGCAATGCGAAAGTATTTGCGATGCTGCCACAGTTCTTTGAGATGGATGTAACAGACAAAAAAGTGGTTGTTGCTGAGGGAGATACCTTGTCTCTTGGTGCACACACACTTACGTTTGTGATGGCACCGATGGTTCACTGGCCGGAGGTTATGGTTTCTTATGAATCCACGGAAAAAGTTTTGTTCTCTGCCGATGCTTTTGGTAAGTTTGGTGCGCTGGATGCTGATGAAGACTGGGCTTGTGAAGCAAGAAGATATTACTTTAATATTGTAGGTAAATATGGTGCGCAGGCAGCCGCTTTGTTGAAAAAGGCAGCCGGCTTGGATATTCAGAAGATTTGTCCTCTTCATGGACCAATTCTTCAGGAAAACCTTGCCTATTATATTGGTAAATATCAGGTTTGGAGCAGCTACGAAGCAGAAGATGATGGTGTATTTGTTGCCTATGCATCCATTCATGGAAATACGGCAAAAGCAGCGAAAAAACTTGTTGAAGTGTTAGAAGCCAAAGGTGAAAAAAAAGTCGTTGTCAGTGATTTGTCGAGAGAAGATATGGCAGAGGCAATTGAGGATGCGTTCCGCTATGATAAAATTGTAGTTGCCTGTGCAACATATGATGGCGGTTTGTTCCCGGTTATGCAGGATTTCCTGTACCACTTAGGTCACAAAAACTTCCAGAACAAAAAAGTTGCCTTCATGGAAAACGGAAGCTGGGCTCCGGTAGCAAATAAGAAAATGCGCGAAGCATTTGAGAAGATGAAAAATATGACACTCTGTGACAACATGGTTACAATCAAGTCGACGATGAAAGAGGCAGATGTCGCTCAGATGGAAGCGTTAGCAGATGAATTGTTGGCATAATTTGTAATTCAATATAAGAGACGTAAAAAGGCAGTTTCAAGAAGGAAAATCCTTCGTGAAACTGCCTTTATCATATTATTCTTCTTCGGTTTCTTTGTCCTTATGAGCAAGCTCAGATACAATCTGAATTCCATTTACCTCTACTAAATCATTGATTTCAATCACTAAGCACGGAACGCCGTCGATTACTTTAGTTTCTACTAAGTCGGTTCTCTCCGGATTAACGGAAACTTTAACATCCGGGGTGCGCACCTCAAAATTCCTTGTATTGGATAAGTTGGTGGCAACCAGTGTTTCATTTTCTCCGACGGATTCGTCATAATGTGCCTCAAAAGCCTCAATTTGTTCTTCCTCAACACCGCATTTTTCCAGAAGATGTGTCATGTCGGATTTATCTAGCGTGAGAGGCTCCGGATTTTCTTTGTTTTCTGCTACCATCTGATTCAGATTTTCATGAATGGATTTAACCACCTCATAATCACATTCTAAGCCAAGCGATTCCTCTACAATTGCGTTGAATGTTTCTTTCTGGCTTTTTGCCGGGAGCGGCATACGGCAGCCGAGGAGTTTGTCGGTAATCACTTCATCCACCTCATCCGCATTTTTGGAATAATACAAAAGACTGTGAATATCCATGTTGCGGTCATTAAAAGCCGGGAACAAAAAGCCAAGTTCCGGCGGCTGTACGAGCCAGTCGCGAATCCGGTCTTGGATGTGGTTGGTCTCTGCATTGTAGCAAAGTCCCGGTTTTGTCAGTTTAACCGGACAGATGCTGCAAAGAATGTAGTCATACACATATTCCGATGCATCAAAATTTTCAATGCCGTCTGTTGTGATTTTCGGAATATCATAAGCGTCATGAACCAAAATAATAAAATAATTTTCCGGATAGCCGTAATTTTCAATTACTTTGTCATAAAAGGCATCCAGCAATTCATCATCGGTCAGTTTGCTTTGTAACAGTTTCATTAAAAATACCTGCGTGCCATCTTCTTTTGTTTCCTGTTCGGTTGGAAACTCCATATTCAGAAGTGTTTTTCCGATGGAGCCGGAAAGTGTTTTGCGGAAAATGTCAATGTATTTAAACATTTCTTCTTCCGGAAGGCCTAAAAACGCTTCCTTTAAAGTCATGCGTTTTTGCTTGTCGGCATCCACGTAACATCCGCAGAGCCGTGTAAAGCTGCATTTTGTTTTTGTAAATCGTTTTTTGATTTCTGCGATTTCTTTTTTGTTCATATGTACCTCCCTTAACCGGCAGACGCCGGAAATTGTCTTTTTCTATTGTACCACATCAGGGAGAAAAAAAGGAAATATTATTTTATACTCTTTTTTACTTTTTTATCAACATATTATCTTTTGCGTAAAGAACGTGATTGCTTTTGGAAACACGAACGGTTTTTAATTTCGTGATGCTGTGTATGTCTTCAAAAGCACCATCGCAGTTGTGTGCTTCTTCTACATATATGCCAAAAACTGTCTGGCCGAATTCATCAAAGTCATCTCCAGAATTGGCATCTCTTGTGATGTAATCATAACCTATTTGTGTTACCGGTGCACTGCCAAGTGTAGCTGGAATGTCAAGATTTTTTACTTTCCCTTTATTGCTTATTACATCAATTTTTTCTTCATAGTTAAATTCTCCCTTCGATAATTATTTGCTTTTTTGTGGGTGCCTATTTACAATACGAATGAGAAATGGAAAATGATGCAAAAAAAGTAAAAATAGATTAAAAAAAATGCAACATTTTACCATTTTCAATCGTATTGTTTATAGAAACAACCCGAGAAGGAGGATGATGTATATGGTAAAAAAATTCAGCAAAATAGGGGTTTGCATGGTTTTTGTACTTTCTATGATTTTACCGCAGGCGGCGGTTTCAAAAGCAAAGACAGCGAATCCGTACACTGGCAAAAAGTATGTTTACTGCAGTAATTACAAAGACGGAATTGAACTCTATGGAAAGGATGGCAGTAAAAAGAAAAAGTACACATTGATTAAAAAAGAGTATTCAATGAGGGAAATTTACAAGACGAAAAGCTATATTTATTATTACAAAGTAAATCGGAAGGATTCGTCGACCGGTTATGTATGGCAGGTTCCGTTGAACCAAAAGACCGGAAAGTTAAAAGTAAAAAAGAAAAAGAAATTGTTTTATGTCAACGAATGGCGGGAGTTCCTTTATGCGACGGATAAAAAAATTGTCTATCGCATAAACAATTCGATTGTATCTTATAATAAGAAAACGAAACAGAAAACGTCACTTACCGGAAAGCCTGTCTATTACAGCAGTATTAATGTTGCAAAGGATGCATCAGGGCTTACTGCAAAGATTGGAAACTGCATTTATTACTCGCGGTTTAAGAGTTATTATAAAAAAATTGATGAAGCCTTTTACCAGTTAAATCTGTCTACCGGAAAACGTAAAAAAATAGTAAATAAGGCTTCGCAGTATGAGTCAAAACGCTACCGTTATGATGAACATGAAAAGTTAGATACGCAGGTTGGAATTTCCAGTAAAAAACTGTATGTTCCAACAGAAAAGTGGATTGTTTGTTATGATATGGCAGAGAAGAAGAAAACAAACCTGATTTCAATGGATGTATTAATGCAGTGTGTAAAAGAGAAGTTTTCCACAGATGCATTCCATTCGATGCTTATTGATAAGTTCTATTTTATCGGCAATACAATGTATTTGCAATTAGCAGTAGATTATCAGTATAAAATTGGAGCATATCAGGAAATTTCATACGACAGAAATTATGTTGTTGTAAGTTTAAATAAAAAGACCGGGAAGTCGATTACCTATGAGGAAGAACTAAGTTCTTTTTTGAAGAATTATGGAAATGGATATAATGACGGCAATCAGTGTGGCATGCACAATTGGACCGTGCGTACAGGAATGATACTGGATGTAACGCAAAACGGTACCTGGATTGGTGAATTTGTAAATGAGAAAGGTGAACTTTTTTATTATTCCTACAACAAAAATACGAAAGTGACAAAACTCTACAGCAGTAAAAAGGCGAAAGTTCGTCTTATGCAGCAGGGGCTTAATGATGAAGCGTATGTGTGATTTATACGCTGATGGTAATTTAAGATTTATTGTCACAAACAGCACAACATCCGATATTGAATATATATACAAAAGATGATATAATTTGCATATATTATACACGGAGGTGACTAATATATTGACATTACAAGAAACAATAAGACCATCTGCTGATTTGCGAAATCATTATTCTGAAATATCAAAACTGTGTAAGGAAAACAAAGAAGCAGTGATTATTACAGTAAATGGCAGAGGCGATACGGTTACACTTTCCTATGAAGAATATAAAAATATGAAAGCAAGAATAGAATTATTAGAAGTATTAGCCGAAGCGGAAGATGATGTTAAAAATAGCAGAGTTGCTCCAATAACGGAAACATTTGATGATTTGAGAAAAATGCTTCAGGAGGAGTGATTATGAAGGATGCGGTAATAAGGACTGATACAGCCGATGCAGGTATCAGAAAAATAATTTTGTATATTGCTCAAAATTTTGGAAATACAGCAGCACTTGAGAAACTTGACGAGATTGAAAAACGAATTCTTGAATTAGGAGATGATCCATATATTGGAAGCGAGCCGAGATATCTTATTCTTAAGAGACAAGGGTATAAAGTGCTTATTTTAGAAAAAGACTTAGTATTTTATAAAATTCATGAGGAAAATAAGCAAGTGATTGTATATGCAGTCGTAGATCAACGCCAAGATTATTTGAATATTATTCGTGGTTTGTAGAGAAGTTTATCCTAAAAAAAGAGATGCCCCGAGGACCTCTCTTTTTTTTTACGTCCAGGCACTTATGGACAAAAAATTACATAGGATGAAAGTAACGACAATCTCTGAGGTGTATCATGCAGTCATTTCCACAGCCTTTAAGTGTAGAGGAAGAAAATGAAGCAATTGAGAGATGGGAACAGGGTGACAGAGAGGCAAGAAATATTCTGATTGAACGAAATCTTCGGCTGGTTGCCTATCTGGTGAAGAAATACAGCAATTCCGACCATAGTGTCGATGATTTGATTTCCATAGGGACAATTGGACTGATTAAAGCGGTCGACACATATCGAATAGGGAAGGGCGTTCGGTTAGCGACGTATGCCTCCCGCTGTATCGACAATGAATTGTTGATGACATTTCGGAGTGATAAGAAGCGGGCGCGGGAGATTTTTTTGTATGAGCCGATTAGCGGGGATGATGGCGAGGGAAATGCACTTCGGTTTCTGGATGTCTTGGAGAGTGTGGACGAGGATATTCCGGAGCGGATGGAAAAGGAAGAAAATGTAGAAAAATTATACGGTTATATTGAGAAAAATCTGACGGAACGAGAAAAGTTAATTATCCGCCTCCGCTATGGTGTGTCCGAGGGAAAGGGAACACCGGAAAATCCGGAAATTACGCAGCGTGAAATTGCCAAACGTCTTGGTATTTCGCGCAGCTATGTGAGCCGGATTGAAAAAAAGGCACTACAAAAGCTTCGGTGTGCATATGATTATGGAAGGAGAAAAAAATGAGATGTCGGATCCTAAAATAGAAAATTTACTGGAGTTATCTCTAGATGTCTCAGAAGGTACAAGAGAAAAAAGCGAAAATTTATCTGCCGGTTATGACCCGGAAGAAAAGTTGTGGCAGGTGATTATTCGGTATTCCGGAGAACTTTTGCAATTGGCAGGTAACTATGAGCGGGTGACGCCGCTGTTAGGAGGGTACGCTGTTCTAGAAGTGACAGAAAAACAGTTGAGAGCGTTGGCAGAAGAACCACAGGTAGAATATATTGAAAAGCCAAAGGCGTTGTCTTTTGCCGTATACGAAGGAAAACTGGTATCGTGCATTCCTCCCGTGCAGAGGGAACCCCTTTCTCTGACCGGACAGGGTATTCTGGTAGGAATCATAGATTCCGGAATTGATATATATCATCCGGATTTTCGAAAGGAAGATGGAACAACAAGAATCGTGGGAATTTGGAACCAGACGGCGGTAAATGAGGGCGAAATGGAGCTTATGCCACCGTCCGGTTATTCCTTCGGCTTGTTTTATTCGGAAGAAAAAATAAATGAATTGTTACAAGCATTAGGTCCTGCGCCGGCAGTGGATGCAAGCGGACATGGAACACATGTTGCCGGGATTGCAGCAGGCAATGGCCGTGCCAGCCGGGGAGAAAATCGCGGTGTGGCGTATGAATCACAACTGTTAATTGTGAAATTAGGCGGCAGGACGCAAAGAGATTTTCCGCAGACGGCAGAACTGATGCAGGCAATTGATTTTTGTATTCGTTTTGCGGCAGAAAGAAACCAGCCGCTTGCCTTAAATTTAAGTTATGGAAATAATTATGGTTCACATACCGGTACGTCATTATTGGAAACGTATTTGGATGAAGCAGCTTTAGTGGGGCGCACAACAATCTGCATTGGCAGCGGCAACGAGGGCAATTTGCGGCGGCACGCTTCCGGGCAGTTAGAGGCAGGCAGAGAGAAAGTTGTAGAGTTTAGCGTCTCACCCTATGAAACAAGTCTGTCCATTCAATTGTGGAAGCAGTATGTGGATTCCTTTCAAATTACATTAACAACGCCATCCGGAAGTCAGATTGTCGTATCGGAGGAAACGGCAGGAACCTTTCGCTCTTTGCAGGATGGAATGGAAATTTTGTGGTATTTTGGTGAGCCGTCGCCCTATCAGATTTTGCAGGAAATTTATCTGGAAATTATCCCCGCATATGACCGGACAATGATTCAGGGCGGTATCTGGAAATTAACACTCACGCCTAAACAACTGGTGGATGGGCGTTTTGATTTTTGGATGCCAAGCGGTGCACAAATTAATGAAGAAACCGGATTTTTAGTTTCCGAATCAGCACTTACGCTTACCATTCCCTCAACTGCCAGACGACCAATTACTGTAGCGGCATACGATGCGAATACAGATACCTATGCGCCCTTTTCCGGGCGCGGTTATGTCTGCTGCAACCGGAGCAAGCCGGATTTGGCGGCGCCGGGTGTCGATATTTTGTCCTGTGCACCCGGTGGTGGATATACGAGAAAAAGCGGAACCTCAATGGCGTGTCCATTTGTCACCGGAAGCGCCGCCCTCTTAATGCAGTATGGGATTATCAGTGGAAACGATTCATACTTATACGGTCAGAAAGTAAAAGCCTACCTAATCCG
>OHAS01002287.1_pt1 | contig 13990 bp, 8 predicted proteins | sample 1577131 | NCBI WGS metagenome assembly OHAS01 (sample SAMEA3541566, study PRJEB24748) | human gut metagenome | biome: human gut; feature: human-associated habitat; material: faeces | place: China | collected 2012 | reverse complement strand
ATTCACTATATTTTCATGACAGAGCGTAAGATATTACTTATCTTTAATTTTGGCAGAATGTTTTTTATTCTTACCAAATGCCGTTACTCCTTTCATAACGCCGCCGCTGATAATCAGCAATGCAATCCACAAAATAATGTTGCTGTTGTCACCTGTCTGAGGAGATTTTGAATCATCAGGCAGTTTGGCCGTTACGGTGTCAGCATTTTTGATTTCTTCGGTTGCCGCATTTTCATAAGTAGAGATTGTCTTTTTACAGTAGTCGCAGATATGGTTTTTGTCTGCGTCATTATGCAGGCATACATATCCACACTCTCGGCACACACCGTCTTTCCATTCATGTACTTCGCTTGTCACAATTACTGCACCACAGCAGTTCCATTTTTGCTCGTGAACAAAAGCGGTTCTTGTCGTCCACTCCTGTACACCGCCCTCGTGGTTTGTTTTGTCAAGTTCTCCGTAGGCTTTGCCGCAGACATCACATACCGCCTTTTTGGTACAGGTGGCATTGCCGCCTGAGCAATTTTCGGTTTCAAACGCATTGCAGCCGTCAACGGTACATTTTCGGGTATGCGTACCGTCATTGTCAGATACCCATTCACCAAAGGTATGACCGTTGTTGACTATTACGGTCATCTCTGCATTATTACCCGCTTTGTCGGTGACAACTATCTTCTGCTCGCCGTTTGTCGGAGGGAGAACAAAACCTCCGTTTGCGTCAAGCGTAGCCGCCTTTCCGTTTACGGTAACGGTATCAACATACTTCTCATCAACAGTAACGGTTTGTGCCTCACAATAGGTCTTGCCGTTCTCAATACCGCCGATTACAGGATGAATATTATCAAGCGTTAATCGGTCGGAGCGAAGGTATGTTATGTTAATGTTTTCATCAACAAGCATTACATAAACAATATATTCTCCGTTAGGGTCTATGGAAAACGGTTCTTCATACGCACGGAATACAAGAGAGTCCAGCTCAGCCTCGGAGAGATCCTTATCTGTTACCAAATAGGATACAAACACAGTTCCGCTGTTATCAACGGCATTTATAGTTACCTCCTGTGTGTCCTTAAAGAATATGCCAAAGGTAAGCTCGTTTAAGAATTTATTCCATTTATTTGTACCTATGATAATTTCGCCCGTTGGCTTTTCGGTATCTCTCCACCGTGCCGTGATTGTAATGTTTTCCGCAGGCATAGTTTCGGGGATTTCCTTATCCCAACCCTTAAAGGTATAACCTTTTCTTGTCGGGTCGGCAGGGGTGGTAATTTTCGTACCGTAATCCTGCGTGATAGGTGCAATCTCACTTCCGCCGTTGGTATCAAAGGTTATTGCGTACTGATTGATTTCCCATTGTGCTTTAACCGTTATATTCTCCGCAGGCATAGTTTTGGGGATTTCCTTATCCCAGCCCTTAAAGGTATAGCCTTTTCTTGTCGGGTCAGCAGGGGTGGTAATTTTCGTACCGTAGTTTTGCGTAATGGGTGCAATCTCACTTCCGCCGTTGGTATCAAAGGTTATTGTGTACTGATTGATTTCCCACTTCGCCCAGTATTCCTTATTGCCCGTTTCTGTGCCGCCGATTGCCGTAACAGGAGAGCCGGTCAGATTTTCGTTGTCATACCAGCCCTTGAACGTATATCCCGTATAGGTCAAATCGTCGGCTGTCGGAAGTTTTGCACCCACGCCGTAGGTGTAGGAGGTGACATTGCCGTTGTTGATCGTGCCGTCGCCCGCGTTCAGCGTTACGGCATAGGTCGGGGCTGTCCACTGCACTGTCAGTGCCGTCACATCAGCCGGAACTCTGTCGCCGGGTGCGTAGAGCTTCCCGTCACTGCCAAGCCACATAAAGTAGGTGTCTGTATCTCCGTCCGGGCGGGTCAGACCGTCAGATGCAGGAGCGGTAAAGCTTTCGCCGCTTTTCACGATGATTTGAATATCCTCGGAGCTGCCGCCCAGCTTGCCGCCGTTTAAGTCGAGGGTAACGGCTTTCAGACTGTCAGGGCTCAGTGTGTCAGGGTTCAGGACTTCAAGGACGGGGCGGAAACCGACGTACGGGAAGGAGTAGTTCACAGCAAGTTTGTCGTTCCAGAAGCGGGCCGAAAAGTACCCGCGAACCGCACGGTACGACGTGCCGCCAGAAGAAACATCCTGTCCCCACGAAAACATTCCATTCCAGTTTTGGATATATCCGCTGTCCTTGTTCAGCATCGTGTCCCATTCGTTACTTTTGGGCACGCCGCGTTTGGAATCGTCTAAACCCGTACAGTCACTTCCCGCAGACGGTGTGCGCAGGGTATAGTCCACGCCGCCGCTGGCATAATTTTTGCCGAAAATCAGATCTGCGGTATTCAAGGCATCCCAGCTTACATCATTCGTTACGGCATAATCCGCCACGAACAGGCTGTGGGGATATTTATTCTTCTGTGCATACTCCTCGGTGGTTGCTGTCTCCGTTGTGAGCTTGTAGGCGTTCACCGTCCCTGCGTAGGTAAAGGGAACATAGTGCAGCGTCGTATCCGGCAAGGAAGTCGCGCCAAAGATGTTTCCGGTGTTCACCGTCCCGGGAATATCCATTGCCGAAAGGTCAAAATAGTATCTGCCGCCGGGGGTGAGGAAAAACTGTTCTGATAAAGCAAACTGCGCCGTGAGCTTGGTAACGTCCGCCGGAACGTTGTCGCCGGGGGCGTAGAGCTTACCGTTGCTTCCGAGCCACATGAAGTAGCTGCCTGTATTTCCGTCCGGGCGGGTCATGCCGTCGGACGCAGGCGCGGTAAACTCGCTGCCGGTTTTCACGATGATTTGAATATCCTCGGAGCTATTACCCAGCTTGCCGCCGCCAAGGTCAAGGGTAACGACCTTCAGTCCGTCAGAGCCCAGTGTGTCAGGGTTCAGGACTTCAAGGACGGGGCGGAAACCGACGTACGGGCCGGAGTTCGCAGCATAGTTGTAGCCCCAGTAGCGGGCCGAATCGTACCCGCGAACCGCACGGCGCGACGCGTCGCCAGAAAAAGTATCCTGCCCCCACGAATACATTTTATTCCAGTTTTGGATATATCCGCTGTCCTTATTCAGCATCGTGTCCCATTCGTTGCTTTGGGGCACGCCGCGTTCGGAATTGCCCGAACCTGTATAGTTACTTCCCACAGACGGTGCGCGCAGGGTATAGTCCACGCCGCCGGCGACATAGTCCTTGCCGAAAATCAGACTTTTCGTATTTAAGTCATCCCAGCTTACCGTATGCGTTACGGCATAGTCCGCCACAAACAGGCTGTGGGGATACTTGTTCTGCTGTGCATATTCCTCGGTGGTTGCCATCGCAGACGTGAGCTTGTAGGCTTCTATTGTTCCCGCATAGGTAAAGGGAACATAGTGCAGCGACGTATCCGGCAAAGAAACCGCACCATATGAGGTTCCGCTGTTTGCTGTGCCGGGAATGCTCGCGCTGGAGAGGTCAAAGTAATAGGTGCCGCCGGGGGTGAGGGAAAACTGCTCTTCCACCTGCTTTTCCACCGTCAGCGCAATGTCTGTGAAATTGCTTGCGTAATCGGTTTTATAATCGCCGTTGTACTGCTCGCTGAAAACTTTTAAGGTATAGTTGCCGGGTGCAATATCAGACGGGATTTTGATTTCAACCGTTCCGCTTTCGGCAGTAGGCTGTGCTACTCTGCCATAATACTGTGCGCCGTTGTTATCCGCAATGATGGCAGAGATATATTCATTTGCCCCTGTGGTCGCTCCGCTGTAATTCAGCGTAATGGTATCGTTGGGGTAGCCGTCGGCAGTTTTTTCCGTTACGGCAAAATTGCGGCTGCTATCTAAAAGTGTCAATTTCCACTCGTTTCCGCTGTATTCGGGGACTGCGGTCAATCCTCCGTCAGGCTTTCCGCCCACAGCGGCGGATGTGAAGAGGACAGAGTTCAGATTTAAGTTAAAAGCAGGACGAACAGTCAGATGATTATTTTGCTTGCGGATAGAGATCCCAGAGTATTGGACAGAACCATCACTACTCACGATGGCGACATAAAAAGTCTTGGAGCCAGGGGAGCGCAGCCACCAACTGCTTTCCACCCAATTCGGATGCGCAGGATCCAAGGCACGCAGATCGTTGTTTACCGCAATAGCCTCTTTTGCGGAAAGTGGTCAGAATACAGCGTTATCCACCTGCCCTCCCGCTACACAGTCGGTATTTTCTCCGTTGTAACTTCCGCTTGTAAGCGCCCGTTTCTTTACGGCAGCATTTTCTTCTGTCGTCAGCTTTGCTGCAAGCGCATCTATCGCGGTTTTCAAATTACTCGGTGCGTAATCGTTGTATAATATGATATCGGCAAATGGTATAACTCCCATAGCGCCTGCCGCAAGCAGGGTAATATCCCATTGTGCGCTTGTAACACCGCTTCCGTCATAACCGATAACTCGCCATGCAGCGGGATTATTATCATGGTTTTGCCCAAAATACACAGTCGGTGCGGTCGCTGTGTTTACATTTTTATTCAGTGCGGTTGTGCCAAGCTGTACCGAGGCAGAGCCCTCTGCCCCAACCTCCTCGGCAAATACGCTTATCGGCATAAGGCTCATCATTATACAAAAGACGAGTAAGATGCTAAGTATTCGTTTCTTCATTTCTTGCCACCTCCGTTTTTGCAATCTCAAACTATACTTTTTTCTTTTTCAGTACAATGTATAATATTAAACCAAGGTTGCCAAGCAGCGCAACTCCTGCAACAGAGCCTATTGCAACCAAAGCAGGTGAAGCTGCGGGTTCGGATATGTTTCCTTCGGATATGTTTCCGAAGCCTGCGGGAACGGCTACATCTGCCACCGCTTTCACACCGGTGTCTTTCTCACCAATCCACCAGTTGCCGTTTTCACCGATAAATGGGGTAAGACCGTCCTTGCCGTCCGCACCGACAACTTTACCAAGATTGACTACCTTGCCGTCGGTATAGGTGATAACAAGCTCGCCGTCTGCGTTGATCTCCGCTTTGGCTATTCCGATGCCGTCCTTACCGTCTTTGCCGTCAGAGCCGTTTGCACCGTTTGTTCCATTTGTTCCGTCCTTGCCGGTGTCGCCCTTAACGCCTTTGCCGCCCTTATCTCCGTCCTTACCGTCAACACCGTCTTTTCCGTTGGCACCATCCTGTCCGTCAGTGCCGGGATCGCCTTTGTCGCCCTTTTGTCCGGCCTCACCGGTATCACCCTTTTCTCCGGTGGCTTTCACACCGAGGGATACCCATGTCTGTCCGTTGTCATAGGAGATATACCAGAAGTTATCATCACCTATTTTTAGATTAGGCGTTTCACCGTCTTTTCCGTCCTGACCGGGTGTACCTGTTTCGCCCTTGTCGCCTTTATCACCTTGTTGTCCGGTTTCACCGGTATCGCCCTTTTCGCCGGTGGCTTTCACACCGAGGGATACCCATGTCTGTCCGTCGTCGTAGGAGATATACCAGAAGTTATCATCACCTATTTTTAGCTTAGGCGTTGAACCGTCTTTTCCGTCCTGACCGGGTGTACCTGTTTCGCCCTTGTCACCTTTGTCGCCTTTATCGCCCTTTTCGCCTTGTTGTCCGGTTTCACCGGTATCACCCTTTTCTCCGGTGGCTTTCACACCGAGGGATACCCATGTCTGTCCGTCGTCGTAGGAGATATACCAGAAGTTATCATCACCTATTTTTAGCTTAGGCGTTGCACCGTCTTTTCCGTCCTGACCGGGCGCACCTGTTTCTCCCTTGTCACCCTTGTCGCCTTTGTCACCTTTTTCGCCTTTTTCGCCTTTTTCGCCCGTCAGCTCCGACAAGGCAATCAAATTATTCCAGACAGAATCATCGCTGTACTTCCACTGTATAAATCCATTATATACATTCAGTTCAATTTGCTTTCCATCTGCGCCGTCATTTCCATTTAACTCAGAAAGTGATACAAGAACACGGTAAGCGTCATCACTTTCACCCTCATATCTCCACTGGATACTGCTGCCGTCACTGCGTAATTCTATTTCTCTGCCGTCCGATCCCGTAAAGGTTGAGAAGGTTTTGGTATTGGATAATGCCGATACCGTTCCGTTATTGCCGACAGAGGAAACCGCAAAGGTGTAGGTGGTATCCTCTTCCAGAGTATCGTATGTATATTCAAAGGTCGTGTCTGACAGAGGAGCATCAGTCACACGCACAAAATCGCCGTCATCCATACGCATCCAGATATGATACCCTGTATAGGGGCGTCTGCTGTCTGCAGTCGGTGCCTTCCAGGCGATTTTTGCACTTTGATTGTCTGTTACGGATACGCCTGTAAGTGTAGGTATGGGCGGTGCGGCACGAAGATTGGTCAGCACATATCCGAACACAGGAATCTTCTGATCTCCTGCCGTCCATGTACGCATACCAAAATCCCAGGTAAAGCCGTATTTGTTTGAAACATCGTAGTCGATTCCGTAGGAGGCAAGGAGCGAACGGCGGTCGATGTTGTTTACCGTACCGCTGGCGCCGTTGCTTTCCGTCGTGGTGTAGACCGTACCTGTTGCTTTGCTGTAGCTCAAATCGATTAGAAAACCCATATTGAATGCGTCTACGCCCCATGTGCTTTTCATCGAAGCGGAGAAGCCGTGAGCCATCTCAACTCCCTCGGCGTGCTCAGATGTGGTAGTCCAGTCGTTCGTGATACTGCTTGCACCGAAGCCAAGCTCATATTTCTGCTTGCTCAGCGATTCAAATTGCGTAACCGAAGCGTCGGAAGAGCCGATATTCGACCAATAGGCGAACGGGTCGCCTTCGGAATTTTCCGGCAAAACATTGCTGTTCAGTATCGGCAGAGCCTTTGCCTTTCCCGCTGCAATGTCTTTCTTGTAGGTTTCGTTGTACAGTACCGCAAACTCATCGTAATACTCTCGGTCGAGCATGGTGTAAACCGGCTGCCCGGGGATCATCAGGGCGATGGTATTTCGCTCGCTCAAGTCAAAATCGCCCTTTTCTGGGTCATAAAGTGAGTAATAATAGGTTGTCGCCGGCACGCGGTACAACACCACAGAATCGTTGCCGCCGGCATTGAAGGAGGCACTGTATTCCTTTGAAAGGGTATCCTCTGTGCTCTTGGTAAAGTCCATGGTATATCCGAGCGTCGCCTCGTATCTCCATACCTTCAGATCTCCTTGTGCGACGATGGACGCACCGAAGGAGGTATTCTGCGATGACGATTTCGTGTCCGAATAGCCTGAGGAGAAGGTGTAGGTGGTTGAGCCGTCGGAGAAATCAAGATCATAGTCACCGAGCTCCGAGAAATACGGAGCCGCCTGGAGCACCGCCTGCACCTGTGCATCGGAATATCCGTAGCCCTTGCCCTCATAGCGAGCAAACAGACCGTCTTTATTCACATCCGCCGCAAGCAGTATGCAGTTATACGGCATATCCCATGCAAGGTCGGCATCGTGGCAGAGCTTGGAAAACTCGTCCTTTTCGGCTGTTACCGTATACTTCCCGGCGACCGAAAGAGTGCCGCTGCCGAAATTCTCGCCGTAGAAAACATCGGTGAACAGGTCGAATTTACGCGCCGAACCGCTTCCCTTTTGCCTTTCGGCGGCAAGCGCGATCACCTGCTCGCGGCCTTCCGTGTTGTGGTCAAAATTGCCTGCGATGACATCCTGATACCACCACCATCTCGCGCTTGAATTCTTTTCGCGCGCGGTGTCGCGCAGAAGATTAAGCGCGCCGTTCTGTTGAACCTCATACAGTCCGCCTGCGATCCATACCTGTTTGGGCGTACCTCTGCCGTTGATCGCAACGCTTGTCATGGCGGGCTTCGGCTTCACGCCCAGATCATTTGTTCCGTTTGCGGTATAACCGCTCATCGTGGTTTTCTGCACATTCGTTATTGACTTGTTCTGACCGTAATAAACGGCAAAGCCCATGTTTTCGTTGTCGGTTTTCTTGTCCCAGATAAAGCCCTTCTTCTTTTCTTCCCTGACTTCACGGAAATATCCGGCAATTATGATTTCCTGCCAGCCGTCGCCGTTGATGTCTCCCGCGGCAAGGTTTCCGTAGCGGATATGATCGTAGTAACGGCTGCCGTCCGCTTTTTCATCCTCGCGGTTCAAGGTCATCAGGGTCTTTTGATCTACTCTTTTGAGGTTTCCGTTTTCGGCTTTGTATACCGAGAGCTTTGAAACAGCCTTACGGAAGGAATCGCCGGAAATCTCCTTGTTCCTGCCGTCGATCTTATCCGGCTCGGCAATGCCTGCGTACACGATAAGCTCATCGCAGCCGTCACGGTCAATATCCGCCGAGACAAGCGACTTCGTGATCTGGTCGCGCTCATACAGAGTCGTGTTCCAGCCGTCGAAATAGGCATTGCCGCTGCCCTTGGATTTGACAAACGATTTTCTTGAAAGTCCCTGCTCTCCGGCAATTCCCGTGCCGGCGATTCCCCATAAATCATCATTGCCGACGTAGGTGATAACGGCGGTCATCTTTCCGTCACCATCATAGTCGCCCGCCGTAACATTGAAATAGTGGCGGAATTCCTGGTATTCCAGCTCGCCGTAACCGGGTTTCTTGCACGCCCACATCGGAGCGTCGGCAATTTTCTGAAGCTCGGAGCGCTTGTTGTTTACAAGGTTTTGTACCCAGTAGCAGATCTTCGCAGTGTTCTTGGAATTATCCATATCGCAAAGACCGACAAAGATGGCATGATCGTTTCTGCCCGTGCCGAGTGGGTCGTAAGCTGTTCCGACAGCAAATGCAACATTATCGACAGCAGAAACCCGATGGGCACTCGGTGTACATTCGGCAATGTTGATACCGAAATTCCACTTACTGTATACCTTGGTATGATCCTGCGCCGCCTGCCCCTCTGCGTTGCGATAGCTGTAAATGATCGGCTCATACCATGGGGTGATGGCAAAGGGCTGACCCTTTTTTGTGCCGTACGGGTTGCTTTCATCCTCTGCCCATCCGGCCGGTGGGGTTGTGTCGGGTGTGAGCAGTGTGCCGTATGCACTCGAGTCGGATGCCGATACTCCCAGAGCGGCATAGCTCATAATAGGTAAAGCAACACACATCACCATACATAGGGTGAGCAGGGTACAGAGTATTCGTTTTTTCATTTTCCGTTTCCTCCCTTCAAATATTGTGAACGGTATTTATCCGCAAACAGAGCGACACCCTGTTTTAAGACCTCCATTTGGGTTTTTAAATAATATTCATCCTCAAACATAGCATAGTGTACACAGGCACGAACAAATATAAAAATCAACGGTGTAATCACCGTGTACGGAATACCGATTTTCGGCTCCAACCGCTTGGCATATTCGGTATAGCGCTCATTCACTCCCTCAAAGAATTTCTTGCCGTGCTCAATATATTTCGGATGAGTATAGACCTGATACATCAGCCGATATTTTTTGCCGTGCTTCTTTGCGGTCCAATACGGAACCTCTCTCACAAATCGGACAACATCATTCGGGTCGGTGGGAGCTTTTTCCATAAAATCATCCTCAACCTTTTCCATACAGTATGCAGTTGATTCAATAATCAGTTCATCCACACTATTGAAATAGGAATACAGATTTCCCGTTGTACACCCACACGCTGCCGCCAAAGCCTTGATACCCGTACCGGTCAGCCCGTTTTCAGCATAACATTCAAAGCATTTTTCCATCATTTCCTGCTTACGCTCGTTGTGTTGTTCCTCTGTTGTTCTCATAATGTTCGCTTCCTTTTGATAACTAATCGATTAATTAACTATATTATAACACAGGACTACGGTAATTTCAACAATTTACTAAAAAAAATTTGCAAAATATTATATTTTTATCGTATCTATCGGGAACTTTACTGATATAGCAGTACCCTTTTCCGAACTTTCTTCCACACGAACTTTACCATTGTGCAGTGTGACGATTTCCCACACCAAAGAAAGCCCCAAGCCTACGCCGCCGTATTCCCTGCTTCGGGATTTATCCACACGAAAGAAGGGCTGAAAAATACTTTCTCTGTATTGTTCGGGGATGCCGTAGCCGGTATCCGCAACCGTAATAACAAGCTGATTGTCTTTGTGCGTTACGGTAATATTCACTGTACCGTCAAAACGGTTGTAGCGTATAGCGTTTTCGGTCAGATTATATAACAAACGGTAAATCAGCGTGTCACTGCCTGTCATAACAGCATCGCCCGTGCTTTCAAGTGTAATGTTGTTCTTCTCTGCAAGGGGTGCAAGGTCAGTGAAAATCTCTTCTACCATAGGAGCTATCTCTATGCGGTCGGCACACGATACTGTCCGAAGCTCACTCATTTCCAACAGGGTTTTTGTCATTTGCGTCATTCGTTCGGTCTGCTCACGCAACAATCGGAGGAACTCCGCCGTTTCCGGCAACACCTCGGGATGCTCTGCCGAAAAAAGTTCAAGCTGTGCCTGCATCAGCGAAAGCGGCGTACGCAACTCGTGCGCCGCGTTTCCCGTGAACTGTCGTTGAGCGGTAAATCCCTCATCAAGACGGTCAAGCATCCGATTGAACGACTTGACAAACTGTCTCAGTTCAGGCGGAACCTCTTCGGTTATCTTCATATCCGTCAAATTGTTAGGTTGAACCTTTTCAACCCGAGCTGTAAAAGTACGCAGAGGCTTCAGCGCATGCCCGCTTAAAAAATACGCAAGCACACCGCCTAACAATGTTGCCGCCGCCGTAATATACCAATTGGTAGTGATAAAGGATTCCTGTGCTCCGTTAATTACGATAGTTAATTCACGATCAAGCTTTTCGTGTTCGGGATCGAAAAAGTCAGGTTCTCCTTTGTCCGTATCTCCGTAACCTGTAACATAAGAGCCTATGGAATCCATGTAACGGCTGCCGGAATAGCCGATAAGAACATTCATAAAAACACAGGTAGCTCCGATAAGAAGTGCTGTCATCAGAGTTATGCGCCATTGCAAGGATAGCTTTTTCATTCTTTTTCTTCCTCCATAACATATCCTTCACCAATGCGATTGCGAATCGGGTCATAGCCGAGCGCCGCACGCAGTTTCTTTCGTAATGCAGAAATATGTACTCTTATTGAATTGCTGAAATTGTCAACACTGTTATCCCAAACATGGTCGAGCAGTTCTTCCTGACTGACGGGGCGACCTTGATTAAGAAGTAAATATTCAAGTATTCCGATTTCTTTTCGGGTAAGTGACAGTTCCTGACCGTCAGCAACGGCAACACGGGCTTTGGTGTCAAAAGCAACCTTTCCACAGTTCAAAACAACATTATTTTGTGTAAACCGCCGGCGAGTCAGACTGCGTATTCGTGCCTCAAGCTCTTCTAAATGAAAAGGCTTTGTCAGATAATCGTTTGCTCCGGCATCCAGTCCCTCCACCTTATCGGCAACCTCACAGCGTGCCGAAAGAATTAACACTCCGGTATCCCTGTCGGTTTCTCGCAGAGTTCGCAGTACCGTCATCCCGTCTGCACCGGGTAAATTCAGATCAAGTAAAACAAGATCGTACTTTTCCATTCCGAGCAACTCATTTGCTTTGTTTCCGTCATAGCAAAAATCAACGCTGTATGCCAATCTTTTAAGGCTGCGAACAATTGTATCGCACAGTGCACGCTCGTCTTCAATTACTAAAATACGCATAAAAACTCTCCTTATTGTGTTTTAATATTTCTTTGATAATTTAATTATATCGCTCATACATAAAGTTTTTGTTAAGTTTTAATTCTTAACAGAGATTTTACATCCTATGTGCTACAATTAGAGCATAAAAGAAAGGGGTGACCGAATTGACTCGAAAGAAAAAAGCCGTATTTCAGATCGTACTGATTATCTGCGGAATTACGATGCTGTGTTACGGGGCCCTGCGCGGAGAGGCAGAAACCGTGTTAAGCAAAGCAATCCGGCTGTGTTTGGAGTGTGTGGGAATTGGATAACAAAGAACCAAAGAAAAAAAGAGGCGGTGTATCGCAGTTCCTCTCACGCTTTAGATGGCTGATTCAAGCAGGAGCAACTTTGCTGAGCAATATTCATCTGCCGAATTTTTTTAAAGGCGGAATTTATCAAGGCAAAGGAAAGGCCGTTTGTGTGCCGGGACTGAATTGCTATTCCTGCCCGGCGGCATCGGGCGCCTGCCCAATCGGCTCGTTTCAGGCAGTGGTGGGTTCGTCAAAATTTAGTTTTTCATATTATATCACAGGATTCCTCATATTGATAGGGGTTCTGCTCGGACGTTTTATCTGCGGTTTTTTATGTCCGTTCGGATGGCTTCAGGAACTGTTACATAAGATACCGACAAAAAAGCTTTCCACTAAAAAGCTAAAACCGCTGACATACATAAAATATGCAGTTTTACTTTTTGCTGTAATTTTGCTGCCAATGCTTATTACAAACGATGTGGATATGGGAGATCCTTTTTTCTGTAAGTATCTTTGTCCTCAAGGGGTACTCGAGGGGGCAATCCCTCTTGCCGCCGTCGATTCGGGAATCCGTGCCGCACTGGGTACGCTCTTTTCGTGGAAACTGGGCATATTGATTACGGTAATCGTACTGAGTGTACTTTTCTACAGACCGTTCTGTAAGTGGCTGTGTCCTCTCGGTGCATTTTATGCATTGCTTAACAAGGTGTCGCTTTTCGGAATGAAAGTAGACAAACACAAATGTATTTCCTGCGGAAAGTGTGCCAAAGTATGCAAGATGGATGTAGATGTAACCAAAACTCCCGACCACACCGAATGCATACGCTGCGGTAAATGTATCCGTGCCTGTCCTGTAAAGGCGGTCAGCTTCCGCTACGGCTTTGGCAAAGAAAATGAAAATGATTGTCCCGCTAAAAAAGCAGAAACACCAAAACAAAAAATTGAAGCAAAAATTGAAACAAAAATTGAAACAGATATTGAAACAGAAAAGGAGTAAACATTATGAAAATGACAAAAATTTTAACCTTACTGACTGCCTTGATGATGTTGTTAAGCTTTGCCGCCTGTGGCACAAACAAAGACAATAATACTAATACGACTAATACTACTAATACTACCGCAAATAAGAAAAACGAAACAGCTATGCTGACAGCTGTGAATCCAAATACAAAAGACGAGGCTACCGACCTGCATCAAAAACTGATGGCACGGGAAAATGCTATTCTTTCCGAAAACAGCGCACTTTGGGAAAAGGTATTTATTTCAGCCGATAAGGGTATGGCGATGATTGAGGACGGCGGAAACTATGGTGATTTTCTTCTGAAAACGATTGACGGTATCAAGGATCAGTTCAGTGCAGATGAGTTGAAACTGCTTAATGAAGGTGCCGAAGAAATTAAGGAAATTGAAGGAAAGCTGACAGTTTTGGAACAAAAATTTCCCGGATGCGGAGAAAAACCGTCTGATGGAGATATGAGCGTTCCGGCGGAAAACGGTAAGCCCATCGAAAAGGATAATCTGACGAAATTCCCAACATTTGACGGCAAGGATCTTGACGGAAACGAAGTTAATAGTAGCACGCTTTTTGCAAAAAATACCGTTACCGTAGTAAACTTCTGGTTTACCACCTGCAATCCCTGCGTTGAAGAGCTTGCTGACCTGGAGGCTCTGAATAAACAGCTTGCAGAAAAAGGCGGAGCAGTAGTCGGAATCAACTCGTTTACACTTGACGGTGACAAAACAGCTATCTCTGACGCAAAGAATATTCTGGCAAAAAAGGGTGTGACCTACAAAAACATTTGGTTTGATTCAAAAAGTAAAGCCGGAGAATTCACATCCGGATTGTACTCCTACCCCACAACTTATGTAGTCGATAAAAACGGTAATATTGTTGGAGAGCCGATTGTCGGTGCAATAACCTCCGAAAATCAGTCCGAAAAGCTGCAGAAGTTGATTGATCAGGCAATTGCAAACAGCAAGAACTGATGTGTGCCTGTCCCGACAAAGTATCAATAATGCATATTTTCAGGTTCTGTAACAGATGTTTTGTAACCGTCAAATAAAGCACACCTACACAAACCGCCCGAAAAGCGATACAATAAC
>OHAS01002286.1_pt1 | contig 13991 bp, 13 predicted proteins | sample 1577131 | NCBI WGS metagenome assembly OHAS01 (sample SAMEA3541566, study PRJEB24748) | human gut metagenome | biome: human gut; feature: human-associated habitat; material: faeces | place: China | collected 2012 | reverse complement strand
TATCTTAAGACCTTGATCTCGTAGTAAAGATACAGTATCGAGAATGCGTTCAGAAGCTGACGCTTGTATTCGTGCAGACGCTTGATCTGAATATCGAAAACGGATTTCGGATCGATTTCAATTCCCTCCGATTTCTTGATAAAGTCGGCAAGCTGCTGCTTCTTAGCGTGCTTTATATCTATAAAGCGGCGAAGCACACTCTCATCGTCCGCATACTTTTTAAGGCCGCTTAGCTTGTCAAGGTCGGTTACCCAGCTGTCATCACCGAGCAGTTCGGTAATGAGTGCGGAAAGCTCACGGTTGCACAAAGCCAGCCATCTGCGCTGTGTGATGCCGTTTGTCTTATTATTAAACTTCTCAGGCATAATTGCATAATAATTCTTAAATACATCTTTGACTAAAATCTGCGTATGCAGCTTCGCTACACCATTGATTGAATGAGAACCGATAATTGCAAGATTAGCCATATGCACCTGACCGTCTTTAATAATTGCTGTATCATTAATCAGATCCGGACGGTAGTATACATGATTTAATGCATAAATATAACGCTTATTGATTTCCTCAATAATCATATAAATACGCGGCAGCATAGTTTGAATAAACTGAATCGGCCATTTTTCAAGGGCTTCCGCAAGTACTGTATGATTGGTATAAGCCATAGTCTCCGTCGTAATCCGCCATGCATCATCCCATTCATACAGATAATCGTCCATTAAAAGACGCATCATTTCTGGAATAGCCAATACCGGATGGGTATCATTCAGCTGAACACAATTCTTATCCGCCAGATTATCCAAGGTAGGATATACGCGCAGATGAGCCTTGATCATTGCTGTTAAGCCGGCTGATACAAAGAAATATTGTTGTTTTAAACGCAGGTAACGGCCGGCTTCCGTTGAATCATCAGGGTATACATTCTGATTGATTTCATTAACTTCACGAATATATTCCGAGAAGCCCTGTGAATTGCTGGCATCTTCTGCCGGTTCAGCACTCCACAGACGCAGTGTATTTGTCAGCTTCGTGTCATAACCGATGACTTCCATATCATAAGGCACAGCTCTGATGACATGCGCGTCAGCATGATTAATGCGTGCTTTGCCGTGTTCATCCATTGACATTTCAATATGTCCCCAGAATTTCACATCCACGCTGTGCTTTGGTTTGCGGACTTCCCAAACATTTCCTAAACGCAGCCACTGATCAGGCACTTCTACCTGCTTGCCATCAATAATCTTCTGCTTAAATAAACCATATTCATAACGGATACAGTTGCCGTGTCCAGCATAGTTTAATGAAGCCAGCGAATCGAGAAAACAAGCCGCAAGACGGCCAAGACCACCATTTCCTAAACCAGCATCGCTTTCCATATCTTCAAGTTTATTAATATCAAGACCAAGATCAGCCAGACCTTCTTTAACGATATCATAAATACCCAGATTCATCAGATTGCTTGTCAGCAGTCTGCCAATTAAAAACTCCATGGAGAAATAATACATCTGTTTTCCTTCAACACGGGCAATCTCCTCCTTGCTCGCCTTCCAGTTAACTGACGCATAGTCACGAACCATCGTTCCCAGCACCATGTACTTTTCAGTAACATGAGCTTGTTCGATTGAACGGCCATATTTCTCAATAATTCTTCGTTTAAACTCTTCTTTGAACTCTTCTTTGTTCTTAAATTTATCAATATACATTTTTTAGTTCCCTCTTTTTCCATAAAGCCACATAGATTTTAGCATAAATAACCTAATAATAGTAGCCAATGTAACCCTTAACATGCTATTATTTACACTATTTTATTCTTATTTTACCGCTTTGGTACCGGCTGCTTTCGCCTTTTCCGCCTTTACAGCACTTTCCTTGATCTCAAAAACAGCACCGGCAAACGGAGCCAGATCGATCCTTACTGAATAAGGCAGGAAGTTATACGGCTCATTATGCGTACGGATTGCCTTTGGATTAACAAGTCCGCTGCCGCCGTAAATATCCTGATCACTATTTAAGATCTCCTTAATGCTTCCCTTATTTTCCAAACCGATACAGAAATTATCATAATGATTCGGTGACAGATTCAGCACGACAAGGAATTTCTGATCCTTATTTCGCCGGGTATAAACAAAAACATTCTGTGATTTATTATCAGCATCAATCCATCTGAAGCCTTCACCTTGATAGTCCAGCTCATACATCGCCGAGTATTTGCGCATCAACTTATGCAGATCGGTAAAGAATTTTAAGAATGCATCATGAATCGGATAATCAAGAAGGAACCAGTCATTTTCACGATTCTCATCCCATTCTCTGAACTGCGCAATTTCATTTCCCATGAAATTCAGCTTCTTGCCCGGATGCGTAAACATATAGGTGTATAAGGCCCTGCATTGCGCAAACTTCTGTTCATAAGTTCCCCAAATCTTATCAATAATCGTATGCTTGCCATGGACTACTTCATCATGTGAGAATGGCATCATGAATTTTTCTGAATAAAAATAAGCCATTGAGAAGGTCAGCTGATTATGATGATACTGACGATAGACGGGATCAAGTTCAAAATATTTCAAAGTATCATGCATCCAGCCAAGATCCCATTTATAATCAAAGCCCAAGCCCCCGTCAACCGTTGGTTTGGTAACCTTAGGAAAATCACTTGAATCCTCTGCAATCAGCATACAAGTTGGATGCTTTTCTGACAAATGATAATTCAAGCGCTTAATGAAATCCAAAGCGCCCTTATTTTCACCCTTATCCTTATTGCCATGCCAATATATAATATTGCTGATGGCATCCATGCGCAAACCGTCTACATGATACACCTCTAACCAGAAATTAGCTGCTGACATCAGGAAAGAGCGTACCTCTTCACGGCTGAGGTTAAAGTTACTGGTGCCCCATTGACTGTTGGCATCTTCACCTTTTTCATATTCATAAAGCGGTGTGCCGTCAAAATAGCCGAGTGTATAGTCATCCTTTACAAAGTGTACCGGTACAAAATCGATAATGACACCCAGATCATGCCGATGACATTTATTAATAAAACGCATCAGCTGTTCCACTGTTCCATAGCGGCTGGTTGCTGAGAAATAACCGCTGCACTGATAACCCCATGAGCCATCAAACGGATATTCATTCAGCGGCATCAGTTCAAGGTGAGTATAGCCGACCTTCTTGGCATATTTAATCAAATCGTCGCCAATTTCATCATAGGTATACCAAACATTGTCTTCATCCGGTTTTTTCCATGATCCGATATGTACCTCATAGATGCTGACTGGCTGATCAAAATTCTTAGTGCGTTTTTTCATCCATTCATCATCGGTGAATATATTGCGGTGAACCTCTTCAATAACACTTGCCGTATTCGGTCTGAGTTCACTGTAAAAAGCATAGGGATCTGCCTTATCAACAATACGGCCCGTTGCCTGATGAACACGCAGCTTATACATTTGACCGCGTTTGGCTCGCGGTATAAAGACTTCATAGACACCCTTGGCATCAACGCGTTTCATTTTGGTTCCCTGCCAGTCATTAAACTCACCAATGACAGAAATATCTCTTGCATGCGGCGCATAAGTACGGAACATGACACCCTTCAGTCCGCCTTTTTCAATACAATGCGCGCCAAAATATTCATAAGCGTTTAAGCTCATGCCGTTATAAAATTGTTCTAATGATGATTTTTTCATAATCATTTACCCATTTCATATATCCTTATTTTACTCTATTTCAGACTATTCTGAAAGCTTTTTAAAAAAGAAAAAGCCTGAATAATTCAGGCTTTGACTATCAGTCATAATAAGTCAGCTATTCGATGGTTTTTTTCATGGCAGCCTGCAGAATCTCTGTCTTTTCCTTCGCATTCTCTTTGCTGGTACCGCGGACACAATAGTAGAATTTACACTTCGGTTCAGTGCCGCTTGGCCGCACGGCAATCCAACTGCCGTCTTCAAGATAGAATTTTAATACATCTGACTTCGTAAAGCCGATCAATGCCTGTTCACTGCCGTTCTCATAGCGTTTCAAACAGCCGTAGTCTTCACTGGCAATGACCTTTAAGCCGCCGATTTCTTTCGGCGCTTCATTTCTAAAGGTAGCGATGATTTCTTTGATTCGCTCAGCACCCTCTTTACCTGCCAGCGTAATCGAGGTCTGACTCTCCTGATAAGTACCCAGTTCTTCATACAAACCATCCAGAACATCCACTAAAGTCTTGCCTTGTGCCTTATAGAAGCAGGCCGCTTCCGCAAGCATCAGACAAGCCTGTGGCGCATCTTTATCGCGGACAAATGGTGAAATCAGTGAACCATAGCTTTCCTCATAACCAAATACATATTCTTTTTCATGAGTAAGCTCATATTTAGCTACCTTTTCACCGATGAATTTAAAACCAGTCAGCGTTTTCTCTGTTTCTACGCCATACTTAGCCGCAATTTTTTCACCGAGATCACTGGTAACAACCGTATTAAACATCACTGGATTTGCAGGCATTTTTCCCTTGGCCTTTAATTGTGATAAGATGTACTCAATCAATACAGAACCGCTCTGATTACCGGTCAGTAAAACGTAATCGCCATGATGCTTCACTGCCACACCCATGCGGTCAGCGTCTGGATCGCAGCTCAGCACGATATCAGCATCTTCACGTTTGGCATACTCTAACGCTAAATTATAAGAAGCGGTTTCTTCAGGATTCGGCGTCGGTGTGTTAGAAAAATCAGGATCAGGTGTGCATTGTTCCTCAACCGGTACGAACTGATAACCGGCACGGGTAAATACTTCTTTTACAGGAATATTCGCTGTGCCATGCTGCGGTGTGAAAATTATTTTCACATCAGTTTTTTTAACCTCTGGATTTAATTGAATGCCTAATACCTTGGCATAATATTGTTCATCGATCTCTTTGCCGATTACCGTGATCAGCTTTTCCTGTTCCGGTGTCAGATCCACTCTGATTGCCAATTCATCTTCAACCGCATTAACACGATCGATGACTTGTTTCGCTAAATCAGGAATCAATTGACAGCCTTTTTCATCATACAGCTTATAGCCGTTATATTCTTTAGGATTATGAGAAGCCGTTACCATGATGCCGCCGAAGCAGTTTAATGTCCGAACTGCAAAACTTAACTCAGGGGTCGGCCGCAGGCTTTCAAAGACATAAGAACGAATGTTATAAGAAGCCAATACTTTAGCAGAATCCATTGCAAATTCATAAGACATATGACGATTATCATAGCCGATGGCTACCCCGCGCTGCATTGCCGCTTCACCATTAGCCGTGATATATTGAGCAAAACCGGTATTTGCCTTACGGATCGTATGTAAATTGATGCGATTTGTTCCAGCCCCCAGCAGACCGCGCATACCCGCTGTGCCAAATTCAATGTTTGTATAGAAAGCATCCACTTTCTGTTTTTCATCCATTGCCAGCAATTCAGCTTTTAATGCCGGATCGATATTAGGATGATTCACCCACTTATTATACTTTTCTTCAATCATAAGATTTCCTCCTCAATCTACATCAATTATACAACAAACCACATAAAAAATCTGTTGAAAATGCACTTTTTTGTAAGAGCTTACGAAATCTTATAATGAACGATCAAAACAACTGAAATCAGTGCTGTGATGGACTGAAAGTATCGATCAGCAGCGGCAGCATGAATAGAGTGACACAGCCTAAAACAAAAGCGAAAACCGGATAATTATGCATACCAAGAAGATCCGCCGCCGCATCCTTGACCAAAGGGCTGAGAATGAAAGCTCCTAGAATGAAACCAAACAAGCCTGCCTTTTGCTGCTTATTAAATCCTTTATGTTCATTAGTTTTGTGTTGCATAGATTGCCTCCTTGTCTTTAGCCTTCCCGGTTACGCTCATTTTATAGTCATAACCCACATAATTTTCATTTATTCATCACCTGTTGCACATATTGCTTCGCTATACTTCAGTTCAACGCAAGAAAGGATGAAATTTCATGAATTCAACAAAACAAAGACTGACTGCATGGCTGATTGCCGGTGCATTAGCAGGTACGCTCAGTGGCTGCAGCTCAGCAAATACCAATACAGATTCCAACCAAACTGATAACAGCTTTGATGGTACGGTTATCACGCTTGCTGATGAGGGTGTACTGGTAGACGGTCAGACCGCCTCAACCGACAGCAGCAGCAAGGTCTATGTCAGCAATGATATTATTTATTATGAGGAAGGCAGGGATGAAAGCTATGGTGAAGGATCAGCGGCCGATGAACACAGTGCTGAAGAAGCAGCTAAGCATACGGTCGTTACTATTACAGAGCCGGGTAATTATTCTGTCAGCGGATCACTCAGCTACGGCCAGATCTTAATTGACTTGGGTGAGGATGCGAACGAGAATCCTGAGGCAGTTGTAAATCTGACGTTAAACAATGTCAATCTTACCAGTACGGTCAGCAGTGCAATTGTCGCGTTGAATGCTTATGAATGCAGCACAGAGTCAGCAGCTGCACCAAATAAGGATGTCGATACTTCGGATGCCGGTTTTAATTTGATACTGGCTGATGATTCAGTCAATGTAATTAATGGTTCACATGTCGCAAAGATTTACAAAGAAGGAACTACTAATAAAAAATATAAATTTGACGGTGCCGTCGAATCTAAGGTTTCCATAAATATAAATGGTGAAGAAAAGAGCAATGGTCAGCTGACTGTTAATGCGGATAATGAAGGTATTGAAACTTACAGGCATCTTACTATTAATGGCGGTGTAATAACTGTCAACTCAGCGGATGATTCCCTTAATGCCAATGAAGACAATATTTCTGTTATCACAGTCAACGGCGGTACAATCACCTGTGATGCCGGCAGCGGCGATGAGGGTGACGGTATTGATTCAAACGGCTGGATCGTTATTAACGGCGGCACAATTACCGCATCCGCTAACCCATCAAGCATGGACAGCGGTGTTGATTCAGATTTAGGTATTTATATCAATGGCGGCACTTTGCTGGCAAGCGGCAATATGTATGATGAAATCGCGGCAGAGTCAACACAGAATTTTATTGTATTCAATTTCAATGAAAAACAGCATCAAGAGGATCTCATCGTATTAAAAAGCAGTGAGAATGAAGCTGTTGCGGCCTTCAATGCAGTTAATGATTACACAGTCTTAGTCTATTCTTCAGATCAGCTTGCCGAGGGTGATTATACGGCTGCGAAGGCAGCTTCTGTTACCGGTGAATTAAATGGCAGTATTTATACGATGATCAGTGATGCAGACATTACTGCCCAGCTTGAATACAGCCCAAGCGGCGGACGCGGCATGGGGCATGGCGGCTTGGGTATGAAACCAGAGGGCACGAATGAGGACGAGCCGAAACAACCTGATGACGGAAGGGATGAAAATCGAATGGAAAAGCCAGACGGCGATATGAAGGAGCCGCCTGAAAGCGGAGGTGAAATGCCGCATGAAATGCCTGACTTCAATGGTCAGGATGATGATAGTGAAAAACAGACAATCTTCACTCTAAGTAAAGGTGGTACTTTCCTCTACTCAGTTGCGGAACAAAAGTAAAAAAAATGACAACGGCTAAGCCGGTAGTTTTCTCTGATAAAATAAAAACGCCTATAAAAGGCGTTTATTCGTATATTGGTGGAGCTTAGGGGGCTCGAACCCCTGACCTCTACGCTGCCAGCGTAGCGCTCTCCCAGCTGAGCTAAAACCCCAATACTGACATTGCGATGCTATTATAACATAAAACTTTCATAAAAAAAATGGCAAAATGCCATTTTTTTATATTTAATTGTGAATTAAATTAACCAACGATTTTTTGTGTACGAAGAACTTCTTCGATAGCTGCGATAGCAGCATCTTCATCTTCACCGTTGCAAGAAATAGTGATTTCAGATTGTGTTGGAATTCCTAAAGACATAACGCCCATGATTGATTTCATGTTTACTTCACGTCCCTTGAAAGACACATTCACTTCACATTTGAATTTACTAGCTGCGTTAACTGCTACTGTTGCAGGGCGTGCATGTAATCCAACTGGATCGATTACTGATACTGTAATTTGTTTCATTTTTATTCCTCCTAATATTCTTCTACTCCATTTTAAACCATTTCGGTAGCACTTACAATGCTAAAATTGCAAATATTTGATTATTTTAAAAATAAATCTGCAAGCCTTCTTTTTCAATCAGAAATGTAGTGGTATTTCATTCTGACAAACGAGATTTATAAAGTTTTACAGGGCCGTTTTTCATCTATTTTTCCTGATTTGAGCTGTTCTGTGAACGCCTCGCTGCTGATGACATTAAAGCCGTGATTCAATAAGTATTCCGCGGTTATACCGTTGCCTTCAATGATTCTGCCGCTGAAAGTTCCATCATAAATGCTGCCTGTGCCGCAGCTTGGCGAGCGTACTTGCAGGATACACAGCGTGCATTTATATTCCTCAGCGAGTGCCAGCGTTTGCTTTGCGCCTTTTATGAAAGCTTCGGTCACATTTTCACCAAGATTGTTGATAACCCGATCCTTTACACGTTCACAGCAGGCTCTGGGTGTCGGCAAACCACCCATCACTTCAGGACAAACACTGATGTATTCCTTATCCTTCAGATAATCTATGAGTAAAGCATCGGCATTATTGCCGCCGCTGTATTTACAATTTTTACCAAGCAGGCAAGCACTGACCAATATCATGATTGTTTCTCCTTTACAAAAACTAAATGCTTAGCATTTGAAAGCTGTTCATGAAAGTGATAGCCGTCCTCATCAAAAGCCTTAACCGCTTCTATATTGTTTATCCTATGCTTTATACAATAATGAATCAGCGAACCGCGGGCCATCTTAGCCGCCGTCGCTTCAATCTTCAGCTTGCCCAGTTTTTCCACATAAAATGATACACTGCATTTTGTTTCAGGCAATAAGGCGCTGTATTCCTTGGAACAGCAATCCAAAATACATTCATCCTTTAAAACATTCATAATCTTCAGACGCCAAAATTCAGTAAGCGATTTGCCTTCAACCTGTAAGGGATTCTCAACATCCAAGCGATATTCACTGATGCCGTCCTTAACCCTCAGCATCCCATACAAGCCACTCATGATCCGCAAGTGTTCTTGGGCAAAATCCCAATCCTTCTGATCCCATGCATGCACTTGCATGCGTTTAAACTGCAGACCGTCAAAGCACAGTCCGGCATTATTTTGCGTCATTGATTCAAAAGATTGAAAACGACTCACATTCTGCAACGCTATCTTTTCATTGCACTTGTAGAATTTCATTAATTCTTCTGTATTTTTATCTTTTAATAAGGCAGCTATCCGGACAGCTGTCTCTGCAAACATCGGCTGGCTCGCTTCCGCGATCGCCTCACTTTTCATCGTTTTAGTCGGTGAACAACATATGATCATTATCTTTCTCCTTAAACCCTATACAAATTTAACCGCATGTAATAAAATAAGTCAAACAAACTTTTCTGTCTAATGGTTAATTGTTAAAAATAGGTTATGATAAGAGTAAATAAAAGGAGTGATCGTAATGAATAGGAAATGGAGTCAGGTTTTGTGGCTATTGTCCGCGGTTTTATTAATCGGTGCCGGTGTGATCTGTATTATGAATCCGATGACCGCCCTCTCATCAATCGCCTGGATTATTGCCATTGCGATATTATTTGAGGGCTTTTCAGATATTATTGGTTATTTCTTCTTCAGAGATACCTTTTTCAGTAACGCATGGATGCTGATTGACGGTATTTTAAGTGTCGTCATGGCTTGCTTTTTGATCGGTTATAATGACATAACTGCCGCCTTTATTCCTTATATATTCAGCGGCTGGCTGTTAGTTACAAGCCTTGCGAAATTCATTAACAGTTTTCAAATGCGCCGCTTTAACTTTGCCAGCTGGAATTGGATGTGCGCGCTTGGCATTGTCGGCATCGCCTTTTCAATCTTTGCCTTTTTCAACCCGTCACTGGCAATTCTGACAATCAGCGTATTGCTTGGCGCTCTGTTGATCTTCCAAGGGCTAGTTACCTTGATCCGCTGGTATCTCTGCCTTAATTTTTAATATTTTTCTCTCTCGAACAGGCATTTCCTGTTCTTTTTTATCCTGCATTGCCAAAGAACCAGGCAATCATCGCAAATAAAATAGTCAAAACGATAGAGACATAGATCCAATCATTTTTTTCTGTTGTGTCATCAACCGGTTCAGCCGCTACTGTTTCACTCTCCTGCTGTGCTTTTTCGCTAAGCCTCAGCCAGTATTCATTCCCTTCACTGACCAATTCAACCTGATGTGATGCATTTGCCATCTCTGCCGCCAAGGATGCTTTTAAAGCAATATCAAACAATGCTGAATAATAACCGCTGACCTGATCAAAAGCCTTTTGAGCCATCAGTACCAACAGCTCATCCGGTACCCCCCCCGCCTCTTGGTAAACGAGAATCCCATTCAGGTTATCCGTTCTGTACTGCGCAAGCCGCCGTCTGCGGATCACGTCTGCCTGTTGTTCAAAACGTTCCTTATCAGTCAGTGTATCATCGCTGACCAGCTCTTCAAAATCCTTGAGCACATCGGATACCACCGCATAAGCCAAAACATCGCCTTGTATCAAATGGGTATATTCATTCAGCTGATCATTCTCAATTCTCACCCCTGTCTGCGTATATTCATAAGTATCCTTTTGACCAAGATGCCAGCGTTCAGTCAATGAAACATGTCCCAAAGGTACATCATCGAAAAATGTCTGCCAGATCACACTGTCAAAGTTATTCTTATAGCGTTTATAGGATTCACTGCTTTTAAGTGCATATAAAACATCATTCCCCTGCCGGTACTGCATATAATCAAGTGGTTCACAGGATGTTTCTGCCGGGCATTGAGCTGGAAAAGGAATCTGTTCTACCTTTAATGCAGATGTAGAACCTAGCAGCAGTATTAAAGAGAGTAAAAGTTTCATCGGTAGCCTTCTTTCAAGATTACTATGCCTAACCTTGTTTTAATTATGCGTAATCCCTTTGCTTCTTTGAAAGAAATAAGTAAACATTCCCGATATCAGTGACGCTTATAAAGAAGAGCTAGTAAAATCAAGTGTGATTCCTGATTCTGCCTTATAATAATCATTGACTTGTTACAGAATGGCGGTGGGAACATGTTTGAATGGCAGCAGCAGATTCAAATGATGAAATCGATCAATGCATTAAAGACTGCAATGATGAGGCATTAACCTTGCGTCTGCTTGCCAAGCGGCTTGGCTGAATGGGTAATTGAAGTAGCAGGCTTTCTGCGCGGACAGCAGACAGAACGCTATTGCCGCAATGGTGAAGAAATCGGTGATAAATACACTTGTACCTATGGCTGCCCAGTAAATGAAAATGGCCAAGGTATATGTTCAAAAATAATGCTGATAATGTTTCCCATCATGGACGCAGTCAGGAGCGGCGGTGATTTGGAGAATATCGGCGGTCATGAACGATACAGTAAAAATGTCGTATGTCCAGATGGCTGCGTATTATTTAAAATGACTGCTAAAAAAACTGGCAATGAAAATTTCCACAAGGGACACTTTTACGATTCATAGACATATAATAAAAAAAAGCTGTAACGCTTTTGACCCATTCTTGGGCCAAACTGTTACAGCTTTATGCTTTTATTCAATTGCTATAAACTTTTTTTCTTCAACTTGTTTCGGTGCATCAACAGGTACTATGATTTTTAGCTCACCATTTTCAAATTTAGCTTTAATATCGGTTTCCTTAACACCGTCACCAACAAAGAAGCTGCGTGAACAGCTGCCGGTGTAACGTTCCTGGCGGATCACATTACCCTTCTCATCCTTTTCTTCATTGCTTGTATTCTTGCTGGCACTGACATTCAGATATCCGTCCTTCAATTCAATCTTGATGTCCTCCTTGCCATAACCAGGCAATTCCATATCAAGCAGGTAATTGCCATCCTTTTCGGTTACATCCGTTTTCATGATATTCGAGCTTTTCTTAGTGAAAATCGGATCAAAAAACATATCATCAAATGCATCATCAAATAAATTTAATCCAGGTAAGAATTTCATAACCATCGCCTCTTTCGTAACAATTTCATTTCATGAATTCAAACCTCATCAGGTCCTATCCTGATTACACTTATAGTATAATCCAAAATATTGGCACTGTCAATATGTGAGTGCTAATTTTTTGGCTTTTTTTGATTAATTTTTACTAATAAATACAAATCGGTTAAAAAATCAGCTTTGCTGCCAGATTCACAAGCATGCATAAGCCCAAGCCGATCAATGTTGGCAGGGCAAAGGCAATCAGCGTCCACCGCCAGCTTTGTGTCTCTTTCTTGATGGTCAGCAAGGTAGTAGCACAAGGCCAATGCAGCAAAGTAAAGAGTAAGGTGCATATAGCGGTGATCCATGTCCAGCCATGATCGACCAGCAGCGTTTTCAATTGCAGTATATTTTCATAATCAACCATTGAACCGCTGGCTAAATAGCTCATAATCAGAATCGGTATCACGATTTCATTGGCCGGAAAGCCAAGAATAAAGGCTAATAATATATAACCATCTAACCCGCACAGCTTTGCAAAGGGATCAAGAAGTCCCGCGCAATGAGTCAGCAGCGTCGCATCACCAATTGTGATATTCGCCATCAGCCAAATTAAGAGTCCAGCCGGGGCAGCAACTGCCATCGCTCTGCCTAACACAAACAAGGTTCGGTCAAAGATTGAATGCACAAGCGTCTTGACAATCTGCGGTTTGCGATAAGGCGGCAGCTCTAGAATAAAGGTAGAAGGCACACCCTTAAGAATCGTTTTATTCAGTAATGACGATACTTTGAAAGTTGTGAATACGCCAAGCAGAATGACTCCCATTAACAGCAGTGTGGATATCATTGACTGCATAAAAGGCAGTGACGCACCGACAAAAAACATCGTAATAATGGCAATCATTGTTGGAAAGCGTCCGTTGCATGGCACAAAGTTATTGGTACAGATAGCCATTAAACGCTCTCTTGGCGAATCAATAATCCGGCAGCCGACGATTCCTGCCGCATTACATCCAAACCCCATGCACATGGTTAGTGTTTTCGGCGCTATGGTTCGATTTTGAAACGCGGATGAAAAACGATTTGCTGCTGCTTTTCATGATTTTCATCGCTTCCCTGACTTATTTCAATAGATTCAAAAAAAGCGGATAACAGCTGCGGCGAAAGCTCGTCAAAGCGAAGGATGTCCCGATATATTTTATCAAGATCCACGGTGTCATCCATAGTCTGTCTAAGGCTGTCCAGCTGGCATTTCTGTGCTTCATAATGGTCTTTGAGCTGTTCAAAGCGCTGGGCGCTCAGCGTACCCGCATAATAATCAAGATAGAGTGTATCAAGGATGTGATTCAGTTCATCGATGCGTTCATCCTCATGCTTTGACGGTGTCAGCTCCTTTATGATCTCAGCAAATACTTCCTGCTTTTCTGCCTCATTTAATACTGCATAGCGTTTAAGCACTTCTCTTGTACACTGCATCAGATCGTTATAATCAATGAAATGATTGCTGCAAATTGCTTTCCCATGACTTTTGTATGAACCGCATGCCAGTATCACATGCGGTACACTGCCGATCGTCGACATGCCGTGATGACAGTCAGCACAAACCGCAATCTTTGAAAAGCTGTTGACAAAGCTGTCTTTTTTTACACATTGCCGCTGTTTTGCCCCCTCATTGGCTAAATCAAATAGTTCCTGTTCTACAATCGCTTCATGCGTATTTTCTACAATGATCCATTCCTGCATGGGTAATGCACAGACATGGCGGTTTTTAAAGCTGCTCTTGACTGACTTTCCCTGTGCGCTGTGTCCGCGATAAACCGGATTCTTCAAGATTTTTCGAATCGTTGATGCCGACCATGCCTTTTTCTGGGTATAATTAGCAAGCTTGAGATGTGGATATTTCTGACAGCGATAAACTGCCGGTGAACTGATTTTCTGTTCATTTAAGCTTTTC
>OHAS01002284.1_pt1 | contig 13993 bp, 19 predicted proteins | sample 1577131 | NCBI WGS metagenome assembly OHAS01 (sample SAMEA3541566, study PRJEB24748) | human gut metagenome | biome: human gut; feature: human-associated habitat; material: faeces | place: China | collected 2012 | reverse complement strand
ATTTGTTTGAGTTCCTTCGATTTCTGTATACCTGAATCGTTGTCACTGTTGTTGCCTCCTTTATGATGATGTGTGTTGTTTGTTCCGTATGGTTACATTATAGTTACTTCGCGTTACTCTGTCAACTCTTTTTTGTCACTTTACGGAACTTTTTCATTGACAGCATGATTTCTCGGTGCTATTCTGATACTTGAAAGGATGGTGATTATCTATGACGCAAGGCGATCGTGTAAAAGATGTCAGAAAGACATTGAAACTGACGCTCGAAGAGTTTGGAAAAAAAGTCGGTGTCACGAAGCAAACTGTCAGCAGAATTGAAAATGGTATAAATAACCTCACCGATCAGATGGTGAAATCAATATGCCGCGAGTTTAATGTGAATTATGACTGGCTTATGGATGGAGAAGGTGAGATGTTTTCTGATCTGCCGCAGACAGTTCTTGATGAACTCTGCTCGCAGTACGAACTTGATGACCTCGACCGATTCATCGTCGAGTTATATGTCGGACTTCCGAAGGATGTGAGGGATGGCATAAAAGCGAGGGCGAAGGACCTTATTCAGAAAAGAGAGGTTTCAGAGGGAGGTAAAAATATTGAATGATATTTCATTTGAGAAATTGCAACAAGAATTACAAGAAAGTGCGCCTGTACTTCGGGTACATGGCCGTGCTTTCCCAGTTGTAAATGTACCCGGAACTGCAACCAAACCCGGCTTCACTGTTTGGATAAGGAACAACACCGAAATTATGGTTATTCTTAATGAATACGAAGATTCTTTTGAATGTCGGGATATTACAGTCGGAGAGTATTGCAGGCTTGAAAAAGTTATGCGATAACCGAATACAAAAGGGAACCCATCTGGATTCCCTTCTCTTCGTGTCGGCTACTGATATATGTATATGTACTTGATAAACTCATATATTCTCTTCAGGAGAGTTTCAGAGTCTATCTTGTTCAGCAGTCCGATTATTTTCTGCCGAATATCCATTTTCATCGCCTCCTTTTGAAAATATTACCATTTTTTTCAGGCTTCGTGAATGGGTTCGGCTCCTGTTTCCGTAATTACGGAAATCGTTCTGTGATCTGCGTATCATCGCAGCTCCTGTGATATACTTATTTATATTCGGAGTCATAGAGAGCACTGATCTTCGTGTCAAGTGCAATCGCTATGGCTTCCAGTTGCCGGAGCGTCGGAGATGTCAGACCGTTCTCAATCGTATTTAGTGTCGTTTTGCTGATTCCGGTCATCTTTTCCAACTGCTTCAGTGTTACATTTTTTTCAGTCCTTGCCTGCCATGTTAGTATTTCCATCATTTCCTCCTTGTGGTGAACTATTATGTATTCATCCAAGAGGTTTGAAGGATGGCAAGGAAAAATTTTATGTGGGGTTTGCTATGAGAAAATATAATAAATGGGCCGCCTTGTTCGGCGGATGGTTTGGTCTTCATCGGTATCTTTCCGGTGAGATCGGAATGGGTCTGTTGTACACTTGCACCTGCGGCGGATTCTGTATCGGATGGATTCGAGATGTGTGCATCTCTTTTTCTTCCCGGTCTAATAATGAGTGGAGTCAATGGTCTGACGTATGCGGCGAAGCTGCTGAAGCGCGGAAACGTCGTGCGCTGAATGGTGAACTCACTCCTGTACATATTAACCCGAAGGCAAAAACAGGAACTTTCGCAGGTTCCGATGGTGGACAGTATCGCACCACTTTATCCGGCTGTACCTGCCCTGACTTCCAGAAAAGAAAAGTTCCTTGTAAGCATATGTATTATCTTGCCATAAAATGCAATATTGAAATCTAAGCATAGAAAAAGACAGTCCCTGACAAGAACTGCCTTTCCCCATCGTTTCCTATGCAGCGCATTACTTCATAGAATACTGATTCGCAACCTTTATTCTACCACGAAGTTGTGCTGCTGCATAGCTTTATTTTTTTACGCTTTTTTACAGTAGAAAGAAGGTTTTTTATGAACAGTACATACTTCAGACCGCAACCGGAACTCTTCGGCCTGCGTGTTGTTAAATATATACGTTGTTCCCATGACGGTCAGGTCCTTCATGGCGACACTCTGGAAGCGCAGGACGCTCTCCTCGATGAGTTCATCAAAGTCAATCGCATGATTCTTGTTGATACTTTCGTCGATGAGGCTCTGACTGCCCGGAAGAAATTCACACGAAGGAAAGAGTTCGTCCGTCTGCTCGATGGTGTCCGTGCTCACAACTTTGACATGATTCTTTTCACCAAACTCGACCGCTGGTTCCGTAACATCGGAGATTATCACAAGATTCAGGAAATACTTGAAGCGAACGGAGTTCAGTGGAAGGCGATCACTGAATCCTATGACACCACAACAACGAACGGCCGTCTTCACATCAACATCCGTCTGTCCGTAGCGCAGGACGAGTGCGACCGTGACAGTGATCGAATCAAAGATGTGTTTTCATATAAACTGAAGAACAAAACATATCTTTCCGGTTCTCTCCCTCGTGGCCTGAAGTTGGATGCAGAGAAGCACGTTGTCATTGACCCTGAATGGCATCAGTTCGCCCTTGATATGTTCGACCATTTTGAATCCACTTGCAGCAAGAGAGGGACGCAGTTATTCCTTCAGGAGAAATACGGCATCCGTGTTTGTTATGATACCGTCGTTCGTTATCTTCGGAACCCTCTTTTCATGGGTCAGTATCGTGATGACCCTGAATTTTGTGAGAAGACGATCAGTCGTGAGCGGTTTGAACATATACAGAATCTTGCGATCAGGAATGTTCGCATCCGTCACACTCAACAGTTTTATATTTTTTCCGGTCTTCTGATCTGTTCTTCGTGTAATCATTACATGACCGGAACTGTCACATATAGAACGCTTGCAGATGGAAAAGAAAAGACATATAAATCTTACAGATGCAATTTTAAAGCGCAGTCAAAACTTTGTGACCGTTCCAAGCATTACCGCGAAGAGTATGTCGAAGAATATATGCTTCAGCATATCCGCCCTGCTCTTTCCTCTTATGTTGCAGATTTTGAAGTCACTGCTGCCGCTGCTGCAAAAAAGGACCCTGCCATTGAAATTGCGAAAGTGGAACGTAAGATGAAGAAACTGTATGACCTTTTCATGGATGATCTGATTGACAAGGCTTCATACAGAAGCGAATATGAGAAGTTTCAGTCGCAGATTGACAAATTGAGAAGTTGTCCTGCTGCTCCGGTTCGTAACCTTGACAGCATAAAGAAGATGCTTTCTGATGATTGGGAAACTGTGTATCATACTTTCAGCGATCAGGAGAAGAATGTGTTTTGGAAGTCCTTCGTGCAGTCAATCACTGTTCACGAGGACGGAGAAATGGATATTGTTTTTTTATGATCTTGTTTCTACTAACTACGCACCTCCTGTCGGCTCATCTGCCAAAATCAACTGTGGTTTTGTGATCAACGCTCTTGCAACTGCTGCCCTTTGCTTCTGTCCCCCGGACACCTCATATGGATATTTGTTCAACAAATGTGTGATGCCAAGCTGCTCTACAATCGGGCGAAGTCTGCTTTCCATCTCCGGATATTTTTTCCCTGCCAATACAAGTGGAAGGAAAATATTGTCTCTCAAAGAAAACGTATCCAATAAATTAAAATCCTGAAATACAAAGCCCAAATTCTGTCTTCTGAATGCAGCCATCTCACGTTCTTTGATCGTAGTTAAGTCCCTTCCTTTTAAAAGAACCTTTCCTCCTGTCGGTTTATCCAACGCAGCCAAAATGTTCAAAAGAGTTGTTTTCCCAGAACCAGATTCTCCCATGATTGCCACGTACTCTCTCGGCTCCACCGAAAAATTCACATCCGCGAGCGCCTGCACCTGGTTCCCTCCAAAACGGGTCGTATATATTTTTTTTACATTTTTTACTTCTAATAATGCCATATCATTTCCACCTTTCTACTTTGTCTCTTTCTTGAATGCTCCTTTATTGTATAAGAAAAGATTTTTCCCTGCCATAATTTCAGGTGACAATTTTGCAATCCAATCTTACACTTTTGTAAGGTTCAAAATGACTGGTTTGATTTGCTTTTTTATGGCTTACATCTGCCACATGGTTCATATCCCTTTTGAATCAATTCTTCTCTGGTTCCCTCATAGGTCTCTTTATTTTTTCCCTTCATATCTTTGACGCTTGAACAGGTTGGTTTGTGGAACTTCTTATTGTTCGTGTTCAAAACGTAACTCTCTACCTGATTATCTGAAGCCTGATTTGTTTGTTCTGTATCTGTTTCATGGCTGTCTCCGGTTGCATAATCAATCTCAATCCCAGGCTGTACGTTGTACACATACACATGAAAAGAAAGTCCTTCTCCTTCATCTTCCACAGACTCTGCCTCCATTTCCACGCCGGATGCAACAAGATTATCCCCCTCATAAATCGGTGTTACACGGTAACGGACATGATGTTCTGTCTCTTTTATATAATCTGCCACCATGTTTTCAAATGGAAGCATTCCATCCACATTCATATATCTTGTCCCCGTAATGAGATTCTTTTCATTGGCATTTTCCGCAGTGAGCTGATAGCCAATCAAATGACACCGATTATACAAATACTTTCCATCTACATTATCATACTTGACCGTATGCCATCCGGATGGTTTGATCTGCCCGATTTTTCCTCTTTCCTCATTTGGCATCAACTCTTTTCCAATCATCGCTTCCGCCACGCCACATCTGCCTTTTGCATCCAGTTCACTGTAGGACTCAAACACATCTTCATCAAGTTCTGCCTCCGTAAAATCCGGTTTGTTATCATGAATCGTGACATAGGGTTCTCCCGCATATTCCGGTACTGACTCAACCTCAATATGCTTTGTCACTTCAATCTGCTTACCATCGTTTTGTACGGTTTTATTCAAGTTCTCGCAGCCTGTCACAGAAAACACCAGTACTACTGCCAGACAAGCCGCTATTTTTTTTCTTATGTTACTCATCTTACTTCTCCCTTTTACTCTAATCGAAAATCATCACGGTTCAAATTCAAAAAGATTTTTGTTCCTTTTGACACTTCCGATGATATATAAATTCTATGATTTAATTTATCGACGATGCTTTTGCAAAGATATAGGCCGATTCCCGTCGATTTCTTATCTGTTCTTCCGTTATACCCGGTAAATCCTTTTTCAAACACACGTGGAAGATCTTCCTGCCAAATACCAATTCCGGTATCTTCTATCACCAGTACATTCTCTTTCTTTGGTTCTAAATAAATAGAAATCGTTCCTTCATTCGTGTACTTCAGTGCGTTGGATAAAATCTGTTCGACAACAAGGCCAAGCCACTTTTCATCTGTCAGTATCTTATTCTCAATCGGCTCATATTTCAGTTTTATTTTCTTGAGAATAAATAACTTAGAGTATTTTTTTACTGCAGGTTTGATAATCTCATCCATCGGGTACCACTGCAGCTTTAAGTCTGATGCCATATTCCCCAAACGGATATAAGACAGTGCCATCTCCACATACTGTTCAATTTTAAATAGCTCCATCTCAAGCTCAGTGCGTTTTTCAAATGAAATCTCCTCAGCAGCCTGAAGTAAAATCCGCATTGCGGCAATCGGTGTTTTTATCTGATGCACCCAAAGACTGTAGTAATCAAGCATTTCTTTTCTAGCGATATTGTTATCAGACTCTATTTTCGCTTTCCCCTCGAACAGTGTATTAACCATCTCCTGATAATACCTCTCCACCAGATCCTCAGGTTCTCCATCCTCCGGGACACAGATATTGATATTGAGATACTGTTCCTCCATCCGCTTACATTTTCCATAATATTTCACAAAATCAACAGCAAGAAGAATCACCTCCACACTAAAACAAAGTGCAAATGCATACCACACGGTGTCTGCCGATATATCATACAACATTAAAATGACTGTAAAAATCACAGCGAAACTAAAGCTAATTCCTATCCATCTTTTATTTTTCTTCCAGTATGATCTGAATTCTTTCATGTCTCTATAATATATCCAATCCCTTTCTTTGTCTTTATAAACTCTACAGCAGCAAGTTCAGCAAGTTTCCGCCTAAGCCTTGTGACATTGACTGTCAGTGTATTGTCATCCACAAAAGCATCGCTCTCCCAAAGTGCCGTCATCAACTCTTCTCTTGTCACAATTTTTCCTGCATGCTCCATCAAAACCTGCAAAATCTTAAATTCATTTTTAGTCAATTCCGTCTTTTTTTCTTTATAGCTTACAATCCCATCATTCAGATTCAGCAACAGTCCCTGATGCTCCAGAACATTTAAATTTCCCTGAAATGAGTAGGCTCTTCGCAGCATTGCCTGCACTTTGGCTGTCACAACATTCAGATCGAATGGTTTTTCAATAAAATCATCGCCGCCCATATTCATCGCCATCACAATATTCATATTATCGGATGCCGACGACAAAAATACAATCGGTGTCTTTGCTATTTTTCGTATCTCCGTACACCAGTGAAACCCATTAAACAGTGGCAATATAATATCCATCAGCACCAGCTGCGGATCAAACTCCAAAAAATCATTCATCACATTTTTAAAATCTTTGACATAGCGCACTTCATAGTCCCATTTTTCCAAATGACTGCTCAGTGTCTTCGCAATCATCATATCATCTTCTACAATCAATATCTTATACATGGTACTCCTCCTTCTTCGCTCTCTATTGTAACACATAAAAACAGATTATTCATAGCTCCAGAAAATGCTGATTTTATGCAGTATTTCTTCATATTTATAAGAATATTTGACACGGGATAACTGATATAATTTTCCCAAATACTCCGCGGCCTCTTTCACCATTTCTTCCAGCATCGGCTCTTTTGCTTCTGCATATACCGCTTCATTTGCAAATTTAAAAACGACCTGGCTTTGCTTATTTTGAATGCTCTCTTTCATCTTTGCAAGAATGGTATCTTTTTCATATGTCTCATAATACATCCCATTCAACACATAATAATTCGCATCTTTAGCCGTGCATTTTGGAAGTGCGATCACATCATCCGGCTTATGGGTCTGAAACAATTCCTCCTCCGAGATACAGAGGTAATCATAAACAATATTTGTGTCCACTTCCTCCAAATACACCGGGTCTCCCCATGTTGTATCCACATAGTAATAGTCTTCTCCACAAGAGACCAAATTCCACGCATGCGGCACCTCTTCACTTGATTCAGGACGCTTGGCTGTCCCTGTCACATAAGTGCAAAATACATTCAACCGCTCCAATAAATACTGCGTCGTTCTCGCATAGCCTGCGCAGACAGATTCCCCGTTAACCAATACACTGTAAATATTCTGATTGTCTGAGGCTCCTTCCCTGTAATCCGTATGGTTGATCACATATTCATATACATATTGAATTTTTTCATACTCTGCCCCATCCTTCGGCGCTCCATCAAGCACTTCCTGTGTTATTGCATCAATCTCTTTTTGTTTGCGCTCCCGCTCTTCTTGTCCATACTGATATTCAGGGTTTAAAACAGAATAGCTTTCTGTTCCTTTTTGGTAAATCGTTGTCTTCCCTCTTCCGTCACACCAGAAAATCTCCGGATAATCATTGAGCACAAATTGAAACAACTGATTGTTCTTTTTTGCATCTGCACTGTGCAGATAAATTTCCCCGTTTCCATCCAACACTCCTTGCAAAATTTCCTGATACACCACTTTGTCTTTTTCAGACAACGATTCATAATAATATTTTTGTGCCGGATTCGTCTCTTTCAAATTGACCTTTTGATACGGAATTTCATTTCGCTTTTCATAGCTTCTTTTCCATTTTAATCCATATGTTCCAACCATCCCCAGAACAACAACGACCGCTACACTCATTCCAATGCCCAAAATCATTCCGAGACAACCTCTCTTCTTTTTTCTCGCCATATTTCTCTCCTCTTTTATTCACAATCCCTTTTTTTCAGAATATCATAACAGTAATAGATTTCCTATGAGGTATTTTTATGAACCGTATCACTACCGCACAGATTGACAACGCTGATAAAGGAAAACTTCAGATCAATGTCACCTCCGACATAAATTCCTATCCAATCTCAGAGGCTAAAATATCCATTACTTATACCGGCGTTCCAGGATCTCCGATTGAAGAATTGACAACCGATTCCTCAGGACAGACCGAAGTGTTGGAATTAGATACACCACCACTTGAATACAGCCTAAATCCAACTATCGAATATCAGCCATATTCCGAATACACTCTGAATGTGTCTGCTCCTGGTTTCGAACCACTAAGTATTGCCGGGGCAGAAATCCTTCCGGACGTCACCGCCATCCAGAATATTACTATGCACCCGATGACCGATCCAGAACCTCCGGAGGATGTATTTGTTATTCCCGCTCACACATTATATGGAGAATATCCACCTAAAATTCCAGAAGATGAAATCAAGCCTCTGCAGGAAACCGGCGAAATTGTACTGAGCCGGGTTGTCGTACCGGAATACATTGTCGTTCACGACGGCTCTCCGCGAGACAGCACTGCCAAAAACTACTATGTCAAATATAAAGATTATATCAAAAATGTGGCATCCAGCGAAATTTATGCCACATGGCCACAGGATACTATCCGTGCAAATGTGCTCGCGATTATGTCATTTACACTAAACCGCGTCTATACTGAATGGTACCGGAATCAAGGATATGATTTTACAATCACTTCCTCAACTGCCTTCGACCACAAATGGATCCCGGAACGTAACGTCTTTGATACAATCTCAGAAATCGTAGATGAGCAGTTTGCAAGCTATCTGTCCCGTCCAAATGTCAGGCAGCCAATTTTGACTCAATACTGTGACGGCAGGCGTGTCCAATGTCCGAACTGGATGACACAGTGGGGTTCCAAGGCACTCGGCGACCAAGGATACTCACCTATTGAAATTCTGCGCTACTACTACGGTGACAATATGTACATTAATACTGCTCAGGAAATTTCCGGCGTACCTTCCTCGTGGCCTGGCTATACCCTTTCCAATGGTTCTTCCGGGGACAAAGTTCGTCAGATGCAGGAACAACTCAATGTGATTGCCGGTGCCTATCCTGCAATTCCAAAAGTTGCTGTGGACGGCATCTATGGTCCTGCGACTGCTGCCTCTGTGCGAAAATTCCAATCCGTCTTTGGACTCCCTGAAACGGGAACAGTCGATTATCGCACATGGTATAAAATCTCCGAAATTTACGTAGGAGTCTCCAGAATTGCTGAGCTCGTGTAAGGCAACACCTTCAATTAGGGACAGGGGTATGTTCAATTGGGGACGTAGTAAAATTCAATTTTACTACGTCCCCAATTGTTAAAATAATCTCTTTATATCGTTAAACATCACGAATATCATCAGCGCAAACAACAGCATCAATCCCGCGAAATGCACCATACCTTCTTTATCCGGCGGCACTCGTTTGCCTCGTATCGCCTCAATAAACAAAAACACAAGTCTTCCGCCATCCAATGCCGGAAATGGTATCAGATTCATCACACCAAGGTTTGCTGATAATAAAATGGCAATATTCATCAATTCTATAATCACAACCGATAATCCATATGATTTACTCTGCTCATACGTATTTCCGACCATGTCAACGATACCAACGGGTCCGGATAGCTGATCAACTCCCACCTGCCCGGTGACAAGCATCTTCAAACTTTCTAAAGTGGTACAGATCCAAAATTTCACTTCATAAGCCCCATACTGCAACGCCGTGAACAAATTCGCCTCTTCGTTCTTGCCAGGAGACATCAACCCTAGTTTGTATGCTCCGTTTTCATCTTTTTGAGGCGTAATTGTCACCTCATGTTTTTCCCCATCTCGCTCATATGTGAGGTCTACCGTTTCTCCCGGATGGAATACATTAAAGTAAAGCACCTCACGCCAAACATTAATTTTCTTTCCATTCATCTTAAGAATCCGGTCTCCAGCCTGCATTCCTTCTACCTCCGCAGAATATCCTGGTGTCACACCGGAAATCACCGGTTTATCATAGCCAACCCACGCAACCAGTATTACCGCAAAAATAAATGCCAATATAAAATTAAAAATCGGTCCGGCTGCAATAACAGAAATTCTTGCCCAGACAGGCTTTGTGTTAAAACTTCCCTCGGACATATCCTCTACATCATCTTCGCCCATCATACAGGAGCCTCCGATTGGAAGCAGTTTGATCGAATACCTTGTATCTCCGGCTACTTTGCTGAACAGGCGGGGACCCATTCCGATAGAAAACTCCTCCACATGGATTCCATTCTTTTTCGCCAGCAAAAAATGTCCCAGTTCATGGATTGTCACAATCAGTCCGAACACCAATATTGCAAGTATAATTCCCATTTTACCACCACCTGCTTTCTATCTGTTCATATACTTCTTGTTCCGTCTGTAAAATCTCATCTACCGATGGATCTGCTATCGTTTTGTGTGCCTGCATACAATGCTCGATAATCTCTGGTATCTCCAGATACTTAATCTTTCGCTCCAAAAACTTACTAACTGCAAGTTCATTCGCCGCATTGAATACCGTCGGAAGTGACCCTCCCTCTTTTCCCGCTTCAAATGCAAGACGAAGTCCATAGAACGTCTCCATATCCGGTTTTTCAAATGTCAGCTTTGACAATGCTGCAAAATCCAATCTGTCTCCCGGCAGAAATCTTCTCTCCGGATAATATAATGCATACTGTATCGGCAGTTTCATATCCGGTGTTCCAAGCTGCGCAATGATCGCGCCGTCCACATATTCCACCATCGAATGAATGATACTCTGCGGATGCACAACGACCTCAATCTGATCAAGTGACACATCAAAAAGCCATTTTGCTTCAATGACTTCCAAACCTTTGTTAACCAATGTAGAAGAATCGATTGTAATCTTTCTTCCCATCTCCCAATTGGGGTGTTTCAGTGCATCTTCGACCTGAATATTGAGAAGTTCTTCTCTTGTCTTTTGGCGGAAAGGTCCGCCCGATGCCGTCAGTAGAATCTTATGAAGCGCTTTCTCCTGTCCCCCCTGAAGAGACTGAAAAATGGCGCTGTGTTCACTGTCCACTGGAAGAATCGCCACCTGATATTCTTTTGCAAGCGGCATAATGATATGTCCCGCTGTCACCAGTGTCTCTTTGTTCGCAAGTGCAATGTCTTTTCCTGCCTTGATTGCCTCAATTGTTGGGCGAATCCCAATCATTCCCACAATCGCAGTCACAAGGATCTCACTCTCTTCCATAACAGACAGTTCAATGAGTCCCTCCATGCCTGACACAATTTTGATATTCAGATCCTTCACATTCTCACGCAGCTCTTTTGCGCGTTCCTCGCTCCATACTGCCGCCATCTTCGGATGAAATTCCCGAATCTGTCTCTCCAAAAGTTTGATGTTATTCCCTGCCGCAAGTCCAAGTAGCTCTATATCCTTATTTTCTCGGACAACTTCTAACGTCTGTGTTCCTATGGATCCTGTAGATCCCAGTATTGCTATTTTCTTCATGAAACATCCTTTCTTTTATCGCATCAATGCGACCGCCATATAATAAATAATCGGTGCTGTAAAGATCACACTGTCAAATCGGTCTAAAATTCCACCGTGTCCAGGAATCAGTTTTCCGTAATCTTTAATATCATGGTTACGCTTGATAGCAGATGCAGCCAAATCTCCCACCTGGGAAATCATTCCGCCAACACCGCAAATAACCGCATATTCTAACGCATTTGCGTCCGCTCCTGATGCAAACTGATTGATTGCAAGTGCATAAATTACTCCCAAAAGTGCTGCCCCGAGAATTCCCCCGATACCGCCCTCAATAGATTTTTTCGGGCTGAGCTTCGGCGCCATCTTATGCTTTCCAATCAGCATTCCGACACAGTAAGCACAAGTGTCACATCCCCATGAACAAAGGATAATGAGCCACACTAAATATGCCCCCTGTGTAAGCTCTCGCGTCTGGTAAACATAAGATAACATCACTGCCACATAAAACAGTCCGAAAAACGTAATCATAATCTGTTCTGATCGATACTTCGGATATGAAAATACATACACCGCCATAATGGCAACTAAAAATGCAATCGTAAGTAATGTCACCATATCAGCTCTTCCCATACGGATCATCCCATAATAGACGATACACGCCGCATAACCTACCACACCAAGTAATGTGTTGTGCACTTTCAGCACTTTATATAATTCACTCATTCCAATCAGACTGATCAGCAGCACTGTTGCGAACAGGATATCACCTCCACTGATGATTGTCACCAATGCGATTAGGACAAGCAAAATTCCACTCAGTAATCTTGTCTTAAACATCTATTCTTCTCCTTCCTTCACGCCCCCAAAACGTCTGTCTCTACTATTATAATGCTCAATGGCTTTTTTCAATTCCTCTTTCGTAAAATCCGGCCACAATACATCTGTAAAATAAAATTCACTGTACGCAAGCTGCCATAACAAATAGTTCGATAACCGCTGTTCCCCACTTGTGCGGATCAGAAGATCCGGATCCGGAATATCATGTGTATCCAAATACTGTTCAAATACTGTTTCGCTGATTTCGTCTGCATGCAAGCGTCCGTCCTCACAGTCTGTACACATCCTTTTCATCGCACGGATCATCTCATCACGGCTTCCGTAATTTAATGCAATTTGAAAATTCAATCCATCATTATTCTTTGACGCTTCCTCAAGCTCATCGATTCTTTTTCGAATATCATCATCCAGGGCGGTCTTGTCGCCAATCACCCGGACTTTCATACGGTTTTTCTCTGCCGTTTTCAGGCAGGTCTTCATATAATTTCTGAGAAGTTTCATCAATGCATCCACTTCACTTTTCGGTCTGCTCCAGTTCTCCGTCGAAAACGCATAGACTGTCAGATATTTGATTCCCATCTTATATGCCTCTTCACAGATGCGCTCCACATTCTTGCTTCCCTGTGCATGCCCATAGTTTCTTGGCATCCCTTTTTTCTTTGCCCAACGACCATTTCCATCTAAAATAATCGCCACGTGCTGTGGTACGTTCATACAACGTCCTCCTTTTCTTTTGGTGCATACTGTCAAAGAAGATAAGCAAAGTCTGCATCTTAGCATTCCTCACTTATCTTCTTGCTCATCTTATCTCTTAAACAGTAAGAACTTCTTTTGATTTTGCTTCTACTGATTTATCTACTTCTTTGATGTATTTATCTGTTAATTTTTGTAATTCTTCTTCTAATCCTTTGATCTCGTCTTCAGAAACATCGCTTCCTTTTAACTTCTTAAATGCGTCATTTCCATCACGACGGATATTTCTGACTGCAACTTTTGCTGCCTCACCTTTTTTCTTAACATCTTTTACAAGTTCTTTTCTTCGTTCTTCTGTCAGTTCCGGGAACACAAGGCGAATTACTGTACCGTCATTTGTCGGATTGATTCCGATATCTGATGTCAGGATTGCTTTTTCAATCTCTTTTACCATACTCTTTTCCCATGGCTGAATCTGAATCATTCTCGGTTCCGGAACAGATACGTTCGCTACCTGTTGGATTGGTGTTGGTGTTCCATAATAATCTACCATAATTCTGTTCAGCACATTCGGATTGGCACGTCCTGCACGAATCGTTCCCATCTCACCGTCCAGACTGTCCATTGTCTTCTGCATCTTTGTATCATATACTTTTAATTTCTCATTCATATTGCTATATCCTCCTTATTATACCGTCACTTTTGTTCCTGTAAATGTTCCACGCATTGTCTCTACAATGCTGTTCGGCTCATTCAGTCCGAATACAAGCATCGGCATCTTATTCTCAAGGCACATAATAGAAGCCGTCAGATCTACCGCCATCAGCTTTTTGTCAATAATCTCCTGAATACTAATTTCGTTATATTTCTTTGCCTGTGGATTTACCTTTGGATCACTGTCATAGATTCCATCGATTGCCTTTGCCAGAAGCATTGCACTTCGGCACTCAGTGGCTTCACGCGCCGCACACGCGCAGGATTAATTA
>OHAS01002279.1_pt1 | contig 14012 bp, 4 predicted proteins | sample 1577131 | NCBI WGS metagenome assembly OHAS01 (sample SAMEA3541566, study PRJEB24748) | human gut metagenome | biome: human gut; feature: human-associated habitat; material: faeces | place: China | collected 2012 | reverse complement strand
TAGTTTATAGGTATGGATTTAGAATATTATAATCAAAAAGTCATAAATTAAAAGGATTGATTTCTTTATAAAGTAATCAATCCAAATATTTAATTATTATATTTAATTACATCTTTTTAAAATAGTTATATTAATTCTTATTAGTAATTTTCACACATTCTTTCAAAAAAGGCTTTAGGATATCCGCATGTAGGACAATGTTCAGGTGCTTCATCTCCTTCATAAATGAATCCGCATTGACGACATTTCCATCCTTTTGGGGCATCGCCTTTGAATGTTGTGCCGTTTTTATATGATTCTAATAATTTTAGATAACGTTTCTCATGGGATTTTTCAACGATAGCAACATTTTCAAATTTAATTGCTAATTCTTCAAAACCTTCTTCACGTGCTTCTTGGGCCATTCTTGCATACATTTCAGTCCACTCTTCATTTTCACCTGCAGCGGCTGCTTCTAGATTTTCATCAGTTGTTCCAATTCCATGAAATGCGGCAAACCACATTTTAGCATGTTGTTTTTCTTGATCAGCTGTTTCTTCAAAAATTGCAGCAATTTGCTCTAATCCTTCTTTACGAGCTGCTTCAGCAAAGAAAGTATATTTATTACGAGCCATTGATTCACCAGCAAAGGCTTCCATTAAATTCTTTTCAGTTTTTGTTCCCGCATATTTACTAGTACTAGTTTCTGCTACTGCTTCAAATTTTTCTTTTGGAGCTTTACAAACCGGACATACCCAATCAGTATCTAAATCATTCCACTTAGCATCTTGAGTAGCTTCATCATAAATAAATCCACAAATTTTACAAACGTATTTCATCTTCTTTTCCTCCAAATTTATTAAATAGTAATCATTACTATTTAATTATAACGCTTATTAAATTAAAAAGCAATTTATATTTTATTAATTTATGAATCTTTATTTGATATATGTTTAAATTAGCTTTTTTCATTACAAGGAATTTTTTAGTAGTTTATTAATTAAATCTTTCTCACGTCATTTTTAGCATTTTTCAATAACTTGTTTAAAAAGTTTCTAGTATATAAACTTTGAGGTAGCATAAATCTTGATTTACGAACAATGTCTTCATTTATTAATCGGTTAGATTTGACTAGAGTGTTAGCTATTTGCTTAATAACAGGATTGCTTGTTTGTTTTGAAAGATTTTGAGCTATTACTTCTTGTTTTGCTTTACTTCAGGTTAAATAACCTAACTCATTAAGCATTTTAACTTCTTTATTTCGTGGTGGATAGTCATAAGGGACCATAGAAATGGCATTTAATCACAGGCGTGCGTTAATACATTTTGAAGCCTTAATTTGATCATCTTGTGTATCACTTGCTCCGGTAGGACAAACGTATAAATGAAGGTAATCTTTAGTGTATCGGTGAATATTTCCTTTTGCTCTCGTTTTCACATTATTGGCTTCTAACAATTTTAAACTTGTCATTTTGTAAATTGGACAAAATTCAGGTGGAAAGATCTAGTATAAACAAATTCGCAAATACTACTTAACTTTTCTAATTCTTTTAAATGGGTAATAGTAATCATTATTAATATATTATAATTGCAATTACTTACATGAATAAAAGCAATAATAATTAATAAAAAGAATAGATTGATCTAATAATCTATTCTTTGCGTTCATGAGGATCATTCATTCTTGAATTATCAACTAATTTAAATTGTTTACGATAATCACGTGGTGCTATTTGATGTGAATTACTAAATGCTTTTGAAAAAGATAATTGGTTAGAATATCCGCAAGAGAAGGCAATTTGATTAATTGTAAGATCAGTATTAGTAAGAAGATCTTCGGCGCGCATCATTCGATACTTTAATAAAAATTCTTGTGGTGATAAATGAAGATGCTTTTTAAATAATGTTGTTAGATAACTGCGGTTGAGAGAAAGGTAATCAGCAATCTCGTTGACTGTTACCATTTCCTGGTAATTATTTTGAATATATTCAATTGCTTTATCAACATATGGATTGTAGTTAGGGGCTACATTATCATTATAAGTAATATTAGCACTTTTGGCTAAAAAACTAAAAAAGGTATACAGTTGTCCTTGAATAAATAACTCGTTACTATAGCTTAGTTTATTGTGTGCAAGAATAGCAATCGTTGTTTCTCTCAATTCATTGATATAATCACAATGAACTACAAGATTATGTTCATCTAAATTACATCGTTTTAAATATTGACGAGTTTTAGAACCATCAAAGCTGATCCATAAATATGTCCAAGGTTCATGTTGATCGGCTTGATAATAAGTGACAACGTTTGGCATTATTAAAAAAGCATCACCTGCTTTAATCTGATATACTTGGTTGTTAACGTGATATTCACCTTGACCGGAGAGACAGTAATGTAATAGATAATTTGGACGAACAGCTGGACCATATGAATAATTAGGTTTACATTCTTGCATCCCGCAAAATTTCAAGTAAAAATCTTCAAAAGATTTATTCTCTAATTCTAAATATGAGTACATGGAAATACCTCCTTTATCAATTATACCAAATTAATAATTAGATGTGTTCTAAATATAGGCATATTTCATATAAATAATACGAAGAGAGGAGTTTACAATGGAAACGAAAAATATCTTACATGATATCGCAAAAAGGTGCGATGGGGACATATATTTAGGGGTGGTTGGACCGGTTCGAAGTGGGAAATCTTCATTTATCAAACGTTTTATGGAAATGGCGGTCATTCCATATATCGAAGATAAAGATGCAAAACTGCGTGCCATTGACGAATTGCCACAGTCTGGTAAAGGTAAAATGATTATGACTGTAGAACCTAAATTTATTCCTAATCAAGCAGTAGAAATGTTAATGGATGAGAATTTTAAAGTTAATGTCCGACTAGTTGATTGTGTTGGTTATGTTATTGAAGGAGCAAAAGGATATCAAGATGATCAAGGAATACGCTATGTTAAAACGCCTTGGTATTTAGAATCAATTCCATTTGATCAAGCAGCCAAAGTCGGAACGAAAAAAGTTATACAAGATCATTCAACAATTGGAATCGTTATAACTAGTGATGGTAGTATTTGTGATATTCCAGGAGCTAATTATAATGAAGCGACTGATAGTATTGTTGAAGAACTATTAGACATTGATAAGCCGTTTATTATTATAATTAATACTAAAGATGTCAACAGTTCTGCTTGTAAAAAAGAGTATGAACGTTTAACCGCTAAATATGATGTTCCAGTTCTATCTATGGATGTTACAAATATGGAAGAACCACAAATTGTTTCATTATTAAAAGATGCATTATATGAATTTAAAATCAGTGAAGTACGTATCGAGGTACCTAAATGGTTAGCAATGATGTCAAATAGTCATTGGTTAAAACAAACATTAGATACATCATTAAAAGAATCATTACAATCAATTAAAAAGTTTAAAGATGTAGAACGGATTGGTGATACGATCAGCGAATATGATTTTGTTGATAAAGCTTACTTAACAGGAATAGATACAACTACTTCAAGTGCTACTTTAAAAATTGAAGAACGTGAAGGGCTATATAATGAAATATTAGATCTCCGCCTTGGCATAGCGGAAGAGGATCGTCGCAATCTGCTCACGGGTGATCTGGTCGTTCGGGGCGAACGTCGTGGTGTTCACGCCCTTGACGATGCCGTTCTCCGCTGCCCAGATGACAGCGTTCGTGTACCACTGACCGTCCGCCACGTCGGCAAACGGGTTCGTGGCCGTGCTCTCCGGCTCGCCCGCGATGCGATAGAGGATCGTCACGAGCTGGGCGCGGGTCAGGTTGCCGTCGACGTCGAACGCATCGTCCGCGACGCCGTTCATGAAGCCGTTTCTCACCATGAAGTCGACGCCGGTATGATACCAGCCATTCTCCTCCACGTCGGTGAAGTTCGTGCTCGGGCAGCCTGCGGTCTTGAGGGCCTCGCGTGCGGCGGCAAGGATCTCGTCGACCTCCTCGGGCGTCTTGGCAGCCTCAATGGCGGCCTTGGCGTCCTCGATGACCTTGGCATAGTCCTCACGGGCGTGACCGGTCAGAGTCTCACTCTCGTGCAGGAGCTGTGCCAGCTCAAACGTTGCGGTGTACTTCGAGGCGGCGAGGGCAGCCTCTTCGGCAGCCTTGCGGGCCTCTTCGGCAGCCTTGCGCTCCGCCTCCGCCTTTTCGGCAGCGGCCTGAGCCTCGGCCAGATAGTTGATCAGCTCCGCCTTGATCTCGACGACCTTCTGATAGGTCTCGGCCATCTGGCGGGCATACTCGGCAGCCTCGGCGGCAGAGGCGGCAGCCTCGACCTCGGACTTCTTGGCAGCCTCGAGCGCGAGCTCGGCAGCGGCCTTGGCATCCTCGGCAGCGGTCTTTGCATCCTCGGCGGCCTGCTTGGCAGCCTTGGCCTCCTCAGCGGCCTTCTCGGCGGCAGCCTTGTCCTCGGCGCTGGAAGCGGCGGCCTCCTCGGCCTTCTTCTGTGCCTCTTCGGCCTTGGCCTGCGCAGCCTCAGCGGCAGCCTGGGCAGCCTCGGCGGCGGCCTGAGCCTCCTGCGCCTTCCGCATGCTCTCGGCAGCCTGCGCAGCGCTCTGAGCAGCCTGCGTGGCGCTCTGCGCGGAGCGGCCAGCCTCTTCGGCAGCCTTCAGAGCCTCGGAAACAGCCTTCGCAGCCTCGGCGGCAGCGGCGGCGTTGTTCTCCTCGGCGGCCTTCCGGGCGGCTTCGGCGCCGGTCTTGGCCTCTTCGGCCTTCTTCTGAGCTTCTTCGGCCTTGGCCTGTGCGGCTTCGGCAGCGGCCTGCGCGGTTTCAGCAGCCTTGCGGGCTTCCTCGGCAGCGGCGTTGTTCTCACCGGCCTTGGCAGCGGCGGCCTCAGCGGCCTCCTGCGCGGCCTTGGCGGCCTCAACGGCTTCCTCGGCAGCCTTCTGAGCGGCCTCGGCCTCTTCCTGGGCCTGCTTGGCTTCCTCAGCGGCCTTCTGGGCGATTGCCGCAGCCGATGCCGTCAGTTCCTCATACAGCTCCTCGGCAGCGAGCAGCTTTTCATAGTTCTTGACCAGTTCCTTCTGTGTGTCGGTCAAGGCGTCATAGGCCTCACGGGCAGCCGTGATGGCGTCGCCGCTGTCGACCGTAACTTCGCCGATGGCGTCGATCAGGTCCTCCGCAGCCTTGGCGGCAGCAGCGTCGACCATGGCGGCGTAAGCTTCCTCTGCCGCAGTCAGCTTCTCGTAGTTCTTGACCAGTTCCTTCTGCGTGTCGGTCAGGGCGTCATAGGCGGCGCGGGCAGCCTTGATCGCGTCGCCGCTCTCAAGCGTGACCTCGCCGATGGCGTCGATCAGGTCATCCACAGCCTTTGCGGCAGCGGCGTCGACCAGGGCGGTGTAAGCTTTCTCTGCCGCAGTCAGCTTCTCGTAGTTGTCGACAAGCACCTTCTTGGCCTCGGGCAGCTTGTCATAGGCGGTGCGGGCAGCGTCGATGGCGTCGCCGCTGTCGAGCGTGACCTCGCCGATGGCGTCGATGAGCTCCTTGACCGCAACGACAGCGGGGTCGTCCGGGGCCTTGAGCACGTGGATCGTCAGCATGGCCTTCGTGGCGGTGCCTTCGACCTCGCCCTCGAAGTTCACGTCGCCGACATTGGCCAGCTCGGCAGCCGTGATGGCGGGCCAGGTGACCTTGACGGTCTGGTTGTCAAATGCGCCGTTGTTGTAGCCGGCCTTCACGGTCTTCGGCAGCGCCGGGACGATACCCTGCGTCGTCGTGACCTCAACGGGCTCGACGCTCGTGATGGTGGCCTTATCCATGTCGCTGCGGACATAGATCGTGCAGGTGGTCATCTTGCCGGTGGAGTTGTTCACGCCGCGGAGCTCGACCTCGCCGTCGGTGGCGATCATGTCAGCCGTCAGGGTCTCCCAGGTAACGGGGACGCTGATGAGCGCGCCGTCCGAGGTGACTGCCGTGACGTTGGAGGGCAGCGTGGGCATGACGCCGGGCTTCGTGGCGAGGAAGACCTCGTTCAGGGAAGCGACGTCAACGGAGGAATAGACCTTGAAGCGGTAGATGCCGTTTGCTTCCGCGCCGGAACGGACGGTCACATACAGGCGCAGGCGGGTGGTGGTAACGCGGTCGAATTCAATGCGGTTGTACTTGTTCTTTGCAATGCTGCTCTCGAACGGAGTGGTAATGTTGACATCCTGCCACGCGCCGTTGGCATCGAGGTACTGCATACGCAGCTTGGACGGAATTCGCGTTCCGCCGCCGTCGTCATACCAGTAGATATCGGCGCCGCCGATGGTAACGGCCTCATCCCAGGTATAGCCGACATAGTGCTCGGAGCCGGCGCTCTGACGCCAGTTGCCCCAACCCTTGCCGGCGCCCACGTTGGAGCTGGTCGGCTCGAAGCTCGGGTTGTTGATGCCGTTCAGGTTCTCCCAGCTGGAGGTGTAGTCACTTTCGACGGAAGCGGCGTCCGGAGCGACGTCCTCGCCGAGGCCGCCCGCTGCGCCCTGCTTCAGGGTGACGGTCAGCTCGGCAGTCGCGCTCAGCTCGCCGTCACTGACGGTGAAGCGAACGGTGTACTCGCCTTCCACGGAGCCGGAGATGGTCGTGGTGGGCTTGTTGGCGCTGCTCAGGATAACCTCGGCGCCCTCCGGAGCGGAGACAAGCTCCCAGGCGTAGCTCATGTCCTTGTCATAGGGCAGGCCGTCGTCGGTGCAGGTCGCCTTCAGGGTAGTGTAGAGGTTGCCGGTCATGGAGGTGTCTTCCGCGAGCTTGACGGACGGAGCCGTGTTCTGCGCGGGATGATCGCGGTCGCCGCCCTCGTTGAAGAGCTGGATCTCGGTCACGGCAGTGAAGCCCTTGTCCTTGTTCGTGAAGGTGAAGCGGAACTGGTCGGTCTCAACCGGTGCGAAGTACACGGCGTTGTAGTTCGCGCGCGGAGCGGACGGGGTACGGGTCTGCTGCCGGACGGCCTGCCAGGCCTCGCCGTCCCAGTACTCGACTGCGAACTTGGAGGGCTCGGAGTAGCCGTTCGTCTGGCGGTCGTTGTAGAAGTACAGCGTCGCCATGTCCACGGTCTGCTTGGAGGAGAGCTTCAGCGTCAGGCTGTCGCGCTCGTTCACGCTGCCGTAGTTGCCCCAGAACGGCATATCGACGGTCGTGCCGTCCACAACTGCCTGCGGATCGGGAGCTGTCTCATTGACGGCCTTGGAAGTAGAGTCGCTGCCGTCAGCGCGGTGCTTTTCTGCCCAGGAGGCTGCACGGGCCTTGTCCGGCGTGAAGGTGGCGGTGACCTCCGCGCCCTCGGCGAGGTTCGTCATGCCGTGCATACCGGACTTCTCCAGCATGTTGAGGACCTTCTCCTCGGTGATGGCGGTGTTCATCGCGGTGGGGATGGCAGCGCCGCCGTTATTGGTGACGATCTCGACAGCGCCGTCGGGGAAGGAGATTTCCTTCGTGGCGGAGTCATAGACGACATGGGCCAGATCCTTCAGGGTGAAGGCCAGCGTGCCGTCGATGTACAGGGAGTAGCCCTCGGGGCACTCGTTGTACCAGGTCTTGCCGTCGTCCGGCTTATCCCACACGACCGTCAGGTCATGACCGTGATAGCGGACGTTGTTGACCATGAAGTGGTCATAGGAGAAGTCGATCGGGCTCAGCTCGATCTTTTCATCAGAACGCGGCTGGATACCGGCCATGTCCTCGATGAAGAGGTAGGTGTAGTTGCCGAGGATGTTGTGGTAGATCCAGGAACGATAGTAGTTCTCATAGGTTCTGCCGTCGATGTTGTGGAACTCGTTGTTGTTCGGATAGCGGACGTCGCCTGCATCGGGGTAGACGTTCCATGCCATCCACTCGGCCATCATGGCGAGCATGTCGTCGGTGATATAGGTCTGCTCCTTGTCATAGGTACGAAGAGCGGACTCATACAGACGGAGCTGCACGGTGAAGTTGATGTTCGAGAAGTTGTTCGAACCGCTGACCTCCTGGTTGTGGACCTGGTTGGCGGTGTAGAACGGGAAGATTGGGAACTCCTTGCCGTTGGAGAAGGCCTTGAGGGCTTCCTTGTACTTCGTGACGGAAGCGGCATCGTCGGGGACGAGGCCCACGGCAAAGTAGTTGTAGTTGTTGGACTCGGTGTACTTGACGAGGTTGGGCTGGTTAGCGTTATGCTGTGTGCCGGTCGGACGGACGGCATAGGTCTCGAACTTCTGGCACTCCTCGCACCACATGAGCTCGAGGACGTCGGCCTTGATCTTGTCGGCCAGATCGCGGTAATACTTGGCCTGCTCGGTGTTGCCCAGCTGCTCATAGAGCTTCGCGGCGGCGTCGGCAGCGGCCCAGACGTAGGCGTTTTCGCCGTGTGCCTTCCAGGTGCCGGTGCCGGGAGCATGCATGGAGATGGTATCGGCGTCGTTGCCGGTCATGTAGTTGTTGCGGTAAGCGATGAGGTCGCGGCCCTCAATGTGGTTGCCGTAGTGCTCCAGCTGGCCGGTAGCATCGTGGCCGAAGTAGTACGCGAAGTTCTCCGCGACCTCTGCGCCGCCGCCGATGACGTTGAACGCCTCATAGCCGGCCTCAGCCAGATACTGACCATAGTGGTTGTTCCAGTTGTTGCGGTTGCCGGGGTTATCAAGGAAGGCGCTGCTCTGCGAGGAGTTGCCCGCAGACAGCAGCTGGCCGTAAGCCAGATACGGAGAGCGGAGCCACTTCGTATCCTGCAGATGCATCGGCTGCGTCAGGATGATCGCGTTGTTGTAGCCGAGGACGCCCTCGATGGTGACGGGGTACTGATAGTCATAGCCGGGGATGTTGGCATCGAGCGAGTTGAAGCGCTCCAGCCACCAGCGATAATCGGTCGCCTTCTGGACGGCCTTCTTCGGCACGTCGATGTAGGGCAGGTTCTCCGCCCAGTAGAGGTTGTATTCCGCCTTCTGCGCACGGACAGCCTCAAGGTTTCCGAGGCCTGCGAAGCGGAGGTACTGCTCGGTGGACTCCGGGATCTCTTCCGTCGTAAAGGCGATGACGACCTTGAGCTCCACACTGCCGCCCGCGGGGACGGTGACGTCGCGGGACAGCCAGCAATAGTCGTCGGACGAAGCGGCCTCGAAACCGTCGCCGGTCATGCGGGCATAGATGGTAGTAAGGCCTGCAGGGGAAGAGCAGGTGCCGGTCAGCTCTGTCTGCTCTGCACCATTGACCGTGACCTTGCCGGGCTCCGTCGCAAAGATGGAGTCCGCTGCCACCGTAATTGCCTGATCCTCTGCGGATTTGTTGGTCAGCGTCATCGTCGTGACGGCGACGTTCTCCTGATGGATGAACTTCACGACATCCAGCGTCAGGTTGCTGCCGACAGAGTAGGTGCTAGACCAGTTACTCGGCGCATTAACGCGCTTGCTGGTGTCTTCCTTCGTGGTCAGGCTGCCGTCGGCGTTCGAGAAGAGAACGCGGACCAGATCGCCCCGGCCAAGCGGCTGATGATAGGCGGTGTTGCCGCCGAAGCCGATGACGGACGGGCTGCTCGTGTACATATACAGCGCGCGGCCGCGGGTCAGGAAGGTGTTTCCGTCGGCGTTGCCGTTCGAACCGGCGTTGCCGTTGCAGACGCCCTCACGGGCGAGGATGCGGTCCATATAGAAGGAGTCGCCGCCATTGGCAAGATCCTGCTTATAGATCGCCATCATGATGTCCTTTTCGGAATAGGACACACCGAGCTTCGACAGGTCATAGACCTCGTCGAGAAGCTCTGTGTTCTTGAATGTGGGGTAGCCGATGTCCAGCGCTGCGAGGGCCTCTGCGGCGGATGCCTTCAGAACGCCAGCCGGGAGCAGCGAGAGTACAACAGCCAGCACAAGCAGTGCAGAAAGCAGCTGTTTCACATGCTTCATGGTTTATTGTTCCTCCCAAGTTCGATTTTCGAGCATATTGTTTGTCTGGGTCCAATTGCCAGGAAATGCTGGGGGGCTCCCCATGCGGCTTCGGCCGCATGGGGAGCAGGGGGAAAGATCAGGCGTTCAGGTACCGGGCAAGGATCACGGCGATCTGTGCACGGGTCGCGGTGTCCTGCGGGAGCAGCTTGCCGTCAGAGCCGTTGATGAGGCCTCTGGCGACCGCCCAGTTCATGGCCTCCAGCGCGTAGCCGGAGATGTCCTTTGCGTCGGGGAAGCTCGTGAGCTTGCCGTCCTCGGTGTTCTCCTCGTGCGCATAGCGGTAGAGGATGACGGCGATCTGCTCGCGGGTGATCGGATCGTTCGGGGCGAACGTCGTTTCGTTCACGCCCTTAACGATGCCGTTCTCGGCGGCCCAGACAATGGCCTTTGTGTACCACTGGCCGTCGGCGACATCCGCGAACGGGATGGCGGCGCTGGTCTCGGGCTCACCGGCGATGCGGTAGAGGATCGTGACGAGCTGGGCGCGCGTCAGGCTGCCTTCGACATCGAACGTGTCGGCGGCAACGCCGTTCATGTAGCCGTTTCTCACCATGAAGTCGATGCCGTCATGATACCAGACGTTCTCCTCGACATCCGTGAACGCTGCGCTCGGGCAGACGGCGTTGTTCAGGGCCTCGCGGGCGGCAGCCAGAGCGGCGTCGACCTCAGCGGGCGTCTTTGCGGCCTCGATGGCGGCAGCGGCGTCGGCAAGAGCCTTGTCATACGCTTCCTTCGCGTGGCCGGTCAGGCCCTCGCCGTTCTGCTGGAGCTGAGCCAGCTCGTAAGCGGCGGCATACTTGGCAGCGGCCAGAGCGGCCTCCTCGGCCTTTCTCTGGGCCTCTTCGGCGGCCTTGCGCTCAGCCTCGGCGCGCTCGGCCTCGGCCTGTGCCTTGGCGAGGTACTCGACGAGCTCGGCCTTGATGCGGACGATCTCTTCATAGGCCTCAGCCATCTTCTTTGCATACTCGGCAGCCTGCGCAGCGGATGCGGCGGCTTCCTTGTTGGACTGCTCGGCAGCCTGCATAGCCAGCTCCGCGGCGGACTTGGCGTCCTCGGCGGACTTGCGGGCATCCTCGGCGGCCTTCTGGGCAGCCTTGGCTTCCTCAGCGGCCTTCTCGGCGGCTTCGCGGTCCTCAGCGGTGGAGGCGGCGGCCTCCTCAGCCTTCTTCCTGGCCTCTTCGGCCTTCTTCTCGGCTTCCTCGGCAGCCTTCTCGGCATCCTCGGCAGCCTTCTGCGCCTTCTGAGCCTTCAGCATGGCCTCGGCGGCGTCGGCAGCAGACTTCGCAGCCTCTTCGGCGGAAGCAGCGGCCTTTCCGGCCTCCTCAGCGGACTTGGCAGCCTTCTCGGCGGCCTTTGCGGCAGCCTCGGCAGCAAGCGTGTTGTTCGCGGCGGCAGCGGCGGCGGCGTCCTCGGCAGCCTTCTGCGCTGCCTCAGCACCGGCCTGTGCAGTCTCGGCGGCAGCCTTCGCAGCCTCGGCCTTCTCCTGCGCCTCTTCGGCAGCGGCCTGCGCCTTCTTGGCGGCCTCGCTGTTTTCGCCGGAAGCCTGTGCGGCCTCCTCGGCGGCCTTCTCCTCCTGCCACTGCTCGGCAAAGGCCACCATATTCTTGTAGAAGGAATTGGGATCCAGCTTCTCATAGGCGGGCTTGACCTCTACCTTCGCCTCCTCCACCCACTGCTCGTTCAGCTTGCTCATGGCGTAATCGGGGGAGATGGCCGCCATGCTGTCCCGGAGCTGCTGGCGCTCCTCGTCGGTAAAGTCCTGGCGCAGAATGATGTGGTAGCCGTAGGCGGTTTCCACGGGCTCGCTGATCTCACCCACGGCCAGGGCCTTGGCGGTACTCTCAAACTGAGGCACCATCTGGCCGGCATAGGCCAGGTAGCCGTCGGGCGCATAGAGCTGGTTGTTCTCGTCCCGGCCGTCGTCGCTGCGTTCGTTCATCACCTTGTCAAACTCCACCAAGGGGTCTGCGGCGGTCCGAATCTGGGCCAGGAGCTGGTCGGCCTCCGCCTTGACGGCGGCCTTCTGCTCGTCGGTGACGGCGCTGCCGTCCTCGTTCTCCGGGAAGGCCAGCAGGATGTGTTTGGCCTTATAGTACCCCGCCTCCTCCACCATGGCATCCAGATCGGCGTCCTGGGCGGTCAGCTCCCCCGCCTCCTCCATCTGGGTCTGGAGGCTCCGGGCCAGATAGGGCACCTGGTTCAGCTTGCGGAAAGCCGCCTCGCTGATGCACTGCTGGTCCAGGTACTCCTGAAGGGTCATCCCGTAATAGCTGTCCACCCGCTGGGTCAGCGTCTCCAGCTCAGCGTCCGCCTCGGCCTGCTCCTCCTCAGTTACGGTCAGTCCCGCCGCCGCCGCGTGGTTGGACACCGTGGTGTAGAGCACGCTGGTGTTCCGCGCGTCCTCCTTCAGATACTCCGCCGTGGGGACGCCGTTGAGCTCCTCCTCCCAAGCGTCGTCGTCCGCCAGGTAACCGCTCTGCTTGGCCGAGGCCACGCTCTGGAGCAGCCAGAACAGGTACTCGTCGGCGGTAACCTCTGTGCCATCCACCGTAAAGAGCACCGTGTCCCTGGTCACACCGGCGGTCTGATAGGCCACGTCGGACGGGTCCACCTCCGGCGCGCCGGGCGCGCAGGCTGTCAGTCCGGCCACGAGCAGCGCCCCGGTCATACCGGCGCACAGAAACTGTTTCACGTTCATGCGTGTTTGTCCTCCTTATTTGGGTTCCAAAAGCCTGTTCCAGTGTACACCATTTCCCCAGCGGATACAACCGGAAGTTTTGCGCGCCGCCCTACGGTTCCGCTTTGGGGGCGTTTTCGGCGTAGTCCTCCACCAGCCTGCGGCCAAATTTCAGGGCGTCTTCACCCCCAGCCCGCCAGCAGCGGGCCGGGGGCCCCGTTTCATTTCATTTCGCTGGGCGGAAGTGAATCCCGCCCAGCTCCGCCGCACACGCGGCGCCGGCTGCCGCCGGCAGGGGGAGTCCACCCCCGCTCTATCCCTCTGTCTGAGCCGGGGCGGTCTTGGCGTAGTCCTCCACCAGCTTGCGGCCGAATTTCAGGGCGTCCTCCCCCTTTTTGAGCCGCAGGGCCAGATAGGGCCGCTCCCCGGCGGAGAAGAGCAGGCGGGAGCGGTACTTCTCCAGGCCGCACAGGGCGCTCACCCGCTGGAGATCGAACTGGTCCAGATAGAAATTCAGGTTGGCGCCCTTCTGGTCAATCTGGGAGATCCCGTTCCGGGCGGCATCGGCGCGGAGAAGAGCCACGGAGATGAGGTTGTTGACCGTGCGGGGTGGGTCGCCGTAGCGGTCGATGAGCTCATCCATCACGTCGTCGGCGTCCGCCTCGGAGCGGATGGCGGCGATGCGGCGGTAGAGGTCCATCCGCTGCTCCGGCGAGGGCACATAGCGGTCTGGGATGGAGGCGGCCACACTGAGATCGGCGGCGCACTCGGTGGGGCGCTCCGGCTTCTCGCCCCGCTCCTCCAGTACCGCCTCCTCCAGCAGCTTGAGGTACATGTCGTAGCCCACGCTGAGCAGGAAGCCGCTCTGCTCCGGCCCCAGCACATTGCCCGCTCCCCGGATCTCCAGGTCGCGCATGGCGATCTTGAAGCCGGAGCCGAACTCGGCAAACTCCCGGATGGCCCCCAGGCGCTTGGAGGCCACCTCGGTGAGCACTTTGCCCCGGCGGTAGGTCAGGTAGGCATAAGCCCTGCGCGTGGAGCGGCCTACCCGGCCGCGGATCTGGTGGAGCTGGGCCAGGCCCATGTGGTCGGCGTCCTCAATGATCAGGGTGTTGGCGTTGGCGATGTCGATGCCCGTTTCGATGATGGTGGTGCACACCAGCACGTCCACCTCGCCGTCGCTCATGCGGGTCATCACGTCGTTGAGCTCCTCCTGGCTCATCTTGCCGTGGGCCACCGCCACAGCCACGTCCTCCCCCAGCATCTCCTTGATGCGGGCGGCGGTGCGGGTGATGGTCTCCACCCGGTTGTGGAGGTAGTACACCTGGCCGCCCCGCTCCAGCTCCCGGCGCATGGCGTCGGAGAGCACCCCCCAGTCGTGCTCCAGCACATAGGTCTGCACCGGCTGGCGGTCCATGGGCGGCTC